>Ga0207897_100221_pt1 | contig 23099 bp, 20 predicted proteins | sample LinPmetageLP42_FD_184054 | JGI IMG/M metagenome (GOLD analysis project Ga0207897, IMG submission 184054) | Marine viral communities from the Pacific Ocean - LP-42 (SPAdes) | ecosystem: Environmental > Aquatic > Marine > Oceanic | place: Pacific Ocean | collected 2010-08-27
CCCGCCAGTAGCAGTGCATATCCCAGATATCGCCATTGGCGACCACCGGAATGGAGAGCTCGGAGGTGATCTTGCCGATCCATTCCCAGTGCGCCGGTGGGCGATAGCCTTCCTGTTTGGTACGCCCATGCACCACCAGCTGAGTCGCACCGCCTGCCTCGGCCGCCTGAGCGCAGGCCAGCGCCAGGCGCCGATCATTGAAGCCGAGACGAATCTTGGCGGTGACCGGCACGCCCGTGCCCTCGAGTGCCTTGCGCACGCCTTCCACCGCGCGGAAGACACGTTCCGGCGAGCGCAGCAGTGCCGCGCCACCATCATGTCGATTGACGGTCTTGGCCGGGCAGCCGAAATTGATATCGACGCTGGGGGCCCCCAGGCGCGCGGCGACGCGGGCATTGATGCCCAGTGCCTCGGGGTCGGCCCCCAGCAGCTGCAGGGCGACCGGGGTCTCGTGTCGTGTTCGTGCCGTCTGTGTCGGGGAGGCGTCGAGCAGCTCCGGACAGATGCGCTTGAAGACGCGCGGCGGTAACTTGACGTGGGTCACGCGCACGAATTCCGTCACGCACCAGTCGTAGCCGCCAAGGCCAGTGAGACATTCGCGTGTGATGTCATCTATCACGCCTTCCATCGGCGCGATGCCGATGCGGCCGGCCCGCGCGAGGGCCTGTGGGGTCAACGATGGTGTCATTGCAATTGCCGTGGAATCAGGCACTTTAGAGCGACCAACAAGCATTGAATGCAGCTGCATGGGCATACCGACAGAGGCTATCGGCGGCGGAGCCTATCCGTCGTGCCGTGTCCGGCGTGACCGAAGACATTGGCGTTCAGCGCAGGCGCTGCGCCGTAGTGCGGCTCGATAACGAGAAAGACTCGAGGACACTGGCATGCAAGAGAATGATCTGCTCGGTGAAGGCTTGAACCTGATGGTGTTCGGGATGGGGTTCGTGTTCGTGTTTCTAAGTCTGCTGGTGGTCGCCATGATGGCGATGGCCAGGCTGGTGGATCGCTTCGCGCCTGCACCAGTGCCCGCTGCGCCAGGTGCTGCGCGGGCGCCGGCTGCCCCGGCCCCTGCGGCAGGGGACGATAGCGAACTGACGGCCGTCATGGCCGCGGCGATTCACCGCTTCCGGCAGGACCAGCGCAAGCACTGACGCTTGCGCGGCTTCGCCGATAGCGTCTGGGCTCTGCCGAGCGTCTGACCACTGCCAAGAGTAGCAGGCGGCGATTCTATCACGAGCAGTACGGTGGGTAGACCTCCCCCCGAGTGCAATATTCTGTGTTGCAGGCTGACGCAACAGGCTGCCTGCAGCGCGCGCAGAACTCGATATCCACAATATAAAGAACAAGGGATCACTCATGGACAAGCAACCGCTGGGCATCACGGATGTGGTACTGCGCGACGCGCATCAGTCATTGCTGGCCACGCGCATGCGCCTCGATGACATGCTGCCGATCGCCGCCAAGCTGGACGACATCGGCTTCTGGTCGCTGGAGAGCTGGGGCGGCGCGACCTTCGACGCCTGCATTCGCTACCTGGGCGAAGATCCCTGGGCGCGCATTCGTGCCTTGAAGGAAGCGATGCCCAAGACCCAACAGCAGATGCTGCTGCGCGCCCAGAACCTGCTCGGCTATCGTCATTACGCCGATGATGTGGTGGATACCTTCGTCAAGCGTGCCGCGACCAGCGGTGTCGATGTCTTCCGTGTCTTCGATGCCATGAATGACCCGCGCAACCTCGAGCGTCCGCTCAAGGCGGTACTGGATCAGGGCAAGCATGCCCAGGGCACCATCTCCTACACCGTGAGCCCCGTGCACACCCTAGAGATGTGGGTCGAGCTGGCGCAGAAGATCGAGTCCATGGGAGCCCAGTCACTGGCGATCAAGGACATGGCGGGCCTGCTGACGCCGTACACCGCCTTTGAACTGGTCTCGCGCCTCAAGGCGAGCCTGTCGATCCCGATCCACATGCAGTGCCACGCCACCACCGGGCTTTCCACCGCCACGGCCCTCAAGGCCATCGAGGCGGGCATCGACAACGTCGACACCTCCATCTCTTCCATGTCGATGACCTACGGCCATAGCCCGACGGAATCCGTGGTCGCGATGCTGGCGGGAACCGAGCGCGATACCGGGCTCGATCTCGAGAAACTCGAGGATATCGCCGGCTATTTCCGCGAAGTGCGCAAGAAATACGCGGCTTTCGAAGGCAGCCTGCGCGGTATCGACTCGCGCATCCTGGTCGCGCAGGTGCCGGGTGGCATGCTCACCAACATGGAAAGCCAGCTCAAGGAGCAGGGCGCCGGTGACAAGCTGGATGACGTGCTCGCCGAGATTCCGCGTGTACGCAAGGACCTGGGCTATATCCCGCTGGTGACCCCGACCTCACAGATCGTCGGCACCCAGTCGGTGATGAACGTGATGATGGGCGAGCGCTACAAGTCGATCTCCAAGGAAGTGCAGGCGCTGCTCAAGGGCGAATATGGCGCGGCGCCGGCGCCCTTCGACAGCGAGCTTCAGTCCCGCGTGCTGGAAGGCGGCGAGCCGATCACCTGCCGCCCGGCCGACAACCTGACGCCGGAGATGGAGCGTCTGCGTGAGGAGCTCAAGGGCAAGGCCAGTGAAGAGGGCATCACCCTGGAAGGCGGCGAGCGCGAGACCGATGACGTGCTGACCTACGCGCTGTTCCCGCAGATCGGCCTCAAGTTCCTGCGCAACCGTGGCAACCCGGCTGTCTTCGAGCCCGCCCCGCAGGCTGTCGATGACAAGGCGTCCAAGGCTGCAAGTGCGCCGGTCTCCAGTGCTCCAGCCGTCAGTGCTCAAGCCGCGTCCAGCGGTCCGCAGACCTACACCCTGAACGTCAACGGCAAGCAGTATGTGGTCGAGGTCGCCGAAGGCGGAGACATCACCCAGGTGCAGGCCAGTGCGCCAGCGGCGCCTGCTCCGGCAGCCGCAGCGGCGGCACCTGCCGCACAGGCCGCCTCCGGTGAGCCGGTGAGTGCGCCGCTGGCGGGCAACATCTTCAAGGTCAATGTCAGTGTCGGTGACAGCGTGGCCGAAGGGGATGTGGTCATCATCCTCGAGGCGATGAAGATGGAGACCGAGATCCGTGCCCACCAGGCCGGTACCGTCTCCGCGGTGAAGGTCAAGGAAGGCGACAGTGTCAGTGTTGGCGACGTTCTGATCACCCTCTGAGCCGGTGTGTCCGGCCCGTCGTCATGCACGGCGGGCCGGTCGGTGATGCTCCTCTGCAAGGCGACACGACATGGACAAGATACTCAACCTCTGGCACGGCTCGGGGCTCTACAACATGAGCTTCGGCCAGCTGGCGATGATCGTCATCGGCCTTGGCCTGCTTTATCTGGCGATCCGCAAGAACTTCGAACCCCTGCTGCTGGTGCCGATCGGCTTCGGCGGCATTCTGGCCAACATCCCGGAAGCCGGGCTGGCGCTGTCTGCCGCCGAGCAGGCGGCCCATCTCGGCAAGCCGGAGCTGCTGGCTTCGATGGCCAATCTGCTCAACGTCAACATCGCCAGCCTGCCGCTGGATGAGGCGCGCCACGCGGTGGAGCAGGCGCTGCATGGCGAGATTCCCGTCGCGCTCAAGCAGCAGGCCAGCAACATGGCGCTGGATGGCGGCTTCTCCAACGGCATGCTCTACAGCTTCTACAGCGTGGCGATCGCCTCCGGCATCGCGCCGCTGGTGATCTTCATGGGCGTGGGCGCGATGACGGACTTCGGCCCGCTGCTGGCCAATCCCAAGACCCTGTTCCTCGGTGCGGCGGCGCAGTTCGGCATCTTCGCGACCCTGCTGGGCGCGGTGGCGTTGACCTCGATGGGCCTGATGGACTTCAGCCTGCAGCAGTCGGCGGCCATCGGCATCATCGGCGGTGCGGACGGCCCGACCTCCATCTACGTCGCCAGCCTGCTGGCGCCGGAGCTGCTGGGCGCGATCGCCGTGGCGTCCTACTCCTACATGGCTCTGGTGCCGATGATCCAGCCGCCGATCATGCGCGCGCTGACCACCGCCAGGGAACGCAGCCTGGTCATGACCCAGCTGCGCCCGGTGTCCAAGACCGAGAAGATCCTCTTCCCGCTGGTGCTGTTGATCATGGTGGCGATGCTGCTGCCGGACGCCGCACCGCTGCTGGGCATGTTCTGCTTCGGTAACCTGATGCGCGAGTGTGGCGTGGTGGAGCGTCTGTCGGATACCGCCCAGAACGCACTGATCAACATCACCACCATCTTCCTGGGGCTGTCGGTGGGCTCCAAGCTGCAGGCCGACAAGTTCCTGGCGGTGGAGACGCTGGGCATTCTGGCCCTCGGCGTGGTCGCCTTCGGTATCGGCACGGCCTGCGGGGTACTGATGGCCAAGCTGATGAACAAGGTCTCCAAGACACCGATCAATCCGCTGATCGGGTCGGCCGGTGTCTCGGCGGTGCCGATGGCGGCACGTGTTTCCAACAAGGTCGGGCTCGAGTACAACCCGCACAACTTCCTGCTGATGCATGCCATGGGGCCGAACGTGGCCGGCGTGATCGGCTCGGCGGTTGCCGCGGGGGTGATGATCAAGTACCTCGGCTGATCGTCACCACAGCACTGATACGACAACGCCCGCCATGGCTACCATGGCGGGCGTTGTCGTATCTCGGGCCTTCATCAGCGGCGCTTTATCTTGTCTCGGCCGAGGGATTTGAGGGCGTGGCAGAGACGGTGCGCTGATTCGGCTGCATGCGCGTCTGCGGGTCGTGGACGGCCTGCCAGAGGCTTAGCAGGGCGGCGCGATCGACAGGCTGGCTGGGCAGGCGCTGGCTGTCCTCGAGCCCTTGCCATTCCCCTTGGGCGTTCTGGCGTGCGAGGGCAAAGCGGAAGGGGTGATAGCCGGGTGAGCCCAGGCGTGTGTCGGTCACTGCCAACAGCGTCTCACCCTCTGGGGTCCGCTCGCGGCTCGCGCGCAGATAGGGCGCCGCGAACCAGCGCAGACGCTGGCCGTCCTCCAGCTTCGCGACCTCGGCATCCAGCGTTGGATGGCGCGGAAAATCACGGCGTACGAGAGACGCCAGCTGCGCGTCGGAGTCGAACACGCTGACCATCCACTCGTGATCCGCCTGTGGGGTGGTTGCGCTGACACGCCACAGCAGGCTGTTGAAGGGAGTCGGCTGCACCATGCGCGGGGCGTCGGCGAAGCCCTGACTGGCCAGCAGCGGCGCCACGCGATGTTCGACCCAGCTCTTGGCGGCCAGCCCCCAGCCCAGATAGAGGCTCGAGAGCATGAGGCCCGCGGTCAGAAGGCGCCCGGCGCGACCACGAATCGCCACCCACAGGCCGGTGATCAGCAGCGGCAGGGTGTAGAGCGGGTCGATGATGAAGATGCTGGCCAGACTGATGGGGCGGCCGGGCCACGGCCACAGCAGCTGGGTGCCATAGGTGGTGAAGCTGTCCAGCAGCGGGTGGGTGGCCAGGCACACCACGCAGTAGGCGATCAGCCGCCCACGGCCGAGACTCGCCAGACGTGGCAGGCGCGCCAGCAGCCAGCCGAGCACGATGCCCAAAAGCGCCAGCACCGGCAGGGAATGGCTGAAGCCGCGGTGATGGGTGTAATTGGCGACCGCGTCGCCGTAGTCGATCATCACGTCGAGGTCGGGCAGGGTGCCGAGTGCCGCACCGCCGAGCAGCGCATAGCGGATGGCCGCGCCGCGTTTCGGGCCGGGCAGGCGGCGAATGGCCGGCGCCATGACGGCGCCGCCAACGACGGCCCCGAGGCATATCTGGGTAAGGGAGTCCATGCGTGGGCTACCTGTGAGGAAGTAGAGAGCGGGAGGCGTGGGAGCAGGCGTCAGTCATCTGCGCGGATCGCCGCCAGGGCGCCCGGCTCGGCCCAACGCGGGCCGGCATCCAGCACGCGTGCCTGCACCGGACAATCATCACGATGACAGCCGGGCAGATAGCCGCAGCTCATCAGCAGCTCGTTGACGATCTCGGGGCCGGTGAAGCGGAAGGTCTTCTTGAACAGCTTGATCCAGGCTGACAGCGGTTGTGGATGGTGGGCATCCAGCCAGGCACTGAAGCTGCCGTGGGAGTCCTTGAGCTGCATCACCACGCCTGCGTTGTGGATCACGGCATTGATCTTGAGCCGGTTGCGAATGATGCCGGCATTGCTGAGCAGGCGCGCGCGATCCTCGTCTCCGTAGGCGGCGATGCGCGCGATATCGTAATCCTCGAAGGCCTCGTGGAAGGCCGCGCGCTTCTTGAGCACCGTCAGCCAGGAGAGGCCGGCCTGATTGATCTCGAGCACGAAGCGTTCGAACAGCACCCGGTCATCGCTGACCGGAAAGCCGTATTCATGATCATGATATGGGCCATGAATCGGGTGCTGAGGAGCATTCTCGCAATAGGTGCTGGCGGTGACGACGTCGGCCATCAGTCCTCCTGTACCGCGAAGCGGCCGCTGCCGAGAAAGACGATGGCCAGGGCGCTGGCGAGGAAGAAGCCTTGCAGCTCCAGCGCCCAGCCGCCGGAGGGCGACAGGCTCAACAGCTGGCCCATGTGCGCCACGGCAAAGGCGAACAGCATGTTGGCGACCACGATCAGTCCGGCGATGCGCGAGTGCACGCCGAGCACCAGCATGATGGGCGCGATGATCTCGCCAATGTAGACGCCATAGGCCACCACGCCCGGGATGCCCAGATTCTCGAGCTCGCCGGCGATCCAGCTCAGCGTGCCGCCATCACCGAGCAATTTCGAGAGGCCATGAAACAGCAACAGCAGGCCCAGCATCAGGCGCAGTATCAGCTTGCCGAGGTCGTCATTTTCGAGAAATTGCACGGTAGAGCTCCTTGCTCAGCGGTCATCGGGCTTGCTCAGTGGTCGTCGGGCTTGCTCAGTAGTCGTCGGGCTTGCTCGGCGGTCGTCGGGATAGAAGGCGGCTGTCTCAGGCGTTGGGGTTGTCCACCAGAATGCGCGAGAAGCGCACGATCTCGGCATTGCGGTTGGACCAGCCAAGGCGCTCCCAGAAGCGGTGAGCGTCATGGTTGTCGTGCAGGGTATCCAGATGCACCTTGTCGATGCCTTCGCAGGCCAGGGCTGCCAGGCAGCGGTCGACCAGCGTGCTGGCGATGCCCTGGCCACGCATGTCCGGCGCTGTCATCACATGCTGAAGATAGCCGCGCTTGCCGTCATGGCCCGCCATGGCGCAGCCGACCAGGCGCTCATCGAGAAAGGCCAGATGGCTCATGCCGGGGTTGCGCGCCAGATAGCGGGCGACAGGGGCATGGCGGTCGGCATCGCGGATGACTACCCCGGGAGTCACCTCCATCATGGCGATGAAGGCAGGGTGGTCTTCCGGTGTCATCGGGCGATAGGTCAAGGTTGGCATCGTGTGTCCTGGCAAACGGCGGTCGTCGGGGATGCCATATCCTATCAGTCCCGCGGGATATCGAAATGCCCCGGCTGAGCCGCGACACGTGCCAGCCACGCCTGAATGGCGGGATAGTCATCCAGCGCGAAGCCGCCTTCATCGGCAACATGCGTATAAGCATAAAGGGAAATGTCGGCAATCGTGAATCGGTCCCCGACCAGCCAGTCATGCTCGGCGAGATGGTGCTCCATCACGCGCAGGGCGCGCTTGCCGCCATCCTGCTTGGCGGCGTACTCGGCGCGGCGCTCATCGGGGAGGCCAAGGTAGCGATTGATGAAGCGGGCGGTGGCGATGTACGGCTCATGGCTGTACTGCTCGAAGAACTGCCACTGCAGCACCTTGGCGCGCAGGAAGGGGTCACTCGGCAGATAGTCACTGCCATCGGCGAGGTAATTCAGGATGGCATTCGACTCTGACAGTGTCTCGCCGCGATGCAGCTCCAGCAGCGGAATCTTGCCATTGACGTTACGGGTCAGGAATTCCGGCGTGCGGGTGTCGCCGGCCAGAATGTCGACCTCGATGTAGTGATGATGGCGTTGGAGCAGGTGCAGCAGCAGCTCGACCTTGTAGCAGTTGCCGGAGCGGCGATCACCGTAGAGTGTCAGCATGCAGGGAGCGTCCTGTGCGAGCGTGGAATTGGCGTCTCGACAGTCTAACCAACCTCGCCTGCATGAACAGTGATTATTCGAACAGTGTTCGACGCTCCGGTGTCATTCGCGTACTCCAGACGCAGGCTGTGGATCAGCCGAGGATCATCACCACGCAGGAAGCGGTCAGTACGCCCATCACGCGGTTGAAGATCTTCCAGGCGCGTTCGGTATTCAGCAGGCGCCCGATGGCGGTCCCGAAGCCCGCCCACAGCGAGATGCACGGCAACGCGACCAGTTCCGCGAAGCCTGCCAGCAATACGGCGTTGAGCAGTGCCGGGCCTTCCTCGGGCAGAAAGCTTGCCATCAGCGCCATGCCCATCACCCAGGCCTTGGGGTTGGCGAACTGGAACAGGCTCGCCGCGAGGAAGGTCATCGGACGCGCATCCTGCTGGCTGGCGAAGTCAGGGGGCGGGGCGGTGGCGATCTTCCAGGACAGATAGAGCAGGTAGGCACTGCCCAGCACCTTCAGCAGCGTCTGCACGATGGGATATCGCTCGAAGACCAGCCCCAGCCCCAGCGCGATGGCGATGAACAGCACCAGGCAGCCGATCAGGATGCCGAAGATATGCGGCAGGGTGCGCCAGTAACCATAGTTGGCCCCCGAGGCCGTCAACATCACGTTGTTGGGGCCGGGCGTCAGGGTCATCGACAGCATGAAAAGCGTGGCGGGGGCCAGAAAGGCGAGGGATTCCATGGGTGTCCTTCAGCGTGGTGGGCGTTGTCGAGGTGGTGTATCTGATTGTATGGGTTCAATTTTCAGGTGCCGGCACATTCCCGTGTTTTGTGGCTTGTTGGCGGCATGTTTTGAGCATAATCTGATGACAATTACCGTCAACAGGTTTTTTGTCACCATGACAATGTGGATTCCGACCCTGGACCCCGCCATGCCGCGTTACCGTGCGCTGGCGGAGGCCATCCGCCTCGATATCGCCGCGGGCCAACTCAAGGAAGGCGAGCGACTGCCGCCTCAACGGCGGCTGGCGGATGCGCTGGGCGTGACCATCGGCACGGTGACGCGAGGCTACGCCGAGGCCGAGCGGAGTGGCCTGGTGTCGGCGCGTGTCGGGAGCGGCACCTACATCAATGGCGCCACCCGGAGCGCGCATGGGTCCTTCAGCAGCTTCGGGCATGCCCTGCGTGCCAGCAAGGCCTACGGATTGGCGCCAGAACAGGAGGGCGCGCTGCCGGCAGCGTCCGGCGTGATCGATCTCACCATGAGCCTGCCTCCGCCTCACCCCGCGCGGCAGCAGGGAATGGCGGCGGCGCTGGCCGCGATCAGCCAGTCACCCGAGGCCTTGCAGCGCAGTGTCGAGTATCAGAATGAATTCGGCGACGGCAGCCATCGTCAATTGCTGGCGAGCTGGATGGGCGAGCTCGGCATGCCGGTCGACCCCGAGGAGCTGATGCTGACCCAGGGCGGCCAGAATGGCATCACGCTGGCGTTGTCGGCGCTGCTGGCGCCCGGGGATGCCGTGGTCACCGGCGCGCTGACCTATCCCGGCTTGATCGTCGCCAGCGCCGAACGTGGCCTCAAGCTGTTGCGTGTGCCGCTGGACAAGGACGGCATGGATGTCGAGGCGCTGGCGCGGCTGTGTCGTCAGCAGGCGCCCAGAATGGTCTATGTGATGGCCGAGCAGAACAATCCGGGCGCGGCGCAGTTGTCTCATGCCCGGCGCGAGGCACTGGTCGCCCTCGCACGCCAGCATGACTTCTGGATTCTGGAAGATGGGGTGCAATATCTGCCCGACGAGGAGTGCGGTAAGCGGCTCTATCAGATGGCGCCGGAGCGCACCCTGTATGTCTTCAGCACCTCCAAGTTGCTGGCCGGCGGCCTGCGCCTGGGCGTATTGCGGGCGCCGGTGGAGGTACTGACCCGCATCGGCGCAGTGCTGCGCAGCCACAGCTGGATGGTGGCGCCGCTGTTGATGGAGACGGTCTGCGCCTGGCTGACCAGCGGCAACGCGACACAGCTGGTGGAGTGGCAGATGGAGGAGATGCGCGCGCGCCAGCGACTGGCCCGCACGCTGCTGGCGGAGTGGTCACCGGCGGCGCGGCCGTCCTCGTTCGATCTGTGGCTTGGGTTGCCCGAAGGGCAGCGCAGTCAGGCGATGGTCGCGTCATTGGCCGAGCGGGGTGTGCACGTCACCAGCGCCGAGCCCTTCTGTGTCGGCAATGAGCCGCCACCGCAGGCCATCCGACTGTGCCTGAGCGCTGCCCAGAGCCGTGAGGCGCTGACCCACGCGCTGGAAATCGTGCGCGAGCAGCTGCAGGCGCCGCCTGCACTGCGTCCCATGACGCTCTAGCGCTTCGCCGCGCTCACCCCCGGCGGGTGCCGGACTCCTGCGCCAATCTGGCCTGCTTGAGCGGCACGCCCCAGCGATAGCCGCCGAGCCCGCCATCGCCGCGTACCACACGATGACAAGGCGTCAGCAGAGCCAGCGGATTGGCACCACAGGCATTGGCGACGGCGCGGCTGGCGGTCGGTCGCTCGAGCGTCTCGGCCAGCTGGCGGTAGGTCAGGGTATCGCCGCTCACGGTGGCGTTGAGCTGCTGCCAGACGCTCAATTGAAAGGCGGTGCCACGCACATCCAGCGGCAGTTCGAGCAGCAGTGCATGACTGGTCTCCGGTTGCTCGCACAGGGCGAGTAACCGTGCCCCCAGTGAGGCATGCAGCAGGCGACTGACCGCGTGAGTGTTGCCGTCCTGCTCGTCTGCCTCCATCTGCTGCCAATTGGCTTTGGGCAGACGTGCTTCCAGCGCCTGCTGGCCAGCCTCACGACTGTCGCTGAGCTGGATGACCACCACGCCACGCGCGCTGAGGCCTGCGCTCAGCCAGCAGGACTGTTCCGGTATCCCGAAGCGACACGGCCAATGCAATGCCAGCAGGTCTTCTCCCTGGCCGCCGGAGCGGCGGGCGCTGGGCGTGATGCCGTCCCTGCGTGCATAGGCGCGGCTGCTGGAGCGATAGCCGGCGGCGATGATCGCCTCGGTCACGCCATGGCCTTCCTCCAGCAGCGCATGGAACTGCATCTGACGCAGACCCGCCGAGTACTCGGAAGGAGACAGGCCCAGCAGTGTCGTGAAGCGGCGCTGAAGATGCGAGGCGCTTATCCCGTGCTCCGCCGCCAGGCTTGCGAGTGTCGGGGTGGGCTCGCCTGCGGCGACGGCCTGCTCCAGCTGCCGACATACCGTCAGCGGCCAGGGTGAGGCGGGGGCTGAGGCAGCATCTTCAGGTGCCGAGCTGGCGGCAGTGGAGGCGCATGAATGTGAGGCGTTCGATTCCGGCATCGTCGGTGCTCCAGACGTGGCCCTGACGGGATGGCGAGTCTGCTTGTCGGCCTGAGGGCGATCAGGCTTGTCGGACTGCTCAGGATGACAGCGCCGACAGGCGCGCATGCCTGCGGCTCGCGCCGCGTGGGCGTCGGCAAACAGGCGCAGGTTGTCCCGGCGTGGCGCCGGGGATGGGCAGCCGATGCGACAGAAGATGCCAGTGGTGATCACGCCGTAGCGCAGCGCCTCCCCGGCGATCGGCTGGCGCGCCAGCAGACGCTGCCAGATGGCCTCATCGCACCCTTGAGCGTCGCCAGCGGCAGGTGGTGCCGTCATGCCTACCGCTGTCTTTTCGCCGGACACTGATGTCATCGTTCATCTCGCTGTGCAAGGTTCACGATCAGTATCGCCATCCGCTCGGGGCGGTGCACTCCGTATCTTGTGCTGACTGTCAGGATTGCGCTCGCAGCATTTGCCGGGGTTCGCTCAGAACTCGATGGATTCCTGGCGCTTCTCTTCTTCTTCGGCCTGCTTGCGCAGCTTCTTGCGGATGGCGGCCTTGTGGAAGCGCAGCTTCTGTTCCTGGGTTTCCAGGTTGAGTGGCGGCACCGGCACCGGCTGGCCGTTGGAATCGACCGCGACCATGGTCAGATAGCAGCTGTTGGTATGACGAATCAGGCGACCCTGGATGGATTCGGCGACCACCTTGATGCCGATCTCCATCGAGGAGCGGCCGACATGATTGACTGAGGCCAGGAAGGTCACCAGCTCACCGACGTGGATCGGCTGCTTGAAGCGCACCTGGTCGACCGAGAGGGTGACGACGTAGCTGCCGCTGTAGCGACTGGCACAGGCGTAGGCGACTTCATCCAGCTTCTTGAGGATGGCGCCACCGTGCACCTTGCCACTGAAGTTGGCCATGTCGGGGGTCATCAGCTCGGTCATGATCAACTGATGCTGGCCGGGCAGAGCTTCGTTGAGGGCGGTCTGTTCTGGCTGGTTCTCGCTCATTGGGGCGTCCTTCAGGCACGGGCCTGTCAGGTGAGTGGGAGCTGTCAGGGGCTCTCAGGTGAAGCAATGGCTCTGGCATGCCGCGCAGAGAGGGATAATGGCTAGTCTGCGGGATTCGTGACGTCTTGGCACCCCGTGAGCGGCATATCAGCTATCTATAAACGACCTTGCCCCCACAGTCGCCTGTGGGGGCAAGGAGCTTGCGGGGTTATCAGGCAGGCTATCTGAATCGCTGGCTGAAAAGGCTAGCTGACGCCGCCGTCAGGCAGGTATCAGAGCAGCGTCAGACCCAGCGAGATGATGATGCCGGTCACCAGCAGCTGCACCAGGCAGAAGCCCATGATGTCCTTGGCCTTGAGTCCGGCGATGGCGAGCACCGGCAGTGCCCAGAAGGGCTGCAGCATGTTGGTCCAGGCATCGCCCCAGGCGACGGCCATGGCGACGCGTGGCAGGTCGGCACCCAATGCCTGGGCGGCGGGAATCATGACCGGTGCCTGCACGGCCCACTGACCGCCACCGGAGGGCACGAACAGATTGACGATACCGGCACTGATGAAGGACCAGAACGGCAGGCTGTCGGCGGTGGCAATCGACACGAAGCCTTCGGACAGCGTGGCGGCCAGTCCCGACTGCACCATGATCGCCATGATGCCGGCGTAGAAGGGGAACTGGATGACGATGCCTGCGCCACCCTTGATGGCTTCATTCAGGCTGTCCAGCAGCTTGCGCGGCGTGCCATGCAGCACGATGGCCAGGAACAGGAAGCTGAAGTTGATCACGTTCAGGTTCAGTCCGCCGCCACGAATCACGAAGTGATCCACCAGCCAGGCGAGGCCGAACAGCCCGACGACCCAGGCGAGAATCGGCGAGTTCTCGAGACGCTCGGCGGGACGAGGCTGGTCGCTGATCTCGGTGTGCTTCTCCTCGAGCAGGGCCGGGTCCACGTACACGCTTTCCTTCTCGAAGGGCATCATGGCGCGATTGACCAGCGGCATGATGATCAAGAGCGCCGCGACGATGGCGATATTGAAGAAGGCGAAGATGGTGTCCGAGGTGGGCACGATGCCGATGCTGTCCTCGGTGAAGTGGCCCGCGGTGGCGATGGTCAGCGGAATCGAGCCCGAGATGCCCGCATGCCAGATCACGAAACCGGAGTAGGCACTGGCGATCAGCAGGCGGTAATCGACCTTGATCATCCTGGCCAGCTGCTTGGCGAACAGTGCCCCGATGACCAGCCCGAAGCCCCAGTTGATCCAGCTGGCGATCAGCGACACGAAGGTGACCAGCATGATGGCGCTGCCGGGCGTTCTGGCCAGCGAGGCGATGCTGGCCAGGCCTTTCTTCACCGGCGGGGTGTTGGCGAGCATGAAGCCGGAGATCAACACCAGCAGCATCTGCATCGAGAAGGTCAGCAGATTCCAGAAGCCATCGCCCCAATAGCGCATCACCTCGGTGGGGGAGCGCTGTTCGATGAGCATGGCGGCTGCCGCTGCAACGACGGTCAGCAACAAGACGAAGATATAGGGGTCAGGCAGATAGCGCTCAACCAGCTTGACGGCTGGCCGTGATAGCGATTGCAGCATGTGAGAGTCCCTGTTGGCTTTTTATCAGTATGGGAAACGGGTTGGCACGCTCACATTAGTCCATTCGCTATCAGGAGAATATCGCGCGATGGTCGAGTGGCGCGCCAATGCCAGCGGCAAGCCTTTCAGCGCTGCATCAACCTGCTGGAGACTTCAATTGGCATGGCATCAGCGCCAATGATGGCGGCGATGATGCAGGTAGTAGCCGCCGAGCACGGCAGAGCGCACGCTGGTGAACAGCAGGAAGGCCAGCCACAGTCCATTATTGCCGAAGCCTTCGAGCAGCGGCCACAGGCCGATGAAGGCCAGCAGGGATACCACCAGCGTATTGCGCATTTCACGCGTCGCCGTGGCACCGATGAAGATGCCGTCCAGCAGGTAGCTCCACACCGCGACCAGGGGCATGGCGACCATCCAGGGCAGATAGAGGGTGGCCAGGGCACGGACTTCGGGAATGTCGGTCAGCAGGTGGATCAACGCCGGCCCGCAGAGCCAGAGCAGGCCGCTGGCCGCTGTCGCGGTGATCAAGGAGAAGCGGGTTGCCGCTCCCACGCTGCGCGCGAAGCGTTGCCAGTCGTTCTGGCCGACGGCTCGCCCGACCTCTGATTCCGCCGCCTGGGCGAAGCCATCCAGTGCATAGGACGTCATCATCACGAACTGCAGCAACACCGCATTGGCCGCCAGAACATCATCCCCGAAGCTGGCACCCTGCGAGGTGAAATAGGCCGTCGCGCCCAGCAGGCACAGGGTGCGCACGAACAGATGCTGATTGACGCGGATCAGCGCGCCCCAGGCGGGGAGAGACAGCAGCGCTGCGCGGTCACTGCGCCCCGGCATGCGTCTGAGCTGGCGGGCGACCAGCCACAGGCCCGTGGCCAGCGCACAGTAGTCGGCGATCACGCTGGCCAGCGCCACGCCATCGCTGGTCATGCCAAGGCCGGGCACGAAGGCCAGGTCGAGCAGGATGTTGACGCCATTGGTCAGCACGAGGATGCCGAGCGTGACACGCGAATTCCCCAGCCCCAGGAACCAGCCCAGAATCACGTAGTTGATCAGCACGGCCGGTGCCGACCACAGCCGGATGCTGGCGTAGTCATGGGCCAGGGCAAGCGTGGCCTCGCTGGCTTCCATCAGCGATAGTCCCAGGGTGATCAGCGGCGAGCCGGCGATGATCAACACCAGCCCGATGGCCAGCGCCAGCCCGATGCCCTGGCCCAGCAAGGTGCGCAGGCCATTGTGGTCTTCACGGCCATGGGCCTGTGCCGTCATGCCGGTCGTGCCCATGCGCAGGAACTAGTATTGGCAATGATGACAAGTGGGCTATATCTATGATTTTTAAGGATTTATATGGATTTCTTAAGATGTATCTTTGACACTAAGAATTGCGCACAAATTTGACATATTTGACCACTTTGAAAGTGAGAATTTGTCAAATTTTATGTTACGATTTTAAGCATTGAGCATCTAATCAGCGAGCTTTGTCCTTGTCGAGTAATAGCAATCGCTTTCAAGACGTCTTAAAATGATATCTGTGCGTCGCGCAACTTTTCTATTCCATGCCTTATTAGGGTTACGAGGACGCGGATATTTAAGAAAAACAACCACATGTAATGCTTGCTGAAAAGATATGTTCTCTAAGTCCCCATCGAAATGCTCTCTCAAGCCACTAATTCCCACGAAGCCTGTTCCATAATATGCTACTGTCAGATAAGCTGATGCTATTGATGACTTGCTCATACGACGTGAAATCATGATTGCTAACATCTGCTCTCTAAATTTGCGAATAAATGTTCGTTCGTAGCGACCTGTAATTACACGAGAAAACTGTTGCTCTATGGTACTCGCACCACCTCCTCTATTTTTATTTTTTATTCTAAAAAGTAACGTTCTACCTATTGCTACTGGATCGATGCCAGGATGAAAATTGCTGCGATGATCTTCAGCGATGACTAGAGCTTTTATCAAGGTGTTGGGAATCTTCTCACTGTTATTAATTTTAGCTAAGCAGTTATCTAAGTCTTCGCGAAAATTCTTCGTCATAAATATTTCTAAAAAGATGGAGAAAAACAAAAAAGGGAACGATAGAGTCCAGAGAAATACACTCAAAATTCACTCCGTTGCCATTTAACATTACCATCCTGTTGAGCAACCATCGAGCTGAATGACCCAGTCATATACTCTTTAGTATTAAACGTGAGCTCATAAAAATGGGTTGATTCTCTTCCATGACCGTCTTCAATCACATGCAATATAATTCTGTCTTTAGTAAAGTAGTTTTTTTCAATGAAGCCTGCCACCGACCCTCTAGTTCTATTTTTTCCCTCGTATGATTTTTCTCTTTGAGAAGTTTTTTCAAATATTTTCTCAACTGTTCCTTCAATGCGATTACCTTCACGCCATAGCATAGCTATATATCTCAAATCCATATCTTTATATGGATTATATGCAGAGTTGACAGTATGCATTTCGAGGTACCATCGCCCAGTTATATCAGGCAAAGGAAATACTATCTCTCTTAACCAAAAAAATAATAATGTGAGAAACCCACCACCAAGAATAGTGGCTAGAAAGGCGCATAATAAGTTTACCCAGAACTGTTCTATCGTCATATCCCCTCCCTTTGATCAGTGCTCTCAAGTGTTAAAATATACTAAAATATTTTGTAAAGCAACCAAAGTTGTTTTATGAATTCTGGTAATATCCGCTCTCGTAACACTGGATGTGATAAGGATAAATATCTACTTTTTAGTTTATGTTTCTTTAGGCTTATTGTTGTCTAATACAGGTCGTATGGCGTTATCTATTTCTGAAATGTTAACAACCTCTATTGGTGATTTTTTGACAGTGTAATGACCATTCTTTAAAAGTTCATGAAGAGATGCTAGATATTTCGCATGTGCTATATCAAGCATATCTTGCAATTTATTGTTTTCGTCTATGAGTTTACTTATTCTGTCTGACTTAACACGCTTTTCAGACGGCTTCATTTCTTTTTCGATGGCAATAATAAGATCGTCTAGACCGCGCCCCTTACGTATCGAACTAGCATTAGCTTTTCCTGCCTCTAAAGCTACATTTTGCTTTGTGACCTTGGATCCTTTTGGCAGAATGATTGGTTCGTTGTTTTTTAGGCGCTCTAAGGCGCTCCAGTATCCTTTATTTTTCATGCGTTATATCTCGCTGAGTTTTAATTAAAGATTCTATAGTGTCGACCTCTTGCTGGATAAACCCTGCTGCTGGATGTTTTGCATCTATAAAGTCCAGGCTAGAAATCATTTCATCCTTATATACACTTAAAAAATGACCAGTTTCTTCTCCAAGACCATCCTCGCCTCCCATTACAGAATCCGAACATCCGGTACGGCATGGAAGAACATCATCGATACCTTTATGCTTGCATATGCCAATCTTCATACATCCACCTGTTGGTACTTGCTCCCAGCGTATTGTGCCATTGTTGATCTCTTTAGCTAAAGACTCTTCTGAGTCCCAATATTTCGGATAGCTACTTTCTTTCATTTGTTGTAAACGATACCCTGCACCTCCAGTGAGTGGTAATTGGCTATCCATGATATGTGATTTAAGTCCTGCAGCCATAATCATATTATTCTCTGTCATAAAATCAGAGATGATTGCATGTGTGCCAGGGTCTGGAGTTTCGGCAAGAATATTCTTTGCGAAAAGCGCATTTTCTCGATACAACATAGTCATTGCTACATGTAAGTGCTTAAATTGGAATTTGAGGCTTGGGAGGCTTACAATTCCAGAGCGCGCACTGTAAACGGCTGTCGCACGTCTGAATTGATGGCTGGAAAAAGGCCATAAATCGCCTTTTTTAATCTTTCTATCGTTCCGCCAGTTGCGGTAGACATCAAAATCACATAGCTCCTGCATATCTTCTTCATTTATTATATATGTTGCCGGGTCTGAGTTTAAAACTTTGAGAAAATTCTGCTTTACAGCACGCGAGTCTAAATATCCTTTGATAGGAAAATTGAAGTGTACTGAGTTTTGTTTATCTGATTGAAGTCCGATAAAGAGTGGTATTTCATTCTCATTTAGTTTATCTATACTTTTTTTATGTATCGAGCTTACTGCAAATTTGGCAATTTTTTCGGCAGCATTTATTGCTGGAATTATCTCTATAGAGCTTGCCCAAGGTAATAGTTCTTCGCTGTAATTGTTGTTTGTCATTTTTGATGTACGGCCCATGACTAACGGTAATTCACCCAAGCCTTTAATCGTCATCGAGCTAAGGCATCCTACGGTTAAAACGGTATTTTCATGTAGTCGTTGTCCTGTATATGAAAATAACATAGTCCGTGCACTGGTTTGTATGACTGATAGTAAAGTTGTTAGTCTAAACCAATTATAATTATTTTTGCCATGAGTTTGATCACTATAGATTGAATATTTTTCGAAATATTCAATAAGATCATACTGCTTGACAGCCTCTTCTGGTGTTGTCCAATGAAGTTCAGTTGATGAAGGCGCAGGTATTTCTGCAAAGCAGTCATTCCAACGTCTGTAAAATGTTATTGTCCTCCAATTTGTATAAAGCGTACCATTTTCTAAAGTTATATAAGAAGGGTTAATCCAGAAGGAAGGCTCTTTATAATATCGAGCCATCATTTCTAGTAATCTATCTGCTATTATTAAGAAGTCATCAACCATCCTCTTTGAGTCAGATAGGAGTTGGGCATACAGACGAGTTGGAATTAATGGTGTTTTAGCCTCAGAATGGCTTCTGCGCTGTTTAGGTATATTACCTTGAAGTCTACGGAGATTATTTTTTTCAAATAGCTGTGGTATCTCAACTTTATAATGTTGCACTATGAAGTTAATAGTGTTCCCCCATGTATTAAGTTGACGAGCTACTGTATGAGTTAAATTATCCTGATTAAGGCTCAAAAATATTTTGTGGAAAGCAGTTGGGCTTTCATGAACACTCTGTAGACTTCTAGATTCGCCATAGGCTATGCTAGCAATACCCCGTAGTGCGCTAAGATAATTTCTAAGTGTTCCTGGGCTATAACTTAAACCACTATTATGGAATGGCTCCCACATGAAAAGCCACATTAACATTTTCATTTCATTAGCTATTTCAATTATTAGTCGTTTTTTTTCTTTACTAACGTTTAAATCAAAACCGGCATAAAAATCAAGCTTTACAGTCTTAACTGAATAAGTAGATAAGTCCCATATATCATCTCCATATCGAGAAAGAGGGTTACCTTCTTTATCGCATGATATTATATAGCTTTCATCAGGAAATTGAAATTTTCCTTCTTTATATAGAAAGGCTGATCGGAAGTGATCAGTGTGAGTGTCATTCTGTATGTATCTCGGCCTCCATTTCATTTCTGGTACTCCGGTATTATGCCAGCAGAAACTAAAGCATCTATTTTAGCGCCCCAGTAGTGATTTAGGTTACCATATTTTACCTGTTGTTCAGCTTTTTTTACGATATCTTTATAATGTTCTGAGCGATTTCTAAAATCGTCAATAATATCGTCTATACGAGATATTAAAGGTTCATATTTTTCTAAATGCTCATCTATATTTCTCGATAATTTTTGGCTATGTAGCGGTAACCACTCTCGGATCGAAAGTAGTAGAACTATATCATCCACTGAAGAATGTATCCCATAATATTTACAGAAAAAACATGTCAACATTGCGGTGCAGCGCGGTGTCTGTGCAACATCAGTAAATCCTTTTTCTTTTTGTGCTTTTGACCCGTGAGACCGGCAGCGACCTGTAGTACCTATTGGTGTTTCCGAGCTAACTAATTCAACAGGGATTTTTTGTGCTACGTAAAGTTTTATTTTTTGATGTAGTCCTGTGAAAAATTTATTTAGCTCCGTGACTGCTCTACCATTTTCAACTGAAATATAGTGTTTAGTAGCTGTCTCTTCAGTATGGTTATGTTGCTGTGATGATAAGGTAATGTCGTTTGTTTCCGTTAGGTAGGTGTGGATCGAATATTTCCTCCAGTCTTTCGGCTTTATCCACCCATAGTGTTCTGCCCATATAGTCTTTCTTGGATTTTGAAGAGCGTCATCTCCTGGGTAATCAGGCTTGTTGCCAGGCATGCACTGGATGCCAATAAAATTATTGATATCACCGAAAGCAGCTTGACTTAGGTCCAACATTTTATCCCAGTAAGGTGCAAATTTTGAAGTCATTTTAATAGAGTACTCTTTATTAGCTCTATGTTTAACTGACATTACACGATACTTTCCTTCACGACTCATTTTTTGTGACTTTATAAGAGGCACAAATTCAAGTGCTGTAGGGTTAGCACCGCTGTCATGGAGCAGTGCATGAATAAAGTGATGAATGGCGAGGTTAAATAGCTGTTTTCTTATCCCGTGTGTTATCTTATAGCAAGTGTTTCTTTTTAATAGCGTTTCGTAATTTTTTATTACATGTCTACGGGTCTGAGAATTTATTCCTTCTTCATTCATGTACTTGCAAATTACATTCCAGTTGTTTATTTCCCCATTTTTGTCAATAATAATATTCCAACTTTTCCCCGATACTCTATTAGTCAATGTATTAGCGAGATTGTGTACATTATGGGTAGTTTCACTGACAATTATTTGCTTGCTAATACTTAGTCGTTCTTCTGCTGGGATTACTAGCGGAAAGGGTTTTTCATTGATTAAAAAGCTATAAAGTTGAAGAAATAAATAGCGATGTATGGCTGCAATATTATGCGAAGTGGATGGGTTGTCAATTATATGAAACTGATCTTCTCCCTTTCGCTGTGTGATTTGAATCGCTGTTTTTTTTACATCAGTCCACATAAGTTCTGGTATAGATGCACTGACTATACGTGCACAAGCATTTTGATAATGTACTGCTGTAGTCCTTTTTAACTTTGGTAGTTTGCTATCAATACTTGATAATCTTACTCTATGCCATAAGTAGTTAGAGTAATCATTATACATATTCAGCATGGAGTGCTTGTCATCAAAAATATACTTTTTACCTGATTTATGATCAATCCACTTGAATACTATTGATATACAATCTAACTTATTAAACGATATTTCCCCGTCGAGGTACTGATCAATCAACTCAATAAGAAATTTTTTTCTGTCTTTACGAATAGAGTTATGATTGATTTTATAAGAATCGTATAGATTTTGATCACTTTGGCTGGCACTAAAGTCATTATCTATTCGTCGATCAGGAAATAGATATGCACCTATAAAAACCCTACGAACACGTTCTTTGGAAGGCTTTGTGACTATTCTGACCCGACCCAGCTCGAATAGAGAAAGCGTTGATGGTTTTATGCTATGATCTATTGATTCATCTCCACGTGCGATGTCGTAGAATATGTTATTAGTCATCAATTTTCTCCCAGTCAAAGTTATGCGGGTACATAACCTCAGCTACTTTCTCGTTCTTTGTTTTAAGTGTATTGTTTACCTCGTCGTAGTTAATATATATATCAGTCGTATTTCCATGTGGCGAATGCCCCATTAATTTTACTAGTGTTGTTTTACAACCATTTATGTCTCCATACTTTCTCTCCCAGTTTCTAATGAAACGCATTCCGAAAGTCGCTCGCAGATCGTGAAATTTGAAGTTTTCGTAAAAAGGTTCTTTATACGCATTTTTATCCGAATATTTAATATTTTTGTTATCATTAATCCATCTATTCACAAGTTGGTCAAAGTTGTCATTAATCCATGGTATTAGTATATCTCGGTCAAAAGCATTTATTCGATCTCCTGTGGCTCTACCCGCCTTTTTCGATTTGTCAGAATATAGTAGAGATGTCGATGTATCTGGCGTATCCATGGCAAGCCTATGTCTTCTAGCTACATAATACGGATTCCCTTGCTTGTTTAGAAAACAATAATTGTGTATGGAATTTCCGTAAAAAGATTTTAAAGCTCGGTGCTTGTAGACTGGAGAGAAAGTGATCCACTGATAGATTGCTTTAAGTAAAGAGATAGGAACCATTATGTCATATTTTACATTTTTTTTTGTATCAACACCTGTGCTAGGGCCTACAGAGATATATCCGAAACTTTGATCTTGGTATTTCCTCCAAGCTTGCTGAATCGCATGTACGTGCAGTGTGCAAATAGTTTGTTTGCGGGCTCCAGTAAATATAGCAAACCAGTGAATCAGCTGTTGCTGCCGGTCCTCAACACTATCCAATGCCCAAAGTATAAATTGTGTATCCCGCTCGCTGAGCGGCCGTACACCGCCTTCCTCACCCCAAATAATATCACTACGGTTTCGTTCGGTTTCTGATGACCTCATTTTAAAATGAAGATCTGTATAGTAGATGTTTCGGATACCGTATTTTGTTAATTTTTTACTGTTAAGTGGATTGTAAAATAAACCTTCAATTACCTTCCCTTCTGGATGAAGCTTGTATTGATTTAAGAATATATAGAACTGGGCAACTTCGCCTGATTTTCCCTTGACAGTACTTAAAGAGTTTAATCTTTTATTGTTTTGGTAAGTTTCATAAAGTTGTTTTAGATGGCTCTTGTACATGTATGTTATTCGGTTGCGTGGTCTGCTGCGCTCAGGTGCGTAGAATTCATCTACGTCATGCCCTTGGCTCTGAAGATGCTCGATCCACTTTAAATAGTTCAGTAGATGCTTGGCTTTTCTAACAATTGTTGATGTGCTGACTTCATCGTAGTCTGCTTCACTTTGCCACCATTCATATAAATATAGATTGGCCAAATCCCATGGAGCACCATCCGATTTGTATAGAATTGGATATCCTTCGATTAGCCTATCCGTTATTAGACTATGAGTGGACAAGCTATCAGGCGTATAATGGTTATGATTCTCCCATATAACAATGATGTTTTCGATATTTTTTGAAGAGGAATATAATTCTAAATTTATGTGGTATAGCCTCTGAATGTATATTATTTTGGCTTTCGAGTTATAGTTATTAGGTGCTACTAAGTTAGTAGTCATTTTTTTATACCGATTGTAATAATATGTCAAAGACTATTGTATGTAGGTGTGGGAGTCAAATTCATGTTCTATGGTGTGTGCGCAGGAACCCGAAGCCCCAGTACAGGAAGCTGAAGAGGACCGCGCCCAGCGTGACCGCGCCCAGATACACCGCATCCTCGAGATGCCCGACCACGGCGGTATCCACCAGCCCCAGCAACGGCA
>Ga0207897_100222_pt1 | contig 23011 bp, 17 predicted proteins | sample LinPmetageLP42_FD_184054 | JGI IMG/M metagenome (GOLD analysis project Ga0207897, IMG submission 184054) | Marine viral communities from the Pacific Ocean - LP-42 (SPAdes) | ecosystem: Environmental > Aquatic > Marine > Oceanic | place: Pacific Ocean | collected 2010-08-27
ATATTAAATAGGATTAACGCAAGTTTAACTCAGGAACCGTTTGACCGCGTTTGGCATAAAACTCACTGACAAACTCATCAAATTTATCTTGCTCGATAGCATCTCTGATACCTTGCATCAAACGTTGGTAATAGCGTAAGTTATGAATGGTCGCTAACTGAGCACCTAGCATCTCTTTGCACTTATTAAGATGGTACAGATAAGCACGGCTAAAGTTTTGGCAAGTATAGCAGTCACACTCAGGATCTAATGAGCCTTCATCATTGCGATATTGGCTATTACGAATACGTACCACACCAGCATTGTCTGCATCGCCCGTCACAAAGTAATGGCCGTTACGCGCGTTACGTGTTGGCATCACACAGTCGAACATATCCACGCCGCGGCGTACGCCTTCAACTAAATCCTCAGGCTTACCAACACCCATAAGATAGCGCGGCTTATCTGCTGGCATATCATCAGGCAGGTAGTCTAGGACGTCTATCATCTCTTCTTTAGGTTCGCCAACTGATAGACCGCCAATAGCATAACCATCGAAGCCGATCTCTAATAGACCTTCAAGTGATTGCTGACGCAAATCAGGATACATACTGCCTTGTACGATACCAAACAATGCGTTGGTACTGCCCAGTCTGTTGTGCTCATCAATACAGCGCTGTCCCCAACGTAATGATAGCTCTAACGACTTTTTCGCTTCATCATGAGTGGCTGGATACGGCGTACACTCATCGAACTGCATAACGATGTCTGAGTTCAAGCTGTACTGAATTTGCATAGATTTTTCTGGTGATAGAAATACCTTAGCGCCATCGATAGGAGATTTAAAATTGACGCCTTCTTCGGTGATTTTACGCATTGCGCCGAGGCTAAATACTTGGAAACCGCCCGAATCGGTCAAGATAGGCTTGTCCCAATGCATAAACTTATGCAAGCCACCAAATTTATCAATGACTTCGGTTCCCGGACGTAACCATAGATGAAAGGTATTGCCCAAAATAATATCAGCACCGATGGCTTCGATATCACGTGGCAGCATGCCTTTGACCGTACCATAAGTACCAACAGGCATAAAAGCAGGCGTTTGCACGTCGCCATGATTGAGATGAACCGTACCACGGCGTGCACGCGTTGCACCGCTGGCCGTTTTATGTAAGACAAATTGCATATGATAACCGCTATTTAAGCTATGAAAATGGCGCTAATTATAGCATTGTTAGTGATTTTTTTGGACATGGATATTCATTCTGTCAATATAGTCAGTCAGTATGCAGCAAGATGATGGAAAGAGGTGCGTACAATTCACGATGCCCAGTAAATATACGATGGAGACGTCACCAAAACCAAATAACCCAGAAGTCGAAATCGTCGAAGTACGAGCTCAAAATTATGACATTATCAAATTCTCAGGATTTACTGGAAGTGATAAAGTAGATAAAAAGACACAAGAACTGCGAAATTGGATGCAAAGCAAACATTTAACGCCTACAGGTGAGCCAGAATTGGCACGTTACGATGAGCCATGGGCATTGCCATTTTTACGTCGTAACGAGGTAATGATTGCGTATGAGCAAAAGTAATACAAGGATACTAGGGTATATAGTCATTGTTCTTAGCCATTTAGGTTATTAACCGCACAAAAAAGACAGCACTTGCTGTCTTTTTTATCTGATATTTTGGTTATTCGATTTAGTTGTTTTGCTCACGAATGATATTCAGCATACGGCGCAATGGTTCTGCTGCGCCCCACAGTAGCTGATCACCAACGGTAAAGGCACCTAAATACTCAGGACCCATTTTAAGCTTACGTAAGCGGCCTAATGCAACTGTTAATGTACCAGTCACTGCGACTGGCGTTAAGCGATTCATAGTGGCTTCTTTGTCGTCTTCGACCAAGTCTAACCACTCGTTGCCGCTATTTTTTAGGGCGGCTTCAATCTCCTCTAGAGGGATATCTTTTTTGAGCTTGATGGTTAGACCTTGCGCATGGCAACGCATTGCCCCGACACGTACACACATACCATCGATAGGAATCGTGCTAGCTTCATCATTACCCAAGATCTTATTAGTCTCAACGCCGCCTTTCCATTCCTCTTTTGACTGCTTATTTTCTAACTGTACATCGATATAAGGAATCAAGCTACCGGCAAGCGGCACGCCAAAGTACTGTGTAGGGAAGTCTGCTGAGCGCTGAGTCTGAGCGATTTTTTTATCAATCTCAAGAATAGCACTAGCAGGGTCAGCCAATTCGTCTTGGACGGCATCACGTAACACACCCATACCGTTGATGAGCTCGCGCATGTTGTTTGCGCCAGAGCCACTAGCAGCTTGATATGTCATGGCGCTGACCCATTCGACCCAGCCTTTGTTAAACAGCTCGCCGATAGCCATCAGCATCAACGATACGGTACAGTTACCACCGATAAAGTCTTTTTTGCCGCTGGCTAGGGCGCTATCAATAACGTTACGGTTGACTGGATCAAGAATGATGATGCTGTCATCTTTCATTCGTAGCGTACTTGCCGCATCAACCCAATAGCCGTTCCAACCGCTATCACGCAGTGGTTGATGGACTTTTGACGTATAGTCACCACCTTGGCAAGTAATAACGACATCACAAGCAGCAAGTGCTTCAATATCATGAGCGTCTTTTAGTTGGCCGGTTTTAATACCATCGAATTTTGGTGCATCACCACCAGCATTACTGGTAGAAAAAAACACGGGTGTGATACCGTTGAAGTCATTTTCTTCCTGCATACGTTGTATTAATACTGAGCCTACCATACCGCGCCAGCCTACCAAACCTACTGTTAAATCACTCATGAAGTTCAATCCTATTTACAATTATTTGTTGCATCGTCAACCGATAACAATGCCGTGAATGGCGCGAAAAAGCAAGGCGTTTTGGCTATTATTTGGTCGTTTTTCATACACTATTAACTATGTCGACTATAACTTTAAGTTATTACTATTGAAGAGATACTTAGCTATCTAACGACCTCAAAAATATAATGTCTAATAAAGCACTCATTACATTGAGTGAGCCAGTATTGTAACGTTTTATGATAGTTGTCGCATAATTGAGACTCACCAGTAGGCGAGAATCTTCTGAAATGCTAAAGTAAGTCTCAAACACAATTACTCGACGTTAGTTATTTGATGTCAGGTGAGTTACAACCACGATATTTCTTATCAAATAAAAGCTTAACCAATATACATCATCGGCTCTATCAAAATTTCAATCAACGGTTAGTACCTACTTATGGATCTCTCACTATTATATTACGCCTTACAAGGTCTAGCAGGATTCATCGCCTTTGTCACAATCTGGGGCTGGTTGCCGCTGGATAACTGGTGGGTGCGCGGTGTTGAGTTTCCACGTATTCAAATAATGGTGCTTGGTATTATCGCTTGGTTTGGCATGTTAGTGTTTTTCTCAGAGTGGGAGTTATGGCAGTGGATATTGTTTGTTGTATTGAGCGGTACGTTAGCATTTCAGCTGAGAATGGTACTGCCGTATACTAAGCTGTGGAAAAAAGAAGTTCAAAAGGCAAAAGATAAGCCAGAAGGGCAAGCGCATCAGATAAAAATCATGGTATCAAACGTATTGACACCCAATGACGAAACGCAAAAACTGGTCGATTTGGTTAAGCAAAAGCAGCCTGATATCTTAATTACATTAGAGAGTGATAAGAAATGGGAGCAAGCCTTACAGCAAGTTGAGCCTGACTATCCTTATACCGTGAAAGTGCCATTAGATAATTTATATGGTATGCACTTGTATTCTAAGCTTGAGCTTATCGATCCTGAAGTTAAGTATTTGATGATAGATGATATACCATCTATTCATACACAACTGCGTTTGCAAGGAGGCCGCGTCGTTTGGTTATATTGCTTACATCCCATGCCGCCTAGTCCAACTGAAGCTGATAAGTCCACTACGCGTGATGCTGAGCTGCTCATGGTAGGTAAACATATAAAAGAAAACGACCAAACGGCGATACTGGCAGGTGATCTTAATGATGTCGCATGGTCAAAAACCACACGTCGTTTCCAACGTATTTCTGGTCTGTTAGATCCTCGCATTGGTCGACATTTTATTAATACCTTCCATGTTAAATATCCATTTCTTCGTTGGGCTTTGGACCATATCTTTCATAGTGCCTGCTTTACAGTAGTTGATATTCAGCGTATGCCATCCGTAGGATCTGATCACTTTCCTGTGATGACTACCTTGCAATATGAGCCAGAAGAGGCAAGCAATCAAGAAGGCAATGCGCCTACGGCACAAGCAGAAGATATCCAAGAAACTGATAACAAGATCGAAGAAGGCAAAAAAGAAGGCGAAAAAGTGTCAGAAGAGCACAGACAAGAGCAGCGCAGTTTTGGTTGATAAAAGAGGCTGTTTATTAGCTGTAATGACCTATGCTATCAAATCCGTAGACCTAAACTTGGGAGATTTTAATCAAGCGGCCTGACGATAATGATCAAACCACACCTGTCTTGGCGACTTCATGCCTAAACCCTTTTGAATCCTAGTCTGGTTATACTCAAGCTCAATATATTTAACAATATCGCTAATGGCTTCCATCCTTGTTTGATACTCTTGGTGATACACTAGCTCATTCTTTAACACGCCCCAGAAGCTCTCTATAGGGGCATTATCGTAACAATTGCCCTTACGGCTCATTGAACCTTTAAACTTATGATGTTCGATCAAATTGCGATAGTCATGACTGCAATACTGACTGCCTCTATCTGAATGCACGATTAAGCCTTTATTGGGCTTCTTATTCCTAATCGCCATATTTAGCGCGTTACAGACTAAATCTGCTGTCATTCGCTTATTAATGGCATAGCCGACCAGCTCTTTGGTATAAATATCTTTTACCCCTGCTAAGTACAGCCAACCCTCAGAGGTCCAGATATAAGTGATATCACTGACCCAAGCTTGGTTGGGCCGTTTGGCTTCAAAGCTTTGCTCTAATAGGTTTGGATAAATTGGTTTATTGTGATCTGAGTTAGTGGTCACTTTAAACTTCTTATGACGCTTGCATTTGATAGCATACTCTTCTTTAATACTTCTGATCATGTACTTGCTAATCTTATACCCTTGAGCCGTTATATGGGCTTGTAGACGCTCATAACCATAGCGCTCTTTTGTCTCAGTATGAGCGGCTTTAACCAGCAATAGGCAATGGTTACGATGTATTTGCTGATCACTGATACCACGAATTATCCAGTCATAGTAGCTGGATGGTTGAACCTCTAAAACAGCACACATCCGAGTAATACTAAAGAGTCGCTGATTGGCTTTGATAAAGGCGTACTTCACTAACCGTTTTTCGCAAAGTACGCCGTGGCCTTTTTTAGTATCTCACGCTCCTCTTCAGCTATCTTGAGCTTACGCTTGAGTTGTTTATTCTCTTCTATCAGCGCCATAAGCTCAGGATCATATTGTTTGGTGCCCTTAAGCTTGCCCTGATTGGCTTTATTCTGCCAGTTGGTTAGGGTCTGCATCGGTATGCCAAGCTTTCTTGCTGCGGCGCTGATATTGCCATTATGCTCAGCTATGCTTTTGACGGCTTCGGCTTTAAATTCTTCGCTGTATCGTGCTGTTTTTTTAGTCATGGTAAACTCCTTATCGAGTTGTTAGTTTACCAAGTTTTATTCTACGGTTTCTTCAGCATACCTCAGTAATGCATAAAAGTGATGTAAGCATATGCTTACGCAAAATAGAGTCTTTAGCTTCTATCGGCACCAAATCCATTGGCCTATAATACATCCATCAACACAAGGATACGCATGGATGTAGTGTTGAGACAGTATCAATAAAAGCACAGGTCAGCCCGCTGTCTTATATAATACTGTTAAATGACTTAGGATGAGTCAGCACGGAAGAGAGATAATAACAATAACACGAAGTATTGAAACCCTGAACCAATCGCCCTAGGTTCGGGGTTTTTCTTTGTGTATAGATTTTGGTTTATCAAGATTTAAACTATTTAACTTTGATATCTCTTTTAAAGCTTCCAGTTAAGTATCTAACTGCGCAAAATAAAGAAGGGTATATGCCATTGCATATACCCTTCTTTATTTAAATCGATTCAATATTCTAGCTAACTTAATACTACTAGCTCATTCAACATATCAGCCAAGTATCTGAATATAAGCGCCAGCACGTAGCTCTTGTAACCAGTCTTCTTGAGCTTGCGGTGCTAGGCGTTGATACAATGCTTGACGCGCCATATTGCGACGATATTGCTCGCTAATATCTTGATCGCGCTTACCGTCGACTTTTAGGATATGCCAACCAAACTGTGTCTTAAATGGCGCAGAGTAGTCGCCAACAGCCGTATTCTTCATTGTGGCTTCAAATGGACCAACCATATCTTCTTCGCTAACCCAATCAAGATCACCGCCACGTCCAGCAGAACCTGGATCGTCTGAATACGTTGAGGCTAAACTAGCAAAGTCAGCGCCGCCACGAAGTTGCTCGTATAGATCATTGATTTTTTGTTCAGCAAGCGCGTCAGTCTGTAGGTCATCGACTTTGACTAGAATATGGCGAGTATGCCATTGTGGTATCAGCATCGTATTGCTGGCTTTTTTATCAGCAAGCTTGATGATATCAATCCCTTCAGGAGTCAATAGTGGCTCGCTTACAGTACCAACGTCTAGCTTGGTAATTTTGCTAGACAGCTCTGTTGGTAAAGAAGCGGCCTTGTGAAAGCCCATATCTCCACCTTGCAATGGAATCGGATAGCTACCTTGGCTAGCAGCAACGGCTTCAGCGACATTGACATTTGGCTCAAGCAAACGCGTACGTAATGCTTGCGCGACTTTTAATGCTTCTTCACGTTGAGCGGGCGATAGGCGACTATAGTCATCTATATAAGGCACACGTACGTGAATGGTTTGATATTCGCTTTGGTTCAGACGTTTGGCTTCAGGTGAGGCCAAAAATGCATCAATGTCTTGCTCGCTAATACGTACTCGGCGAGTAATTTGACGCTGCTGTAGCGCTTGGATAGAAGCCTCTTCGATCAGTTTGGCACGTAGATTGGCATAACTACCAGGTTGTGCGGCATCTAGACGTTGCTGCAATGCTGCAATGCTATTAAGGCCTTCAGCTTGAGCGATTTGACCAAGACGTTGATTGATTTCTGCTTCATCGGCAGACAGTCCCGCGCGTTTGACCATAGACAGTTGTAGTTCACGCAAAATAAGCGCGTTTAGCACTTCAGACTGTAGTTGTGCTGAGTTTGCGATAGGCTCTCCAGCAGCTTTGGCACGTGCTTGAGTTTGCTCGATAGCATCAACCAATTCGCTTTTTAAGATAGCATTTTCATTGACTAGGGCAATAATACCGTCTGTGCTATTGGCTGGCGTCAAGCGATCAATTGAGCTTTGCGCAGCAGGAGTAGAAGCTTGAGCTGCTGCAGGTTTGACAGTAGCAGCGTTGGCACTTAACGTAAGCGTAAGGCCTGCCATAGATAGCAATACTGCTCTGCTAGTCTGACGTAAAGAAAAAAATCTCATGATGCTCCTCATCAATGTCATTGCATCGGATGGTAGTCGGTCAACTCTATCCAATACTCTTAATAATAAAATATTCGACAGCGTTTCCCATAATAGGGGTTCAAATAGTGTCTTATAAATATTTACGTAAATAATTCTAATCTAGCAAAAAACTGGTTAGTCTTTCCATGCCGTCTGTACAGGTTCAAAGCCCAAAATCTTATCAGCAAGCAATCGTGTCAAACGGCTACTACCGCTGCCAAGACCATTTAATCTAACTTCTGCCATAATAGCTTGTGTTGGCTCGTCTTTTACGTTTAGGTCATTGTAATAGCGGCGACCATAAACAGCAAAGCCGAAACAGCAGTCTTCGTAATCAACGCCGATAAGTGAATCAAGCATCTTGTTACGATTATAATCGTACTGACCCTGAGCCAATATACGCCAGCTGTTATTAATAGGGAAAACAGCGGAAGCGGTAAACGCCGATAATGGCAACTGATCGGTATTTTCATCGCGCATACGCTTCACAAAGCCGACGTTAAATAAACTGTTGTCAGATGGCTGATAACGCAGCTCAGTGGTGATATAGTTTAAATCATAGCTATGAGTAAGCGCGCCGCTTACATCGACCCAGACGTTATTATAAGGCTGGGTACTGGTATCCCACACCAATCCTGAGGAAGAATTCGTCAGCACAGGTTTTTGGCCTTCAAGGGTCACGCGCCCATCATCGATATAAAACTGCTCTGCGATACTACCATCAAAACGTGTCACACCCGTTGCATCGATGTAACGATAATTAATACCGGGTGTAAAGGCATGCAAATCTTGCAAGCGGTCATGACCTAAAAACCAGCTGTCCGAAAACAGTTGCTCGTAGTTGATAGAGGCAATACGGGTATTAAAGTTAGGAATATCGTTTTGGTCTTTATAGGGCGAGTAGGTATATTTTAAGCGCGGACTGAGCAAGCGATAACCGCCTAAAGTATCGTCAAAGGCGCCAAAGGGTGAGCCCGCTTGAGAAAAGTGCAAGCCAGCATCGACACTGACTTGAGGCACAAATACCGATTGGTTGCCGTCATCTTTGCTCAAATCATTGTCCGCCAAACTGTCTTCATCATAAGACGTATACAGATGCTGTAAGCTGAGCTTAGGTTTGATATAGCCCCAAGATTTTTCCATCGGGTAGGCGGCGCTCAGTTTATTATAAATACGTGCGCCACTTTTTTCATTTTCATAGCCATCATCGATGGATTTTTTAAAATAAGCCGAGTCACTTACGCCTGTGATATCAAAGCTTTTTGCCCATGGTAGACGATAGTCAAGTTTAAGCTGTGGCAAGCGCGAGTACGGCTTGTCTTTATCTTGTAAAGGCTGTCCGTTATTGTTAAATGCATCGAGCGTTTGGAAAGTCTCGACTTTTAATTCACCATTGACATAATCGTTATAATAATTCACCCGCGCACGGCGTGGTAGGTTTAACGTATTGTCTGACAAACCCAAGGTATCGAAGTCGTTGAGATAATCGGCATCTGACACATAGCTATATTTTGCGTCGCCACTTAAGCGCGGAATACTGGTAGATGACCAATAATGATCGTAAAAAAAGCTGCTACGATCTTCGCCATCATATTTTTTATCATTGGGCAAATAAGAGCCGTTAAAAATTCCTTCGCCGTACTCCTCAGTTAGATAACGAAACTCACCGGAGAGCATGGGGTTACGGTTGGTATAAACGCGAGTATTAAGGGTGGCATCGTAGTTCGGCGCTAAATTAAAATAATAAGGTACGTCAACTTCAAGGCCGCTTTTACTACCGACACTGGCACTTGGTAATAAAAACCCACTACTACGGCGACTGTCTATCGGGAAGTTAAAGTAGGGGAGATAAAATACGGGTATGTCAGCCACACGGAAAGTGGTGTTATACGCTTCGCCGCGTCCTGTATCGGTATTTAGATCGATACTTTTGGCATCAAACTGCCATTTGCGGTTGGTCGGCGGGCAAGTACTAAACATCACTTCATCAAGCTCATACTGCGTCTCGTTAGGGCGGTTTAAGCGCTTGGCATAGCCGTGCGCTTGTAGACCGACACTGGCAAACGCCACATCATTGGCTGTTGATTGACCAGTCTCAGTATTGTAATTCAAGCTGTCTGCAACGCCAATTAAGCCGCTTTGTGCCGCTCTATCATTAAAGCTGGCTTGGCCGTTATTCGTAGCTGCATTGTTTGTAGAGACGTTGCTTGTACGCTGTCCAGTCGCATTATCTGTAAACATGACTTTGCCTTGAGCCGCCGCAACGCCATTGCTCAAGTCAATCATGACTTTTTCTGCTTCGATATGCTGAGTGCCTTGGTCAATTTTTACATTGCCAGATAGCTCGGCATAATTAATATTGTTGTAATAACCGTAATCTGACTCGGTAAATAAAGGGGCTTGATTGTTCGGAACGCTAGCCACATTTGGTGCTGGTTGTCCGTTTGCCGTACCAGCTTCATTGACAGCGTGTTGATAATTAGGGTTACTCTGCGGATATACCCATTGACCTTCACAGCGCTGGGCACTGTCCACGGCATTCGGCAGTAGACGTAAATCTCTACCGACCTTTGGAATCGTCTGTGCGGCAGGCATGGCGTTATTATGAGTATTGTTTGCTTCAGTGCTGATATTGTCATTGTTTAATGTTGAAGCATCAGTATCTGGTGTTAGCTCATAAAACTCTGCTAAGCGCATTAGGCTGGCCTGAATACTCTCGTCATTAAGGTCTAGCTTGCCATTGTCTGTTGTTATCGCTTTAGGGACAAAGGCACTGCTATCTGGTGTATTACTGCTTACTTGGTTACTGGTTTCTGTATTTAGATTACTAGCATTAGAAACTTCATTGCTAAAAGCTTTAGAGTCAGCAGCCTCATTAATCTCTGTAATATCTAGGTCATTGTTCTCAGAGAATCTGCTATTTAACGCAGTATCATTCGATAAAGTAGCGTTATTCGTATTAGCAGAATTAGCATCGTCTGGATAGCTATCATTTAGAATATCTGCTTCTTGATAGCCATCATTGCTTTGAGTACGACTAATACTATTGGCGTCAGTCGCCACACTATTAGACGCATAGCTGCCTGTACTATCCGTAGTGAGTGGTTCAGTTTTTTGCGTATTGGCATCACCAATGGCAGCACTGACAGTTAGGCTAGATAAGCCTAAGGCACCAAATAAGATCAAGCGGATGCTTTGGTAAAGCGGAGAATATAACAAGGGCACACCTATGATTGCAGAGCTTATTGGATTGCGTGACTGAGTTTAGTAGCGGTTTCACCGAACGATATAAAGCAGTGAACGAGCGACTAAAATATGACTAATGTATTCTCAAAAATTCGGATGTTTTACATATAATGACGACTAATCATAGTCAAAAAAAACCAAATCAGCTACACTATTTACCAAAATTTATAATATAGCCATGCTGATTTTTAAGTAGCGATAGCGATTCTATCCGACATCAAGTATTGAATGATATAGCAATACGTCTGTGGCAGCTTGTATAGCACCGACACGTATCGCTATTTTAGCAAGTATTTGTCCGACTTATCACTACTTTAATTATTTATGACTTATATTTAACCAGCGATGCCCAATATGACTGACAAAACGACTTTAGAGACTGATATGATCGATGAAAATAACAACCGCCAACAGCAATTAGAACAATGGTTACAGCAAGTATTTTTAGATCAAACCTTTAGTCTAGACAGCTTACCTGGTGACGCTAGTGCCCGCCGATATCATCGTATCGAACTATCAGAGACAGACAATAGCGCCAACAAGCATTATATCGTCATGGACTCCGCTGACGAGCAAGATGCGATGCTGCAGTTTATCAGTGTGGCTAAGCTGATGGCACCTGCTGTCAACGTGCCGACACTGGCTGCACAAAATGTAGAAAAAGGATTCTTGGTATTACAAGATTTTGGCACAGTAGAATTTGCTCATTTGCTTGTCGATGCAACCGCAGACCAAATCAATGACTACTATCAACTAGCAATGCAGACACTAGTCGCGCTACAAACGGTACCAGTAGAAACGGCAAAGTCGCAACACCAGCTACCAGATTATGACACAGCACTATTAGACCGCGAGATGGATTTATTTAGCGAATGGTTTATGCCTTATATTGGTATAGCGCTAGATGAGCAGGTTTGGGGAAACCTAAAAACAGCGTTAATGAATGAGATTTTGCGACAGCCACAAGTGGTGGTCCATCGTGATTACCACAGCCGTAACCTCATGCAAGACCAAGCAGATAAATCAAAGTTGGGCGTGATTGATTTTCAAGATGCCGTCATTGGTTCGTATGCTTATGATCTAGTGTCGTTAGTACGCGATGCTTATGTTGAGTGGTCAGAGAGCCAAATATCTGCATGGATTAATGACTTTTGGCAGCTACAAAAGCAGAAATCACTGACCACTGCTGATAGCGCGGTGCAGTTTGAAAACGATGTAAATGTCATAGGCGTACAACGTCACTTAAAGGTATTAGGGATTTTTATTCGTTTGTCTGAACGCGATGGCAAAGACCGCTATTTGGCGGATATTCCTAAAGTCATGCGTGATTTGATTATTGAATTAAACTGGCTTGCCGAACATGGCAATGATGAACTAAAGCAATCAATTATATCGTTTAATCAATGGCTACAAGAGGCAGTGCTACCTGCTTATAAAGAGAAGTTTGCTTCAGCGTAGATGACGCTCAGCTAAATTAATTTAAATAATAAAGATAGGAGCGCAGATGTCTACCTCTACGATTACACAAGCCATGATTTTGGCAGCGGGCAAGGGTACACGCCTACGTCCATTAACGCTTGAGACGCCCAAGCCTTTGGTTGAAGTCGCAGGTCAACCGCTTATAGTTTGGCATATTAAAGCACTACAAGCAGCAGGCATTACTGATATCACGGTCAATGCCTCATGGTTGGCAGATAAGCTAATGGACGCCCTAGGTGATGGTTCACAATATGGCGTAAATCTGCATTGGTCAGTAGAAGACGATGAGCCACTTGAGACTGCAGGCGGCATTTTTCAGGCATTACAATCAGGTAAGCTAAAGGATGAGCCATTTATTCTGGTTAATTCTGATGTCTGGACTACCTATGACTTCTCTCAATTAACAGACTATACATTGGGAGCGGATCAGCGCGCGCACTTGTTATTGATAGATAATCCAGAGCACAATAATGGCGGCGATTTTGCGATTAATAATGGCCTAGCGAGTGAACAGCCGGTAGGCGATGCAGATAAGTATACCTTCGCTGGTATTAGCGTAATGTCACCCAAATTGGTAGAAGGTCTGGTATCAGGACAGCCTGCTGCATTGGCACCACTGCTAAAGCAAGCAATGATAAAGTTTCAGATTACCGCTGAAGTGACGACAGATAATTGGATAGATGTGGGGACACCAGAGCGTCTAACACAGGTTAATGAGTTTATCGAACAGCATGATATCAAGCATGCAGGTAAACCAAACTGATAAATTTAAAATAAATAAAAAGCAGCGTCGATTATTCAACGCTGCTTTTTTTTATGCATATAGAATTATTTTTTACGATACATCTACAAGGTATATTGGCAAGATAGAAATGCAAATTTAACATCTAGCAAGCTATTCATTAGCTAACTAACTAGCACTCAATCGTATGAGTAGGCGATTACGCTAAACACCCATGGCCAGTTTAATTAGCTGAGCAATGGTAAACACCACTAAAAACCCTGCTAAATATAGACCCACGAACCATGCCCATTGCGATTGTTTTTTACTGAACTTTTTCATAGAGATCTCCTGATTAGCGTATGAAGTGTGACTATCATCTGTAAACGATGATAGCCATCCTCTTTAGCTGATCCGTTGCCCGCCGCGATTAGCGACTAGTACATCGGATTATGATCAGATTTACCTTTGAAGGTATAGTAAGCAAATGCCGTATAGCTCAAGATAATCGGTAACATGATACATGCGCCAATCAGCATGAATGATAATGAAGTATCGGCAGCAGCAGCCTCATAAATCGTCATTTGATACGGTACGATATAAGGGAATAGGGCGAAACAAACCCCGATATAACCCATTAAAAATAAGGCAACCGTTAGTAAAAATGGACGATACTCACGCTCTGTTTTTAAGTCTTTACGCATGATAAAGAATAAGAGCATGACAATGATAGGCATAGGAGCAAGATACAATAAATCTGGGAAACTAAACCATCCTTCTAATGCGTCAATGTCTGAGAAGTACATAAACGCTGTGACCACAACCATCGCTACTAGTAACGCAGTAAGCATCCATCTAGAAACTTGGCGCGCCCATACTTGTAATGTGTGCTCTGTTTTTATGATAAGCCACGTTGAACCAAGTAAGGCATAGCCGATAATCATGGCAAATCCGCACACAATCGAGAAGGGCGTGAGCCAATCAAATGGGCCACCAGTATATAGGCGGTTACTGGCTTCTAACCCTTGCACTAACGCCCCAAGCATGATGCCTTGAGAGAAAGTCGCAACGACTGAGCCGACAAAGAAAAAGGTATCCCATACGTGTCGGCGCGAAGAGGATTTGAAGCGAAACTCAAACGCCACGCCGCGCATGATAAGACCGAACAACATGGCAGTCACGGGTAAATAAAGACCTGTCATAATGATGCCATAAGCAACAGGGAATGCTGCGAATAAACCACCACCGCCTAGCACTAGCCACGTCTCGTTACCGTCCCAAAATGGCGCGATAGAGTTCATCATGCGGCTACGGTTTTTATCTGAGCCTGCAAATGGGAACAAGATACCGCAGCCCAAATCAAAGCCATCAAGCAGTACATAGACAAAGACAGACAAAGCAATTAAACCGCCCCAAATAAGAGGTAAATCTAATACATCACCGAAGTTAAACATTAGCGTAATCCTCCATCATCGACATCATTTGCAGGCTCATCTAAGCCTTCTTCAGTACCTTTGGCAGGATTACTATCACCACTTAACGCGCGGCCTTGGCTCTCGGTTACTGAGTGCTCGTAGAAATTATCTTCTGCAGGATCTGTATAAGGTTTCGGCCCTTGAGCAATCAAGCGCAAGATATAAAAACTGCCTGCACCAAAGACAAATATGTACAGCACGATAAAGCCAATCAATGTAGTGGCTACTTGCTGTGCTGCAAGCGGTGACATACTTTCAGCAGTACGAATGACGCCATAAACTGTCCAAGGTTGACGTCCTGTTTCAGTTACGAACCAACCTGATAGTAATGCGATAAAACCAAGCGGTGTCATCATCATCCACGCACGGTGGAACCAGACACTTTCGGGATTGAATTGCTGTTTTTTGAAGTATTTATAGGCACTAAATAAACCGACCAGTACCATCAACATACCAATAGCGACCATAATACGGAACGCCCAAAACACAATAATGACGTGCGGTTGGTCTTCTGGTGCCCAGTTTTTGAGACCCTTCACTTCACCATCTAACGAATGGGTGAGAATCAAACCTGTGACATAAGGGATTTTTACTTCGTATTTATTGGTTTGATTTTCTTGGTCAGGAATCGCAAAGAGACGCAATGCGGCCCCACGCTCATCTTCCCAAATACCTTCCATCGCAGCCACTTTGGCTGGCTGATGCTCAAGCGTATTGAGACCATGCTCATCACCGATCAACACCTGTGCTGGTGCCACAAAGATGGCCATAATCATTGCCATACCTAGCATGACACGACCATGCTGACGGTGCTCGGCGTGTTTTTTGGACTGGATATAGTAGGCACCGATACCGCCAATGACAAAGGCAGTGGTCAAGAATGCCGCCGTCACCATATGTGCGAAACGGTAAGGGAATGAGGGATTGAATATAATCTCAAGCCAGTTGGTCGGATAAAGTAGGCCGTCTGCACCCACCATAAAACCTTGAGGGGTTTGCATAAAACTGTTAGCCGACAAAATCCAAGTCGCTGATATCAGTGTACCAATGGCAACAATGGCAGTCGAGGCAAAGTGCATGCGTTTGCTCACGCGGCCCCAGCCAAATAGCATGATACCTAAAAAGGAGGCTTCTAAGAAAAACGCGGTCAATACTTCATAAGCGAGTAGTGGGCCTATGACGTTGCCGGCTTTATCTGAGAACACCGCCCAGTTGGTACCGAACTGGTAAGACATTACCACACCCGATACCACACCTAGACCAAAGACCACGGCAAATATCTTGACCCAGTGCTTATAAACTTCAGCATAGATGGGCTTGCCAGTTTTTAACCAACGAAACTCTAGTACGGCAAGCCAGCTGGCAAGACCGATAGAAAATGCAGGAAAGACGATATGAAACGAGACAACAAAAGCGAATTGGATGCGCGCGAGTGTCAGCGCATCGAGCTGGTCAATCATAAACGTAGCGAACATAAACGGTTACTCTTATCTGTTAGCTGAATAGCGCTGGCTTCCGTACAACGCTCAAGTAACTGTCCGTAACTGTACATAGATCAAGGTGACAATGATTACGGGCAATGGCTCTTAGTGATACAAAATCTTAGCAACATTAGGTATAAATTGTGGCTAATTTTGCGATTCACTGTTTAGCTGAATTGAATAATTTATGTCCTTATAAATTTACATATTACAGTCATGTGCTATCCATATATTATGCGCCTCCCTAGATGAACCCGCAACCCGTTCGATTAGGTGGCGGCATACCTACTAGTCATGAAAATTCTACTAACCAACCCTTGAAAATAAAATTAACCTTATAAATAACAATAACTTAAAAAATGTACTTTTCTTAAGAAAACATCTGTTTATGTTTTTTCTTGGTATATTATTTATTAAAATACTTACCAATAACAAAAACACACATCATTCTTGTAACTGCTTATGCAGAATGCGCCGCAAGGTTAAAATGGTTTGTGGATTGGTCTGAATACTATGACCGCCATTAATAATTGTCTCAGACGCAGCACCATCGAGATGGGCACTGTTATAAGGAACGATACCATCTGACAAACGCTCGGTCAGTGCTTGACTGATATCATCATTGACTGTCACAGCGGCAACAAGCGGCTCGGGTGGTAGCTGTGATGTCTCAGTATTGTCACTCACATCAACGCTCGCTGTTTCATTTCCAGAGTTGTCTTCTACCGCTTGTGACAAGTCAATTTTGGCACCATTTGGTTGCGTTTGTGCTAGTCCTTTAGTGATATCGGCATCATTGTTGGCAATGATTGAATGGTAAGTAATACGCTCATTCATAGTGATGTCTTTGGTTAACTCTATAAAAGAAGACTTGTCACTTAACTGGCTGGCACCGTTCTGCAAATATAACGCGCCCAGTGGGTTTTGTGCCAAATCGCCTTGTGTTGCAATAGTCGCTAAGTTATCAGTGAATGTCTTGACCAGACCTACGGGTAAGTAAACGATGCGGCGTAGTGCACGGGTAAACCAACGATCTGCATAATCGGTACCACGGAAAGGTGCAGATAGAAACACAGCGGTGTCTACTTGTGGCAATGCCTGTAGCTCAAATCGTTCCTTTAATTCATCTTCGCCAAAAGAAGTCTTGAGCGCGTTACGGATTTGCTGCTTTTCATTGCTAGAGAGGATGTCTTTATCATTGAGCTTATCTAAATCATCGATTAAATTTTCATCAGATAGCATCATACGAGCGATAATGGCACCCATACTATGACTTATAATCACACTGTTTTGACTGGCACGATTTTGTCCATTGGGATCAGTCTGCTGGTAGGTGCTGTTAATTAACTGCTGAATCTGATAACGATTTTCTAAAATAGGCAGATTGGTTGGATAGAATATTTGCCAAACTTGGTAATTATCACGCAGCTTGTCATCATTAAGAATATCGTTGGTCAGATTGACCCAAGTAGCTGGACTAGAGGCTAGCCCGTGCAACATAACCAACACGCGTTTATCAGGATCATAAGGCTCAAGCATGAAGAGTTTGGGCAGCTGAGCATCTGGTTGGCGAGTAATCAAGTTTAAATAACCTACACCATCTAACTGGTTTTCTGATAACCATAAGCCATATCCTGCCGAAAAGTTGGCTGCCAGTGGGTAATTATCATTGAGGATATTGACGGATTCAGTTTGGTACGGATTGTATAAATGAATATCAAGCTTACGACTGCTCAGCGCATCTAATACGCTATTGCCATCTGGCTTAATCAATCCAGTTAGTAAAAGATGTCCCGTCGGATAAATACGTGAGCTTGGCTCGCTGTCGTCGGTGTTTTTATCTTCATTTGTTAGTCGACCAGATAAGGAGGCGACCAGTAACTGACGGATTGTGGTGGTATAGCGATCATCCAATGACGCCACCAAACTGATGCCCAAACCAGGGCGTTTGCTCACGGAATTGAGACCGGAGAGCCGTAGCTCATAAGTGGATGATAAGTCTGCCAAAGCGGAAGTTTGTTTATGAGCGTTTTGCAGATAGTTGTTTTCGTTGGGCAAATAAATATCGAGGTTATAGTTATCTACTGTCACTTTCATGACTTTGACTTGGTCTGTTGCTTTGCTCTTTAGTGGAGATCGATTGGCAATCGCTGCTTCATCCGTGTTGTCACGCTTGGTAGAGGTTATTGGCAAATACTCTACTGTCGTATCACCCATCAATTTATTGGCGTTTTCAGTCGATTGATAAATTTGAGTAATAACGTCATTGCTAGCAGCGTTATAAATATCTTGGGTTTGGATATCATTGTCATTCGGAATACGGTTTTGCGCACGATGGCTATTGGTATTTTGCTCTGTACCTTCAAAGTCATGGGTCAAGCTGTCATAAAACAGATAGGTATAGCTGTATTTGACGGCATCAAACAACCTTGCTTGATAATCGGTTAAACACAGGTCAGTCTCTTTTTGCTGCGTTTTGGCGTCATCATCACTTAAAGGCGCATTGGCGTAATACGGATCAAGTGGCGGGCGTGCAAGTGCATTACGACAGTTTTTTGAGTCAGATAGTTGACGCGCTTTTGCATAGTGCAGCTCTGCAAAAATGGCCAAAGCAGGCCGATAGTGCTTGTTAAGCATACTGTCAGAGAGCTGAGTCAAGCATAAGTCAAATTGCTGCATACAGGCTTGCTCATTCAGTCCTGCTGATAATAAAGCAGATGCTGTGTCGCTGCTTAGCGCATTGTCAGTGACGATATTGCCGCGCTGCGCTGAGATGGTCTTGGCCGAGGCTTGTTTATCTACCGTCACTGTACTACATGCTGGTAGCAATACTGCTGCCGCCAAAAGCATAAATGAAGTAATGGGCAGAGTTTTTTTATTAGTATGCATTATTGTCTGTTTGCCAAAGCCAGCGAAAGTCATAAGTCAGTCCAATAAACGATGGTTATGAGAGTACGAGTAATGAAAGTAGCAATTGATAATGAGTGTAGCGCAACTTTTGGCGTTAGACTATTCATTTGCAGTTCTACAAAAGCATGTTTTAAAACGAAAGGGTTTCTACTAGTCGAAAAAAAGCGCTTTTGTCTTATAGATATAAAACAAAAGCGCTTGGTATTTAAAGCTTAGATTATTTATTAGATATTTGACCTAGTGAAAGTCTTATTAAACAAATATCTTATGAATCAAACCCTAAATAGCTAATCTCAATAAGTACATAATTTCTAAGCACCTGGTTTTACGCTAATATCAGGGGCAGGGATATCCCAAATGTAGAATTTGCCTTCTTCAACAAGTTTGATTTGTTGAGGAATAACAGTATTGTTAGGGTATTGCCCTTCAAGACGACGTAGGCGCTCTAACGCATTAGCACGGCGGTCACTGAGTAGATCTGACTGTGCTAAGCTTTGTTCTGCTTCGGTATAGCCTAAAGCAACAGCTCGATCTAGATACTTTTGACCTTCTTTGAATCCGCCACCCTCTGATAGCATCATGCCGTATAGGAAGTTAGCCTCACCACTATCAGGTTGCAGCTTGATAGCGCGATCGACATATTGACCACCACGTACTGTGTAGTCTGAACCTAAGTCTAGGTTACGACCCATGCCGTTTAGCTTAGCGGCACGAAGCAATACATCAAAAGACGCGTCTGGCGACTTGGCATATGGCTCGATCCAATCAGCCAATACTTTGATTTTTTCACGCGTGTAATGACGCTGTGTGCGGTTAGGGAAGTTTGGTGGATAGTGGCGCGCGTTAGGGGATACATCAGCGATGAAGTCATCTAATAAGCTGACATCAAGCTTATCAGTACCTAGCCCTTTTTGTTGTGGAATCAGTACGGTTTTGACAAAGCTCATGTCTGATAGTTGTACTTGCGGTGTAGGAATGTTCGAAAGTTGTCCGCTACGCAAGTCGATACCAGTAGCTGTCATTGGACCAGGCTCATAGACACGAGTAGTGCCGTTCATGACAGGTGCAGCAGCAGGCGACATCATTTGCGGTGTTTGAGGTTGAGCAGTGCTAACAGATGCGTTGTTTTGCAGAGTGCCGCTTAGTTGCATGTTAGTTGTTTGCGCATTAGTCGGCTGGCTGTTGCTCGCAGGTGTTGCTGGCAAGCTTGTTTGAGCGGCATTGGCTTGAGCAGGACTGATGGCTGCATTAGGACGAGCAAGACGAATCACACGTTTGCTTGAGTCCATTGCACTAGGTACAGCCGTTGCAGTGGCGTCAGTTTCTGCTGCATTCACAGGTGCAGATAATAACATGGCACAGGTTGCAGCCATGACGGTCAACGTTGCAAACTTTGGTGACTTAATAGAGTGGCTACTAGAGAGAATCGCTTTCATAAAAATCGTTACCTTGTTTAATTTATTTGGTTGTTATTCATTGATTGGACGGTAATATAAATAGCGCATTGCTGCAAAATCGTACAAATTTTTAATACCGTAGCAAATTAAGCTTTACGCTATCTGTGGTAGGATTGTTAATCGCTAGAATTAAGCAAACCTACGCAAATCTGTGCAGACGTTGATGAGTAAGAAAATCGACAACAGCAGCTAACAAAAGTACCTGTAACCATAAGCTATAAATGATAAGCGGTATCTTTCATACGATTTGCCATCCATCGCATGGTTCGACGTACTGCGGGAGACAAAGCAGCGCCGCCACTTGCAAGTGCTAGCTCACGATGATGCAGCTCCTCTTTATCCATTTGTGCCAGTATCTCTTTTGAGCGCTGATCATGTTCAGGTAACTGCTTGATATGATCCTGTAGATGCTCGCTGACCTGCGCTTCTGTCTCCGCTACAAACCCTAGACTAAACTCGTTTGAGATCGCGCCTGCGACTGCACCGAGTCCAAAAGACATACCGTACCAAAGCGGTGTAAATACGCTAGCATGGCTACCAAGTTCGCTTAGACGAATCTCGCACCAGACCAAATGATCGACTTCTTCTTCGGCCGATTGTTGCATGGCTTGTTTGACACCACTATCTTTCGCGGCAAACGCTTGGCCATGGTATAGACCCTGCGCACATACTTCACCTGTATGATTGATACGCATAAGACCTGAGACGTGTCGCGCCTCTGTGATGGTCAGCTCAGGAATCTCATCGCTACTGACGGGCAACGGACGCGTGCTTGGATTGGAATGTGGCACGACAGCTCGTAATGCCTTATCGACCCCAAGTAACAACTGGTCAATTTTAGATAAAGGACGCAGGGTCATAACTCACTCCTGATGGTGTTAAAAACTGTCAATAAAATAAAATGTATTACCGTTTAAACGCAACGGCATAATGCGTATTACTATAACAAACAATCCAAATGATTGGCTTGCATATCACGGTTTAAACAGTTCATAAATAGCTTATAGAGAGTCGGTAAACTGCTATAGCCATTATAACGGTGATTAGACGGTATCTATGGAACTAAACTTATTTACGGTGCTATACCATCGTTAGTTTGGATAACGGCATGCTTAATATGTTTATTGAGTTTGATGTATAAAAATGCACCAAACACTATATTTAATAGCCCTGTCACCAAAAATAACTGCGGCAGCGTAAACCCTAATGAGTTTAAGATAACAATCGCAAAAATCGCTGATGTGACCATAAATATCGCATTAAAGATGTTGTTCGCACCAACAATACGTGCTCGATGGCTCTTAGGTGCGTAGGCTTGCATAGAAGCATATAGCGGCACGATATACAAACCACCACTGAATCCTAATAAGAATAAATCCGCGAATACCCGCCAGCTACCACTTATATTAAACAAATCACCGATGCCAAGTAATGTGTCATTATTCACATTTATATCTAAACCTGAAAGTGAAAAATACAAATCAATAGCAAAGATACTTAATCCAGCAATACCAAAAGGTAATAAACGCAAGCTGACCTTATTTTTGGTCAATGTTTTGCACAGCACCGAACCGATCGACACACCAACAGAAAACAATGTGAGTAAGAAAATAACGACTGACTCATCACCAAGCAAAATCACCTTGCTGAACTCTGGCACTTGGGTCAAAAACGTCGCCCCATAAAACCAAAACCAGCTGTTGCCAAGAATGATAAAGAACAAAAAAGGCAAGGAGTATAAGTAACGGACAGTGGCTAAGCTGGTTGTAATAATATTCCAGTTAATCTTCAGGTCAGGCTGCATCGCTGGCATATTAGGGATATAGCGTGCAGCTAAATATCCCAAAACAGCGACAACCAACACTGTGGCACTAATCCAATATAATGATTGTGATAGCTGAGTCAAAATACCAGCGACAATCATCCCGACCAAAATAGCCAGCGAAGTACCCATCTGAAAAAGACCATTGGCGCCGACCAACTCATCTTCTTTCATCGCTTGTGGCAGATAAGCGTATTTGATCGGTCCAAAGAAAGTCGAATGCGTACCCATCAAAAACAACGCGACAAATAGCAGTGCATACCATTCAAAGACAAAGCCGACTGCGGCAACTGCCATAATGACCAGCTCAAGCAGTTTGATAAACTGCGTGAGCTTTGACTTTTCATACTTATCAGCAATCTGTCCTGCCAAAGCAGAAAACAAAAAGTAGGGCAGGATAAATAACATGGCGGCCAAGTTATTAAGGATGCTGACCTCTACGCCCAATTTACTGGCGGCAGTATAAGTCAGCACCAGTATGAGCGCCTGCTTAAAAATATTGTCATTGAATGCGCCCAAAAACTGGGTGAAAAACATAGCGCTAAAACGACGGCGCTTGAATAACTGAAACTGGTTGGACATGGACATTCCTACAGATAAATCGCGACTGATAGAGAAAAGAGCGGCGCTGAACGACAATTTTTTTATGAGAATAATCGTAAATTTTATTAAAAACTATATCAAGATATAGCATAGGTTTTATCAATATTAAGCCGTATAATAGCAAGGCTTCGGTGAAAATACATGCAGTCAATGCTATAGTCACTGCACTACAAAAGAGTTATGTTTTGGATGAATATCATAAAACAATTTAGATAAGTCATTTTCCATCCAACCTTGGCGTAAAAACTTCACTTGAG
>Ga0207897_100223_pt1 | contig 22958 bp, 17 predicted proteins | sample LinPmetageLP42_FD_184054 | JGI IMG/M metagenome (GOLD analysis project Ga0207897, IMG submission 184054) | Marine viral communities from the Pacific Ocean - LP-42 (SPAdes) | ecosystem: Environmental > Aquatic > Marine > Oceanic | place: Pacific Ocean | collected 2010-08-27
AGGATGGCCTCCCGGCGCTCGTCGGAGTACTTCATCGGAACCTCATCACGCCCCATATGGTTCAGAGTCTAACAGCCGCTGATACTCCAACTAGCGTGACAGTGGGGGCCATCCAGCAGGTGATGCTTGAATGCTGCCGCTGCATGCCCCAGCGACAGGATGATCAGCACGCAGGCAGCATACCAATGCACCTCACCTGCCAGCGATGCCTGATCCTTCAGCCCCGAGATCACTGCCGGCACCTCGAAGAGATCGAATACCTTGATGCCACGCCCGTCAGCGGTGGAAATGAGGTAACCCGAGATCATCACCACCAGCATCAGCACGTAGAGCAGCACATGCCCGACCAGCGCCGCGCGCTGTTCATTGCGCGTGCCGTGAGCCTGCGGGGTCGTCTGGCTCCAGCGCCAGGCGAGCCGCACCAGCGTCAGCACCAGCAATATCACCCCGACCGAGCGATGCCACCACGGACCGAGCTGGTACCAGGCATCGTAATAGCCAAGCGACGTCATCCACCAGCCCAGCGCGAAGAGCCCGACGATGGCCAGCGCCGACAGCCAATGCATCACGATGACAGGCCAGCCCCAGCCCCGTCGAGAATTACGCCACATGAAGTGCTCCTGATGACAGTCTCCACCTGACCATCGACCTGGCAGGTTCTTTGAGCAAGAGCTTAACCAGTGCCCGAACGGACGCCAACCCTTGCGGGCAACACCAGCGAAATTGTCCAGAGACACCAACGCCCGGCAGAACCGGGCGTTGGTGTGCAAAGGCAGGCGTTACGGGACTCAGCTCGCGAGGCGATCAAGTCCGCGCGCCAGATCACGCTTGATGTCGTCGAGATCTTCCAGACCGACGGCAATACGCAGCAGGCCCTCTTCGATGCCGGCGGCCGCTTTCTGGTCATCGCTGAGGCGACCGTGAGTCGTGGTGGCCGGGTGCGTGATGGTGGTCTTCACGTCGCCCAGGTTGCCGGTGATCGACAGGATGCGCGTCGCATCGACTACCGACCAGGCCGCCTCGCGGCCGCCCTTGACCACCACCCCGAGCACCGCACCGAAGGCCTTCTGCTGGGCCTTGGCCAGTTCATGCTGCGGATGGCTCTCAAGTCCGGAGTAATGCACCCGCTCGATGGCCGGATGCGCTTCCAGCCAATGTGCCAGCGTCAGCGCGCGTGCACAGTGGGCTTCCATGCGAATGTTCAGCGTCTCCAGGCCCTTGAGGAAGACCCAGGCGTTGAAGGGGCTCAGGCACGGCCCGCAGGTACGCACCACGCCATAGACCTCCTCCATCAGCGAGGAGCTTCCGACCACGGCGCCACCCAGCGTCCGGCCCTGACCATCGAGATACTTGGTGGCGGAGTGGATGACGATATCGGCACCCAGCGTCAGCGGGCGCTGCAGAGCCGGCGTACAGAAGCAGTTGTCGATGGCGAGCCAGGCGTCGTTCTCATGGGCCAGCGCCGCCAATGCCTTGATATCGCCAAGCTCGGACAGCGGATTGGACGGCGTCTCGGCAAACAGCAGCTTGGTGGCCGGCGTGATCGCGTCGCGCCAGGCGTCCAGATCCTTCAGTTCGACGAAGCGCGTGGTGATGCCCAGCTTGCCGAAGTACTTGGTGAACAGGCTGACACTCGAGCCGAAGATGGAACGCGACGCGACGATTTCATCGCCGGATTCCAGCAACGCCAGCACGGTGGACATGATCGCGGCCATGCCGGAACTGGTCGCCACGCAACGCTCACCGCCTTCCATCGCCGCCAGGCGCTCCTCGAAGAAGCGCACCGTCGGATTGGTGAAGCGCGAGTAGATGTTGCCGGCTTCATCGCCCCCGAACTTGGCTGCGGCCTCAGCAGCGCTGCCATAAACGAAGCTTGAGGTGGTGTAGATGGGCTCGCCGTGTTCCTGCTCGGCACCGCGCAGGTGACCGGCACGGATGGCGAGCGTCTCGAGGCCCAGCTCATCGCGGGAAAGACCGGCGCGGGAAAGATTGTCGTCGTGCATGGTGTCCAGTACCTCTACTGATGGAATCTACTGCCCTGTGAATCACGATCCAGCGTCACGCGCCGCTGTGACATGTCGCGTCTTCAGCATTTCGGGTCGCGTCGACAGCAAGAAGAAGGAAAAGCGATGCGCCAATGTTACCGGTTTTGAACGCGCAACGGGCCCCGGATTTCTCCGGAGCCCGTTGCGGTTCGCTCATCGCGTGATTGCCTGCCGAGGATGACAGGCAGCCGGATCAGTCGAGATCTTCCGAATCGTTGTGCAGATCCACCACCGCGTGGGTCTCGCCAGCGCTCTTGGCGCCATCGTTGCGCGAGGCACGCAGGTCGTTCAGATAGGCTTCGTCGATATCGCCGGTCACGTAGACACCGTCGAACACGGAGCAATCGAACTCATCCAGCGCCGGATTGACTTCACGACAGGCGTCCTTCAGGTCGTCGAGGTCCTGATAGAACAGACGGTCAGCGCCGATCAGGTCCGCGATTTCCTTCTCGGTACGGTCATGGGCGATCAGCTCTTCCGCCGCCGGCATGTCGATGCCGTAGACGTTGGGGTAGCGAACCGCCGGTGCTGCCGACGCGAAGTAGACGTTCTTGGCGCCCGCTTCGCGCGCCATCTGGATGATCTCGTTGCAGGTGGTACCGCGCACGATGGAATCGTCCACCAGCAGCACGTTCTTGCCGGCAAACTCGATATCGATGGCGTTGAGCTTCTGACGCACGGACTTCTTGCGCAGTGTCTGCCCCGGCATGATGAAGGTACGGCCGATATAGCGGTTCTTCATGAAGCCTTCGCGGTAAGTCACTCCCAGATGCTGAGCCAGCTCGAGGGCGGAGGTACGCGAGGTATCGGGGATCGGAATCACGACATCGATGTCCTGCTCCGGCCATTCACGCACGATCTTGTCGGCCAGCTTCTCGCCCATGCGCATGCGGGTGCCGTAGACATAGGCACCGTCGAGCAGGGAATCCGGACGCGCCAGGTAGACGTGTTCGAAGATGCACGGCTTGAGGACCGGGTCATCCGCACACTGCAGGGTGTGCAGCTCACGCTCCATGTCGATGAATACCGCTTCACCCGGAGCCAGGTCACGGATCAGCTCGAAGCCGGCGACGTCGAGCGCCACGGACTCGGAGGCGATCATGTACTCGACGCCTTCGGCGGAGTCACGCTTGCCGAAACACGCCGGACGGATGCCGTGCGGGTCGCGGAAAGCGACCAGGCCAGTGCCGTTGATGATCGAGACGGCCGCGTAGCCGCCCTTGCAGCGACGATGCACACGACGCACGGCATCGAACACATCACCGGCGCCCAGACGCATGCCCTGCTTGCCCAGCTCGTGAGCGAAGACGTTGAGCAGCACCTCGGAATCGGAGCTGGTGTTGATGTGACGCAGATCAGAGGAGAACAACTCCTGCTTGAGCTGGTCGGAGTTGGTCAGGTTGCCGTTGTGCGCCAGCGTGATGCCGTAAGGCGAGTTGACATAGAACGGCTGTGATTCCGCCTCGCTGGAGGAACCGGCGGTCGGGTAGCGAACATGGCCGATCCCCATGTTGCCCTTGAGACGCTGCATGTGACGAGTGCGGAAGACATCACGCACCAGACCATTGCTCTTGCGCAGCAGGAAACGACCTTCGTGCCAGGTCATCATGCCCGCGGCATCCTGCCCGCGGTGCTGCAATACGGTCAGCGCGTCATACAGCGCCTGGTTGACCGAGGCGTTGGCCATCAAACCTACAATCCCGCACATCCCGTCATTACCTCACTAATACACACTTGGATAGGGAAGCGCACGCTGGCGACTGCCGGCGCCCGTCCATATGGCAATATGAGTGCTCACACGGCGCAATTGTCAGGCCTGCCCCCCATGCAGGCAACACCTGACCGATGGGTCAACCCTTCGACCGCCCCGCATGAGGCTTCAGCAACGCGTGCCGAATGCCGAAAACGACAACGCCGGGCCACGATGCCCGGCGCTGAAAATCCTGCCTGTCACTGCTCACCACCCGCATTGCGGCTCGTGGCCTCGCCAGCGGTGCTGCCTCTGAGCAACGCCTCCAGCGAGGGCTGGTCCTGCGTGGTATCCTGGCGCGTGAATGACTGCAGCGCCTGCTGGCTGAGGCTGTCGCTCAACGCACGCCCTTCACGCTGGGCGCTGTCGATCAGACCGTTGGCCTGCTGCTTGAGCCGGGTGCCGCTGGAGGAGTCCGGCAGCGACACGCTCTGGCCCCAGTCACCGCCCGTATCCCACTCACGATAGCGAGCCAACGACCAGTCGCGCAGCTGTTCAAGCGTCGGCCGCAACTGGGCGGCCTGCCAGTCGGCGCTGTCACGCAGGGGCGTCAGCCCCACCACGGCGGTGATCAGCACCAGTATGACTGCCGCGCGCAAGGCGCCGAACACACCGCCGAGCAGACGATTGAAGCCGCCCATGCCGACCGCATGAATCAAGCGTTCCAGCAGGCGCAACATCAGCCCCCAGAGCAGCACGCTCGCGATCACCACCAGCACGAAGCCGACCGCGGTGCGAATGCCCGGCGAGACGATCATCTCTTCGAGCAGGCCTCCCACCTCGGCGCCGAACTGGCGTGCCGCGACCAGTGCCACCAGCCAGCCCGCCAGGCCCAGGGCCTCGCTGAGCAGGCCCCGCATCAGCCCCAGCAGTACCGAGATCCCGATCAGGCCCAGACATAGCCAATCGATCCAGACCAGCTCGTTCACTCACCCTCCTTGCGTCGTACCAGCAGGCCCTTGATATTGACCTGCTGCTGCAGGCGCGAGCGTGCGGACTCACCGATCTCGGAGGACTTGTACGGGCCGACGAAGACAACGGTCAACTTGCTGCCACGCGGGATACGGTATGCCGCGAAACCCTTGCCCTGCAGCTCCTTCTGGAGACGCTCGGCGTTGGCCGGGTCACCGAAGCTGCCGACCTGCACGGCCCAGCCACCGGCGGAAGACGACGGCGCATTCGAGGCAACCGCAGGCTTCGGTTCAGGCTTGGGCGCGGGCTTCGGTTCAGGCTTGGGCGCGGGCTTCGGTTCAGCCTTGGGCTCCGGCTTGGCAGCGGGTTCCGGTTCCGGTTCCGGCTCCGGCTTTGACTGCGGCTCGCTGCTGGCCACAGAGCGGGTCGGCGACAACTGCTCGGCCTCGGCGACACGGCCTTGGGACTCGGAACCGCTGTCACTGCCAGCACCCGGGGCACTGTCACGCACCTTGCCGTTGCTGTCGACGAAGGTGATCGGCACATCCGTGCCGATCTTCAGCTCGCTGGGCGGCTGCGGCTCATCGACGTTGGAGCGATCGATATCCACCGGCTTGCCTAGCGTCATCACCGGACTCGGGCGCTCATCACGGGCCGGCGGCTCATCGAAGAGCATCGGGATGAAGATCACCCCCAACGCCAGCAGGATGACCGCACCGCTGATTCGCTCGCGTTTGCCATATTTCATTGTGACATCTCCCTTGCACCCGAAATCCCGGACCCGCCGCCGGCCTGCATCAGGCCTGGGCGTCGAGCCACATCAATGCTTCACCGACCGTGAAGAAGGAACCACAGACCAATACTTCTCCAGCGCTCGTCTCGCGTGCCAACCATTCGGCTGCAGCGGTGACCGTCTCGCACTCCGCCAGCACCTCACCACCACTGTGGCGGACCACGGCGGCAAGCTCACTGGCCTGGCGGCTACGCTCGCCATCCAGGGTGGCGACAACGAAGCCGTCGACCACCGGTGCCAGCGCCTGAATCACGCCAGCGGCATCCTTGTCGCCCAGCATGGCGAGCAAGGCCCGCCGCGGCTGAGTGGCAGGATCCCGCGCGCAACGCAGATCATGAGCGGCAAGACGACTGGCCAGATAACTCGCGGCATGCGGGTTATGGCCGACATCCAGACACCAGTCACGCCCGTGACGACTCAGCCACTGCATGCGCCCCTTGAGCTTGACGCTCGCCATGGCCTGCTGCACGCATTCGGCATTGAGCTCGATACCGGCCTCGACCAGCGCATTCAGCGCACTGGCCGCATTGTCGCGCGGCAAGCCCGGGTCTGGCAGCGCAACGAACGTCAGCGCCGGTGCCGACAGGCGCTGCCATTGCCATTGCGAGGCAGCCGAATGGTCCGTGCTGCCATCCACACTGCCATTCACATTGCCATTTACAAATTCAGCCGCGGCCTGCCAGCGAAAGTCCTGCCACAGCACCTGCGGCGTGACACCCAGCGAGCGAGCATGTGCCGCACAACTGGACGGCAGCACATCCGAGCCGAACACGGCCGGCTTGCCGGCGCGCAGAATCCCAGCCTTCTCGAAGCCGATGTTCTCGAGGTCAGTGCCAAGAAACGCGGCATGATCCTGTGCGACCGAGATGATCATCGCGACATCACAATCGATGATGTTGACGGCATCCAGACGTCCGCCCAGGCCGACTTCCAGAATCGCGAGCTGCGGCTGCTGCTGAGCGATCAGCCACAGCCCGGCCAGCGTGCCGGCCTCGAAGTAGGTCAGGCTGACCACACCCTCGTCATCCAGCGGCTCACCATTGGCTGACAGCCCGGAGTGGCGCGCGGAATCGACCTGCTCGAAGGCCGTGACCAATGCCGCATCACTGACGTCGTGACCATTGAAGCTCAGACGCTCGTTGTAATGCAGCAGGTGCGGAGAGGTATAGGTGGCGGTGCTCAGCCCGTGGGCACGCCCCAGCGCCTCGAGCATGGCAACCGTCGAGCCCTTGCCGTTGGTGCCGGCCACGGTAATGATGCGGCCGCCGAGCCGACGCGCGCCCGCCCCGACCAGGCCGAGACGCCTGGCCACGCACAGCACTCGGGCAAGGCCCATATCGATACTGACGGGGTGCTGATGCTCGAGACGCGTCAGCCACTCATCCAGCGAGAGGCCACGCGGCACGGCATCATGCAGGGGGGAAAGCTGCCACGAAGCGGCATCCAGCGGAGGGAGTGAGGAAGACTGCAGCACCTCATCGGTGCTGCAGCTTGCCGGGGCGGAGCCCTGCTCAGCCATCGCGACGTTCGCCTTGCGGCTTCTCGCTGGTGAAGGTCTCGTCGAGCACGCTGTCCACGGCGGAGCGCGGCTCGACCGGTGCTTCGACAGTCGCATCCGCCTCGACGGATTCTTCTTCGACGACCGCATCCGCGACCGGCAGATTGGCGGCGTTGACCGGCATGCCCTGCAGCTTGAGCAGGATGCTGGACAGGCGCTCACGCATCTCGCGGCGGTGGATGATCATGTCGACGGCGCCATGCTCGAGCAGGAACTCGGAGCGCTGGAAGCCTTCGGGCAGCTTCTCACGCACGGTCTGCTCGATGACACGCGGACCGGCAAAGCCGATCAGGGCGTTCGGCTCGGCGACATTCAGGTCGCCCAGCATCGCCAGCGACGCAGAGACGCCACCGAAGACCGGATCGGTCAGCACGCTGATGTACGGCACGCCAGCCTGCTTGAGCTTTTCAAGCGCCGCGGAGGTCTTGGCCATCTGCATCAGGGAGAACAAGGCTTCCTGCATGCGAGCACCACCGGAGGCGGCGAAGCAGACCAGCGGGATGTTCTCGGCCAGCGCAAGCTCTGCTGCACGCACGAACTTCTCGCCGACGATGGCACCCATGGAGCCACCCATGAAGCTGAACTCGAAGGCCACGGCCACGACCGGCTGACCGGAGAGAGCACCGCGCATGGCGACCAGTGCATCCTTCTCGGAGGTCTGCTTCTGGGCAGCGCTCAGGCGATCCTTGTACTTCTTGGAGTCGCGGAACTTGAGGCGATCGACCGGCTCGAGATCCGCCGCGATTTCCTCGCGGCCTTCGCTGTCGAGGAACCAGGACAGACGCGCACGCGCAGTGAGACGCAGGTGGTGGTCACACTTCGGGCAGACGTTGTCGTGCTTGGTCAGCTCCGGAAGGTACAGGACTGCTTCGCACTTGGGGCATTTACGCCACAGGCCGTCAGGAATGGAGGTACGCCGATCCTTGCGTTGGATACGGCTCATTGACGGCACAATCTTGTCAAGCCAGCTCATGGTGGGGAGGCTTCCGTTTTGCTGCTGTTCTGGGCACCGCTCGACGACTGTCGGCGGCCATGCGAGTTGGCACATATTCCAGGGCGTTCACGCCTCGGCAATATGGCGGGCAGCTACCATCACAGGGCAGTGCCAATGGAAAAGACCGTGCAACCCATTGGTCGTACGGCCACTTTTCCGAATTCTGGGGGTCATTGTAGCGGCTTCGCCCCCCTTGCGGGTAGTGCGAGATGCCAATTGAGCGTTGCGGCCCTCGCCGCTTGGGGCGAAAGCAGCGCAAGGGCCACAACGCTTGCCGGCAAATCAGCGCTGCTGGCGGACTGCCTGACAGAATGCCTGCATGCGCTCGGCACTCTTCTCGCCGGGCGCGGCTTCCACACCACCGGAGACGTCGACCGCGTAAGGGGCGACCTGCGCCACCGCCGCAGCGACATTGCCTGACTCGAGACCACCGGCCAGGATGACCGGCAGCGGCAGATCGGCCGGGATGCGCGACCAGTCGAAGGTCTCGCCGGTGCCACCGGGCACGCCGGGACGATAGGCATCCAGCAACAGGCCGCGCGCGTCATGGTAGCGCGCCGCCTCTGCGTCGAGATCGATCCCGTCACGCATGCGCAACGCCTTGATATAGGGCCGCCCAGCCGCCCGGCACTGCTCCGGCGTCTCATTGCCATGCAACTGGAGCAGATCGAGGTGCGGTGCCGCCGCCGCAACCTCTTCGGCGCTGGCATCCACGAACAGGCCGACCCGCGTCACGAAGGCCGGCACGCACGCGGCAAGCTCGGCCAGCCGCGCCACATCGACCGCACGCTTGCTGCCCGGCCACAGCACGAAGCCCAGCGCATCGGCCCCTGCTGCCACGGCGTCGCGGATATCCTGCTCTCGCGTCAAGCCACAGATCTTGATCCGGGTACGCTGGCTCGCTCGAGCGCTCAACTCGGTCATGGGATCACTCCGTTCAACGTGAGGATTCATTCTGGGTGGCAGCCGTCAGCGTGTCATCCTCGGCGCCTGCCGCAGGGTCGCCTGCCGCAGGAATCGCTTGTTCATGCTCACGGCTGAGGCGCTCGGCCTCACGGGCTACATTGGCCAGCCGGATGGCCTCCTGCTCACTGAGCTTGCCCGCCGCGCGCGCCTCTTCGGCACCCTCGGCCTCGGCACGCGCCATGCGTGAGCGCACCATCGGGCAGTCCGGCAACGGGCGCTCGCCCGTCCACTCGCCAAGATGTGCGACCAGACCAGGGCCCAGGGGTTCCTTGGGCAGCGCATAGCGCGGCGGATAGATGACATCGACGAAGTGAAGCCCTGTCGCCGCTGCCGTCGCGCTCGAGCGCGTGCGATCTCCTCCGCGCATCAGCTCGACGATCCACTCGACAGGCTTCTCGCCACGCCCGATGGCCATCAAGGTGCCCGCGATATTGCGCACCATGTGATGCAGGAAGGCATTGGCCTGGATATCGATCATGACGATATGGCCATGGCGACTGACTTCAATGAAGTGCACGTGGCGGCGCGGCGAGCGCGACTGACAGCCTGCGGCGCGGAACGCCGAGAAATCCAGCTCGCCCACCAGATGCGCCGCCGCGGCCTGCATGTCGGCGACATTGAGCGGCTCGCGACACCAGGTGACATTGTTGCGCTCCATCACCGGCCGAAACGGCTGGTTGATGATCATGTAGCGATAGCGACGGGCGATGGCGCTGAAACGCGCGTGGAAATCATCGGGCACCGGCACGGCCCAATGAATCCCGATATCGGGGGGAAGGTTGACGTTACCGCCCATGCGCCAGGCCTTGCGACTGCGGCCCACGGGGGTATCGAAATGCACGACCTGACGCACGGCATGCACACCGGAATCGGTGCGGCCACTGCAATGCACGGTAATCGGCGTGGAGGCGACCTTGGACAAGGCCTTCTCGAGCGCTTCCTGCACGGAGGGGGCGTGGCTCAGACGCTGCCAGCCACAATAGCGGGTGCCATCATATTCAACGCCCAGAGCAATGCGCCCCGGGCGTTTCTCGTTATCATCCAACGGTGTAAAAAAGGGCATCAGGTCAGACCAAAGCGCTCCATCAACGCCAGCGCCTCTTCACGGACCATGTCATCACTGGCAGTAGCGAGCGGCTCAAGCAGCGCAGCCGCCTGATCATCATCGCCATCCACCAACAACTGACGGGCTTCCTCGAGCTGTTGGAATGCCACGGTATCCTGGGCGCCAGCCCCAAACCCTGCCGACTCGACAGAGGGATAGGCATTATCCTGATCCCCAGACTCGAACGCCACTTCCTCGACCTCGAATTCCGAGATATCACGCCGCGGCACGTCCACCTCTTCCAGCGTCATGCTATCCAGTGACGGCAACTCGTCCATGCCATCGACAGCGGCTGACGGCTTGCTGGACGACTCATACGGCTTCTGGCTCGCAGCGCTGCCTTCACTTGCGCCACTGCTCTCACTTGCAGCACCGTTCTTCTCACTTGCGGCGCCGCTCTCGAGCGCGGAGTGGTCATCCAGCTCTTCACGCAGTGAGGTGAACTCGACGGACTCGCCCTTGAGCGCGCTATCCGCCGCCTTGGATGCCGCGACATCAGCGCCCTTCTCACCATCAGCATGACCAGCATCTCCCAGCGTCAATTCCGGCGCCTGGTAATCGATCACGTTGTCGCTGTTGAAGTGGCTCTCACGCACGGGCGCCTTCTCGAGGTCCTCGCCCTTGAGGCCCGGTTCGAACGCGACGCCTTGATCGGGAGCATGCTCGACCAGCGGTTCGCTCACGCCGTCACCGGCATGCGGTTCGCTGTCAGACAGCGCGCCGGCATCTTCCTGGTCATCAAGGGAGGCGTCAGAGCCCGTGGCGGATGCATCTGCCGGGCCGTGAGCCGCATCATCTAGCTTGTCACGCCCTTCAAGCGGCGTGCGAGGCGCTGCCGCCTGCTGGCTTGCCACTCCCGACAGATAGGAGACCTTGCGCCCCACCTGACTCGCGCCGCCGCCTGCGACAGCACGCAGCGCACTGCTTGAGACACTGTAACGTTCCAGCAGCGCCTGAGCCTCGAAACGCTCTTCCTCATTGCCGGCCGCCAGCACCTGCTCACCTTCATGATGCAAGGCTTCGGCGTTGCCAAGCTCGCCATGGACTCCCATCAGCTTGAGGCGCAGGTCCTGGCGTGCGGGATCTTCGACCAGACCGGCCTCCAGCAGGGCCTGGGCCTGATCGAAGCGGCCGTAGGCGATGAAGATGTCCGCCTCGCTGATCGCAGCCGCTTCCGGCTGGGAGAGCGGCTCGAGGCTACCGGAACCCCGGCGCGCTGCCACGTTGGCATCTTCAGACGCGGATGACTTGTGACCTGCGGCAGCAGCGGCAGTCGAGGCCGCAAAGGTATCCGGGAAGACGCGTGGCTTGTCTTGGTCGGGCTCTTCATTGCCGCGGACCGCATCGGCAAAGCTCATGTTCTCATCACCCCCGGAACCGGAGCGGCGACGCAACAACAGCAGCAACAGAAGCAGCAATGCCCCGGCCGCCCCGCCGACGATGGCCAGGTTGTCCTGCACCCACTGCCAGGTCGCCTGGGGCCACGGCTGCTTGGGCAACACCAGATTGCCCTCACCGTCACGCGGCTGACCGAGGTCCACCCCGGCGGCGATCAGGCTTTCCGGCAACGCCAACGGCGAGATGCCGCTGTTGACGAGCAGACGATTCTGTTTGGCGAGCAGCACCTTGGCCGTCTCGAGCTGCTCGGTACGCTCTGCCAGCGACGCTCGCAGCTCGCCGACTTCGTTGCGCAGGGAGGCCACTTCGCTGCGCAGGTCATCACGCTCCTGCTCCAGCTGATCGAGGCGTTGCTGATTGGTCAGCAGCCGGTCTTCCAGCGACTCGAGGCGATCGGACAGTTCATCGATCGCCTGCTGACTACCCGCGGAGATCTGACCACTGGCTGCTGCCGCCTTGGGCTTGCTGCCGTCTTCATCCAGCAGCGTCAGACGCGGCTTGCCATCGGCACCCGCGCTGGCGGGCCCGCTCGGTGCGGCCGTGGCCGCAGGCGCAGCACTGGCGGAAGGCTCGTTCGATGTGCTGGCCGCAGCGGTTTTCTTGCTGGCGGGAGCCGGCACGGTCTTGCCCTGCGCGCCCGCGACCCACTGCTGATACTGCTGACGCACTTCCTTGTCGGCCTCGGTACGCGAACGTCCCAACATGGTGCTGCGGTCCGGCACGCTCAGCACCACTCCCGCACGCAGCTTGTTGATGTTGCCGCCCGGGAAGGCCCTGGGGTTGGCTTCCTGAATCGCCAGCATCGCCTGACGGATGCTGACACTGGCATCCGGACGCACGCGACGCGCGATCGTCCACAGCGAATCACCGTTGCGCACCTTGATGCTGGACGGCGGTGTGCTGGATGACGCACTGCGCGAGGCAGCCTGGCTGGGCTGGGCATTGTCGCGGAACACCACGGAACGCGTCGGCGAGGAATCGTTGGTGGCCAGCGGGCGCGAGCGCGCGCCGGCAAGTGTCACCAATGACGGCTGACTCGAATAGCCCGCCGGATCGAACAACAGGGTCACCTGACGCTGCAGCTTGCCATTGGGCCATTCGACATCCAGCAGCAGGTCCACATAGGGCTCACGTACCGCGCCATTGGTGGACAGCTGGAGGTAGTAGCGCCCACCCTGCTGCTTGACGGCAACCTTGATGTCATCGCTGACATAGCTGCGATCGACGCCCGCTCGCGTAAAGGCGGCAGAATCGGCAACGCCGGCCTTGATGAGGCTGGCATCGAGGCCCGAGGTATCCGTGAGGCCGATGCGCGCGTCCAGTGGCTGATTCAGATTCGAGCGCAACCGCGGCGATTCCATGCCGACTGCCAAGGCCTGAGCACTGTAGACGGCGAACGACACCGCCAGTGCGAGAGGAAGCTTGCGTCCCATTGAGTGTCCCTTCGTATGCGGCCGAATCATTGCCCGGCCTGCGCATTATGTTACGTATACTTACACAAGATACCAGAGAGTCCGTCCCAAGAGTGCGGGAAGCCATTGGCAAAGTGGAAAAAGTTTCAACGATAGAGTGACGGCCCACGATCGATAAAGGCCGCAGAGGCGTCATATCGCGAGTGACCAGCTCGACGACATCCCCTTTACGATACCCGTAAAAAACACCTCCCTGCCATCATGCATCAAAAGCGCCAGTCAAAATCGCAAAAAATGCGCAGGAAAGACTGAGATATCTGGTACTCGCCGTGACATCAGTGACCTATCTCTTACCTGAAATCACCGATCTTCCATGACGTAACGTGCAAAAGAGAAACGCCCTCGACTCCAGAGAGCCGAGGGCGCTTTCAGGTCAGGCTCGCAACGAACCCGACGACATGCTGCTACACAGTGCGATCAGGCCGCGCGATGTTCACGCAGGATGGTCAGCATGCGCTTGAGCGGCTCCGCGGCCCCCCACAGCAGCTGGTCACCGACACTGAAGGCGGACAGGTATTCGCCACCCATCGCCAGCTTGCGCAGACGGCCGACCGGTACGGTCAGGGTGCCGGTCGCAGCGGCCGGCGTCAGATGCTTGAGGCTGTCTTCCTTGGTATTGGCGACGACCTTGACCCAGTCATTGTGCTTGGCCAGACGGTCTTCGATCTCGTCCAGCGGCACGTCCTGCTTGAGCTTGACGGTGAAGGCCTGGGAGTGAGAGCGCATCGCACCGATACGCACGCACAGCCCGTCGATCATGATCGGGTTGCCCTGGCTGTCGAGAATCTTGTTGGCCTCGACACCGGCCTTCCACTCCTCGCGGGTCTGACCGGATTCCATCGCGGAATCGATCCACGGCAGCAGCGAGCCGGCCAGCGGCGCACCGAACTGCTGGGTCGCGAAGTCATCGCCGCGCATGGTGGCGGTCACCTTGCGGTCGATGTCGAGGATGGCGCTGGCCGGGTCCGCAAGCTCGGAGGCCACGCTGCCATTGAGCTGGCCCATCTGGGTCAGCAGCTCACGCATGTGGCGCGCACCGCTGCCGGACGCCGCCTGGTAGCTCATGGAGGTCATCCACTCGACCATGCCGGCCTCGAACAGGCCGCCCAGGCCCATCAGCATCAGGCTGACGGTGCAGTTGCCGCCGACGAAGGTGTTGGCACCGGCGCCGATCTTCTGGTCGATCACATGACGGTTGACCGGGTCCAGCACCAGCACGGCGTCCTTGTCCATGCGCAGGGTGGAGGCCGCATCGATCCAGTCGCCCTTCCAGCCGGCTTCGCGCAGCGGGCCGAACACCTGCTTGGTGTAGTCGCCGCCCTGACAGGTGACGATGACATCCAGCGCCTTCAGCTCATTGATGTCATTGGCATCCTTGAGCGCCGGCACCGGCGTGCCCACATCAGGACCGGCCTGACCGACCTGGGAGGTGGAGAAGAATACCGGCTCGATACCGGCGAAATCGTTGTCATCACGCATGCGCTGCATCAGCACGGAACCGACCATGCCACGCCAACCGACAAATCCGACTTTCAACATGCTTGTTCTCCTTGTTCATGCACGGCCGGGAGCATGGAAGACACCACCGCTCCCGACACAGGAATGACCCGCAGCGAGCACAGGCAACTCACACGAGGCGAGCCTTGCCCAACGCTCCAGCCGCAGGTCCTGACATGAGAACCCGGCGACGCACGCCGAGCTCCCCCATGATCATCGCGTGAACGCCGCTGGCTTGCGGCGTTCACGCGGGTCTTGCCTTACGCCTGGGCCTTGAAGGCGGCCAGCACGGCATCGCCCATCTCGGAGGTGGAGACCTTGCGCGTCCCGGCGTAGGCGATGTCGGCAGTGCGCAGCCCTTCATCCAGCACCACGCCGACCGCCTTCTCGATGCGCTCGGCCCAGGCGGCTTCGTTGAGCGAGTAGCGCAGCATCATGGCCAACGACAGGATGGTCGCCAGCGGGTTGGCGATGCCCTGACCCGCGATGTCCGGCGCGCTGCCGTGGCACGGCTCGTACATGCCCTGACCACCCGCATTCAGCGAGGCGGACGGCAGCATGCCGATGGAGCCGGTCAACATGGCGGCTTCATCCGACAGGATGTCGCCGAACATGTTGCCGGTGACCACCACATCGAACTGCTTCGGAGCACGTACCAGCTGCATGGCGGCGTTGTCGACGTACATGTGCGACAGCTCGACATCCGGGTAGTCGGCGGAAATGCGTTCCATCACATCACGCCACAGCATGGTAACTTCCAGCACGTTGGCCTTGTCGACGCTGCACAGCTTCTTGTTGCGCTTCTGCGCCATCTCGAAGGCGGTGCGACCGATGCGCTCGATCTCGGACTCGGAGTAGACGTAGGTGTTGTAACCGACCTGCTGGCCGTCACGCGTCTCGATGCCACGCGGCTGACCGAAGTAGATGCCACCGGTCAGCTCACGCACGATCATGATGTCCAGACCGGACACCACTTCCGGCTTGAGGCTGGAGGCCTCGGCCAGCTGCGGGTAGAGAATCGCCGGACGCAGATTGGCGAACAGCTCGAGCTCCTTGCGCAGCCCCAGCAGGCCGCGTTCCGGGCGCAGCGAGATATCCTCGAGCTTGTCCCACTGCGGGCCGCCGACTGCGCCGAGCAGGATGGCGTCCGCCGCCTTGGCCGCCTCCAGCGTTTCCGCCGGCAGCGGGTGGCCGGCCGCGTCATACCCTGCACCACCGACCTTGCCTTCGCTCAGCGTGATGTCCAGACCTTCGCTGCGGGCGGCTTCAAGGATCTTCACGGCTTCGGCAGTGATTTCCGGGCCAATGCCATCACCGGGCAGAATCAGGATATTGCGGCTCATCTGGAACTCTCCTTGGGCCGGAAGTCTTCCGGCGAGACCGACGGTTCACCGTCGGTGCTGAGACTGGGCTCGCCGCCATTCTGGACGGCGAGCCATGACGAATATGTTGCGATGTCAGGCGCTGACTGACGCGACGCTGGCCAGATCAGGCCGTCTTGCCGTCGCGGAACAGCCACGGACGCTCGGTGCGATGACGCTTCTCGAAGCTGTCGATGGCGTCCTGGTCCTTGAGGGTCAGACCGATATCGTCCAGGCCTTCCATCAGGCAATGCTTGCGGAAGCTATCGACCTCGAAGGGAATCGACTCACCGGACGGCGTGATGACCGCCTGTGCCTCGAGGTCGATATCCAGACGATACCCTTCCACCGCCTCGGCTTCCTTGAACAGACGGTCCACCGTGTCCTCGTCGAGGGTAATCAACAACAGACCGTTCTTGAACGAGTTGTTGTAGAAGATATCGGCGAAGCTCGGCGCGATGACCACGCGGAAGCCGAAGTCGGTCAGTGCCCAGGGCGCGTGTTCGCGCGAGGAACCGCAACCGAAGTTGCGACGCGCCAGCAATACGCTGGCACCCGCGTAACGCGGCTGGTTGAGCACGAAATCCGGATTCAGCGGACGCTTGCTGATGTCCTGACCGATATAGCCCTCATCGAGATAGCGAAGCTCATCGAAGAGGTTCGGCCCGAAGCCGGTACGCTTGATCGACTTCAGAAACTGCTTCGGGATGATCAGGTCAGTATCGACGTTGGCGCGATCAAGCGGTGCCACGAGGCCCTGCTGGCGAATGAACTTTTCCATGTCGGGCCTCCTCAGGCGACTTGAGTGTTGTTGGTAGGGATGGGGGCAAAGTCACGAACATCAACGAAGTGACCCGCAATCGCGGCAGCGGCGGCCATGGCCGGGCTGACGAGGTGCGTACGCCCACCGAAGCCCTGACGGCCTTCGAAGTTGCGGTTGGAGGTGGAAGCGCAATGCTCACCGGCGCCCAGCTTGTCGGCGTTCATCGCCAGACACATGGAGCAGCCCGGCTCACGCCATTCAAAGCCCGCCGCGAGGAAGATCTCGTGCAGCCCTTCCGCTTCCGCCTGCGCCTTCACCAGGCCAGAGCCCGGCACCACCATCGCCTGCTTGAGGCTCTTGGCGACCGTGCGGCCTTCGGCCACGCGCGCCGCTTCACGCAAATCCTCGATACGCGAGTTGGTGCAGGAACCGATGAACACGCGGTCCAGCTTGATGTCGGTGATCTTCTGCTGAGCGCTGAGGCCCATGTACTCGAGCGCACGCGTGATGCCACGCGCTTCGGTATCATCGCTGGCTGCGGCCGGGTCCGGCACCACGCCATTGACGCTGGTGACCTGCTCCGGGCTGGTGCCCCAGGTGACCTGCGGCGCGATGTCCTCGGCCTTGAGCACCACGACCTTGTCGAATTCGGCGTCCGCATCGGAGACCAGATTGCGCCAGTCGGCGACGGCCGCTTCCCACTGCTGGGCGTTCGGCGCATAGGGGCGCTCGTAGAGATAGTCGATGGTGATGTCATCGACACCGACCAGACCGACCCGCGCGCCGGCTTCGATCGCCATGTTGCAGATGGTCATGCGGCCTTCCATGGAGATATCCTGGATGGCAGAGCCGCCGAATTCGATGGCGTAGCCGGTACCGCCGGCGGTGCCGATCTCGCCGATGATGGCGAGCACGACATCCTTGGCGGTGACGCCAGTGCCGAGACGACCATCGACGCGCACCAGCATGTTCTTCATCTTGCGCTGGATCAGGCACTGGGTGGCGAGCACGTGCTCGACCTCGGAGGTGCCGATCCCGTGGGCCAGTGCCGCGAAGGCACCGTGGGTCGCGGTGTGGGAATCGCCACACACCACGGTCATGCCCGGCAGAGTCGCGCCCTGCTCCGGCCCGACCACGTGCACGATGCCCTGACGCGCATCATTGATGGTGAACTGCTCGATGTTGAAGCTGTTGCAGTTGTCGTCGAGGGTCTGCACCTGGATGCGTGAGGTCTCGTCCTCGATGCCCGCGATACCGGCAGCACGCTCCTTGAGAGACGTCGGCACGTTGTGGTCCGGCGTTGCCAGGTTGGCATCCAGACGCCACGGCTTGCGACCGGCCAGACGCAGCCCTTCGAATGCCTGCGGCGACGTGACTTCGTGCAGCAGGTGACGGTCGATGTAGATGAGTGCAGTACCGTCTTCGCGTTGCTTGACCAGGTGCTGATCCCACAACTTGTCATAAAGGGTCTGGCTAGCCATGTCGTGTCTCCTCGTGGCGCCTTACGGTAAGAGCGCGCTTGCTGCCTCGGGGCTCGTAACGGCCCCTTGATAAGGGTGTGTCGTCCAGTGTTGATGGCGGGGCGGTCGTGCGAGCCCGTGGATAGTGACCACTTGCTTTCTGGCTCCAGCATCGCCGCCGCGTCCTGTGCCATCAAGAGTACTCGGCGACAATGAATAAAAGCAATTCATGTTTTTCATGCTTTGGATTCCCAAAAGGAATACTATTGCTCATCAGGTCTTGATCAGGAGTGCATCAGCCTGCGGCGGCATCGATCGCCCCGCTTGACGCTCCCCTGAATGCCTCTCTGAATGCCTCTCTGAACGCCCCTAAGAACGCCTCTCTGAACGCCCCTAAGAACGCCTCTCTGAACGCCCTCATGACAGGATAGCTGCCTCACATGGACACACCCTCTCTGCAGGCCTTCGTCGCCGTCGCCGAAACCGCCTCCTTCTCGCTTGCCGCCGAGCAGCTGCACCTCACCCAGCCGGCCGTTTCCAAGCGCATCGCCCAGCTGGAGCAACTGCATGGCGCACGGCTGTTCGATCGCATCGGACGGCGTGTCTCGCTGACGGAGGCCGGCAATATCCTGCTGCCCCGCGCCCGCGCCATTCTGGTGATGCACGATGACACCCGGCGTGCGCTGCGCAATCTTTCCGGCGAGGTAAAAGGCAGCCTGACGATGGCCACCAGCCACCATGTGGGCCTGCACCGGCTACCACCGCTGCTCAAGGCCTTCACCATGGCCCACCCCGAGGTGCGCATGGACATGCGCTTTCTGGATTCGGAACAGGCCTATCAAGGCGTACTCGATGGGGAGCTGGAACTGGCCGTCGTCACCCTGGCACCGCATCGCGATCCCAATCTGACGGTAGTGCCGGTGTGGCTGGATGAGATGCGCTTCGTGTGCGGACGTGATCATCCGCTGGCAGATCACAAAGCGTTGCCGCTGGCCGCCCTCTCACAGCACGACGCCGTGCTGCCGGGCCACCTGACCTTCACGCGTGGCATCGTCATCGACACCTTCGCGCGTGACGGCCTCTCGGTGGAAGTCTCGATGTCCACCAACTACCTCGAGACCCTCAAGATGATGGTCGCCATCGGCCTGGGCTGGAGCGTCCTGCCGGAAAGCATGATCGACGACGAGATCGAGATCCTGCCCATCGACCACCGCCCCATCGAACGCCAGCTCGGCTACCTCTATCACAACAACCGCACCCTCTCGAACGCCGCCAGCGCGATGATCGAACTGCTGGAAGGCGCAAGGGATGCGGCGTCGAGAAACCTCTAGCGCAGCTTGAGCTTGAAAGCCCGACCTGAAAGCACAGCCTGAACGCACAACGCCAGCCCCGGAGGGCTGGCGTTGCGGTTCTGACTCACAACTTGTGGCGCCGCAGATCAACGCTTGTCGCTATCCTTGGCATTGCCAGATGCGCCATCCGTCTTGCTTGCCGCAGGCTTGGCATCGTCCTTCTTGGCCTCTTCCGCTGCCTTGGCGGCGGCGGCCTTGCTGGCATTGGAGGGACGACCACGGCGCGGCTTGGGCGCTTCGCTGCCGGTGCCGCTCTTGGCGGTGGTAGTGGAAGCACCAGAGCTTGAAGTGCCTGAGCGGGTAGCCCCCTGACTGGAGGAACCGGTGCTGCTAGCCGTCTTGGCAGTGCTCGCGCTCCCGACCGAACTGGCGGTGCTCTTGCTCGCCGTGCTCTTGCTCGCCGTAGTCTTGCTGGCAGTGCTCTTGCGCGTCGTCGCGGGCTTCGTAGCGCTGGAACCCGAAGCCGTGGAAGAAGTGCTGCTGCTCGAGGTGCCGGATGCAGACGGCTTGCTGTCAGAGGCTGACGTGCTCGCAGTCGTCTTGCTTGCAGTCGTCTTGCTTGCAGTCGTCTTGGCCGCCGTTGTCTTGTTGGCGGTGGCCGTCTTGCTGGCAGCCGTCTTGCGTGGCGTGGAGGTCTTTCTCGCCTTGGTGGTCTTGGTCGCTGAGCTACCGGTGCTGCTGGCAGCAGTGCTCGGTTTTGCCGTGCTCTGTTTGGTAGTGCTGTCGCTGGCCGTGCTGCTGGTGGTCGTTGCGCTCTTGGCAGCTGTGCTCCTGGAGGCTGTGCTCTTGGGTGCAGCACGCTTGCGCGCGACGGGCTTGCTTGCCGGTGCTGCCGACTCAGCGGCTGGCGATCCAGCGGCTGATGCGGCCTTGGAGGCGGCAGGTCTGGTGCTCGCACCTTGCGCCCTGGAGGCACTGGATGAACTATTGCCCGCCGTGTCGCCGGCATCATTGGCGGCCTTGCCGGTGACGGCTTCGGTCATCGCGGTCATGGCCTCTTCCAGCGGCAGCGTCACCTGCTTGAGCGCTTCATTCACGCTCTTCTCGACCGTCTGCTGGACATCACGCACGACCTTGAGCTGCGCATCCGCCACGCTGGTGATCTCTTCCGGCACGCTCTGCCCCAGCACTTCGGGGATGGTCTGGCGCGCATAACGCCCCGGCGCCGCTTCGATCACGTCGAGCTTGCCCTCGCCCGGCGTGCGTGCAGAGACTTCCGGTTCCGGCTCCACGAAGCCATTGCCGGTCATCCACGCCTGCCAGTCATTCCACCAGGAACCTTCGTGCTGCTCGGTGCCCTCGAGCCACTCATCCGGCGTTGCCGGCAGGCTGTCATTGGTGGCGTAGCCGTACTTGTTCTTGTGCGGCGGATTGACGATACCCGCGATATGACCAGAGCCACCGAGCACGAAGCGCTTGATGGAGGCCTTTGGCAGCTGGGTGCCGTTGTAGGTGGTCTGCCACTTGGCGATGTGGTCCTCGCGCGCGGAGACCCAGTAGCTCGGTGTCTCGATCTGCGAGAGATCGATCGGCACGCCGTCCAGCTCGATGCCGCCGGGCTGCACCAGGCGGTTCTCGAGATACATGTGACGCAGATACCAGGCATGGGTACCGGCCGGCAGGTTGGTGCCGTCGGTGTTCCAGTACAGCAGGTCGAACGCGGTCGGCGCTTCGCCCTTGAGATAGTTGGAGACGTAGAACGACCAGAACAGGTCATTCTCGCGCAGCAGATTGAAGGAGAACGCCATCACGCGGCCATCCAGATAGCCGTCCTGCGCCATCTGCTTCTCGAGGCCCTGCAGCACCGGCTCGTTGAGGAAGACACCGATCTCACCGGGATCGGAGAAGTCCTGCAGCGTTGCCATGTAGCTGACCGAGCGCACGCGGTCGGACTGCTTCTCGGCCGCCAGATAGGCCATGGTGCTGGCCGTCAGCGTACCGCCGATGCAGTAGGACAGGATGTTGACCTGCTTCTCGCCGGTGGCCTGCTCAATGGCATCCATCGCGGCCAGCGGCCCCATCTGCATGTAATCGGCCCAGGTGAGATCACTCTGCTCGGGCCCCGGATTGCGCCAGGAGATCAGGAACACGGTGTGGCCCTGCTCCACCAGCCAGCGCATCATCGAATTGTCCTGACGCAGATCGAGAATGTAGTACTTGTTGATCCACGGCGGCACGACCAGCAACGGGGTGCTGAAGGCCTTCTCGGTGGCCGGACGATACTGGATCAGCTGGATCAGCTCGTTCTCGAAGACCACGTCACCCGGCGTGACGGCGATGTTGTCGCCGAGACGGAAGGCTTCGGTGTCGGTCATCGCGACATTGATGCCTTCGGCGGAGTTGGCCAGGTCATCGCGCAGACGCTTCAGGCCGTCGAGCAGGTTCTGGCCGCCGGTCTCGCGGGTCACGCGCTGCACTTCCGGGTTGGTGGAGGCGAAGTTGGAGGGCGAGAAGGCGCTGACGTACTGGCGCGCGTAGAACTCGAGATTGCGCTTCTGGCTCTCCGGCAGGCCTTGAATGCCGGCCAGCATGTCGTCCACGGCGCGCGAGAACAGCAGGTATTGCTGCACGAGGAAGTGGTAATAGGGCTCGCTCTGCCAGGCCTCATCGCGGAAGCGGCGATCAGAGCGCGCGGGCGTGATCACCGGCTCGACGCTCTCGCCATTCAGCTCGCGCAACGTGCCCTGCAACAGGGCCATCTGGTCCTGGAAGAGGCGCGTCTGGGTCGACATCAACAGTTGCGGGTCACGTGCCAGGGCCTCGGCCCCCGCCTGGAAGCAACGACCCATCTCGTCATAGATGGTGGAAGCGGCAGCGCTGGGCCATAGGCGCTCCAGCATGTCACTCATCAAGGCTTGATACTGGGCACTGGCCTGCTGCATCACGCTGGCCCACTCCGTGCCTTCAGCACCCTCGGGGAACAGACTGGTAAAGGCCTGAGAGAATGTCTGCGAGAACGCCTGCTGCTGGGCTGAGTCCATATCGCCCTTCCTCCTTGTCATTGACCATCACGTCATTGGCTATCGAAGCTTGGCTGCCGAACGTCTGTCGGCGGCACGATTTCATCGAATCGAATCCTTCCTGACCACTGAGCAGTGCCATGCCGTCTCTCGTGAGACGGGCGCCTTCACTGGCGACGGACACTGCTTTTCAGACTGTTTTGAAGACCGTTTCACGGCTGATTTCAGAGGCGCCGTAGTCAAACATGCCAGGGCGTCAAGGCAAGCGCAGTGCCCTGTCAGCTGCAACATCCTGCCACCTGCAGGTCTGCTTTCCGTCGGATTCGCGCGCGGCAAATACGAGAGCAAAACAGCCTGTGCGCCAGCGTGCTCATCTCCAGCATGCGCCTTCCAGCACGGCAGGGGCAATGCCTGAAAACGGCAAAAAAAAGGCTGGCGCAAGCGCCTAATGCCAGTCAGTTAACACTGACTGGCATTTTTCTTGGCCGGATACTTCTGCGGCCGGCGCCTGACCGATCGAGGATAAGACCGTTCGCGTCGTTCCGGTAAAACGAACGACGGTGCCATGTCCA
>Ga0207897_100230_pt1 | contig 22340 bp, 18 predicted proteins | sample LinPmetageLP42_FD_184054 | JGI IMG/M metagenome (GOLD analysis project Ga0207897, IMG submission 184054) | Marine viral communities from the Pacific Ocean - LP-42 (SPAdes) | ecosystem: Environmental > Aquatic > Marine > Oceanic | place: Pacific Ocean | collected 2010-08-27
CCGCTGAAGAAGGTCAGAAGTATGCGATTACTTTTGATGTTTATAACGGTTCAAATACAACTGAAACGTTCTTCTTAATAAAAACAGATGGAGTTTGGGTAATGCAATAACCTAGTATTCTATTAAAGTTAAACCTCCTACCTCAAGTAGGAGGTTTTCTTTTCTATACCTATATTGAAATCCAATAAATTTGAATTATGAAAGAGAGTAATACCCCTAAAACAATTACTAAGTTTTGTGGTTTAGCGCTTTTAGCTTTATTGATAAGCTGTAGCGGTGGTGATGATTCTTCGGTGACCCCTGAGCCAGAACCTGAAGTAGATAAACCTGTAGCACAAGCAGATGCCTATACGACTGGAGAAAACGAGCCAGTTACTTTTGATGACTTATTAGATAATGATACCATTTTTGCCTTCGGAAGAGTTTCTGAAATCGATTCCGAATCAGCGCAGGGAGGTACTGTAGTAGATAACAGAGACGGTTCATTTACATATACTCCGCCTAGCAATTTTACCGGGGAAGACACCTTTGAGTATACCTTATGTGATGCCCTGACTCCAGTAAATTGTTCTTCAGCTACTGTGACTATTACCGTCACCGGATCAGATCCTGTTGCTGTAGATGATGCTTATGAAACCACAGAAAATAGCACATATAAAATCAACAACTATTTAGAGAATGACGAAGTTCTTGATAATGCTACAGTAACAGAACTTGACTTGACGGGTACAATAGGTACTGCGGTGATCAATGAAAACGGTTCTATCTCATATACTGCTCCTAATGGTTTTGCAGGAGAAGACACGTTTACATACACCCTTTGTGATGATGATGAAACCCCGGTTTGTTCAACTGCCACGATAACTATGACAGTTATTGATGAAGGTACACCCGTAGCTGTTGACGATGAGTTGGTATTTAAGCAAGAGAATCAAACATTAACTTTAGAAGGTTTTCTGGATAATGATGATTTGATCGATGATGCGACACTTACAGAAATCAGCTATTCAGGAACTGGTTCTGCTACCTTAAATGAAGATGGAACCATAACCTATATCTCTACTACTGACTTTATTGGTGAAGAGACCATCACATACACACTGTGTGATGATGATGCAACACCTACCTGTGTTACAGCAACAATTACGATTAAATTAGTAGAAGGTCTTGATGTTACTATTCCGGCAGCGCTAGAATATTATTATGGAGATTTAGCGCTTACTACAGATCAGGACTTAAATTTCACAGTGCTGCGTGCGCTTACACAGGAGATGCATACCACGATTCTTACCTATTTTGAACGTCATGAATATTTATATGATGCAGATGCAGATTTAGACAACCCTGCAAATGTAATTTTAATGTATACCGGTGAAAGCAGAGACCGCAGAGAATATACTTCCGGAAGTAATCCACATACACCACAGACTTTTAATACGGAGCATATTTTTCCGCAGTCGCGATTAGATACTGAAGATGCGGTGACCGATTTGCATCATTTGCGATCTGCAGACGATGCGATAAATTCGCTTCGTTTGAATTATCCGTATACAGACGGTAGTGGTCAATATCAACTCGTAAACGGAAACGCATGGTTCCCTGGAGATGAGTGGAAAGGCGATGTAGCGCGTATGGTGTTGTATCTCAATGTACGTTATGGAGAAAATTATACTAAAGTGGGTACATTAGATCTATTCTTAAAATGGAATCGTGAAGATCCGGTTTCTGACTTTGAGCGTCAGCGTAACGAAGTAATCGAAGGAGCTCAGGGTGTTCGTAATCCATTTATAGACAACCCGTATCTTGCAACCTTGATCTGGGGAGGAACTCCTGCCGAAAATACTTGGGAGTAGATGAGTTTTATGTTATAGTTTTAAGAACCCTTTTCAGCTTTGAAAAGGGTTTTTTGCTTTTAACATGGTAGATCTTGATGCCTTTTAGCACAAAAAGTTATCTTTGAAATTCAAAATATAGATTATGTATAACACCATTCAATTTGTACACTCGTATTGGGCTTATTTAGTGCTCATTGTACTTACTATAACCACTATTAATTCTTTGATTTCTTACTTCGGAAATAAAGAGTTTACTGCTCGTGATTTTAGATTAGCCCTATTTACGTTGATCGTAACACATATTCAATTGCTTATAGGTATCGTGCTTTATTTTGTGTCTCCTTTAGGAGCAAAAGCGATAGCTTCTCAAGGAATGAGTGCAGCGATGAGCGATCCTAATTTACGTTTGTATGTTGTAGAACATCCGCTGGCAATGATCATAACGATTATTTTTATAACTGTAGGTTACAGCAAGCACAAAAAGAAACTGACCTCAAAACCTAAGTTTAAACTCTTAGCTATATTTTATACGCTAGGACTTCTTGTAATGCTTACCAGAATTCCTTGGTCAAACTGGTTTTAAATTAGATTCAAGACCTAAGTATTTAGATAAAAAAATCCCTTGATTAGCCGACTAATCAAGGGATTTTTAATTTTGTCTAACGTCTAACGATTCATCCAGTCTTCGATCTCTTCAACTTCTAAAGGAATGTTGCGCATCAAGTTGAAAGGTTCGCCATTTTCCTGAATAACCATATCGTCTTCCAGGCGGATTCCAAATCCTTCTTCAGGGATATAAATACCTGGTTCTACTGTAAATACGTTATTTGCTTGCATGGGTTCGTGAAGCAGTCCATAATCGTGTGTGTCTAGACCGATATGGTGTGACGTACCGTGCATAAAATATTTTTTATAAGCCGGCCAGTCTTTGTTCTCATTTTGAACATCCGCCTTATCTAGTAAGCCAAGCCCTAACAATTCTGAAGTCATTAATTTTCCTACCTCTTCGTGATAAGGTCCCCAGAGTGTTCCCGGAGTGAGCATTTTAGTAGCTTCCTTTTTAACGCGTAAAACCGCATTGTAGACTTCCTTTTGACGATCGGTAAACCTTCCTGAAACAGGAATGGTACGCGTCATATCACTGCTGTAGTTCGCATATTCTGCACCAATATCGAGCAGGATTAAGTCTCCCGCTTTACATTCGGCATTATTCACCACATAATGCAATACGTTTGCGTTATTTCCTGAGGCTACAATTGGAGTGTATGCAAAACCTTTGGAGCGATTACGCAGGAATTCGTGCATAAATTCAGCTTCGATCTCATATTCCATTACCCCCGGTTTGGTGAACTGCAACACACGTTTAAAACCTTTTTCGGTAATGTTGCAGGCTTGCTGCATAATGTCAAGCTCGATCGGATCCTTTACCGAGCGTAAACGCTGCAAAATAGGGTTACTCTTGGCTACACTATGCGCAGGATACTGCTCTTTAATTTTTTTATTGAAACGTGCCTCTCGTGTTTCGGTCTCCACATTGGCGCGATAGTGCTCGTTAGTGTTGATGTAAATAGTTTCAGCTTGGGTCATCAACTCATAAAAAACCTTGTCCCATTCCTGAAGCCAGTACACCGTTTCTACGCCGCTTACTTCTAGTGCTTTCTCTTTAGTCAATTTTTGGCCTTCCCAGACTGCAATATGCTCATTCGTTTCTTTTAGGAATAAAATTTCGCGGTGCTTTGCTTTTGGACAATCCGGAAAAAGAATCAGTATGCTTTCTTCCTGATCAACGCCGCTCAGATAGAATAAATCTCTATTTTGCTGAAAAGGCATCGTGCTGTCTGCACCTATCGGATAAATGTCGTTGCTGTTAAAAACGGCAAGGCTGTTTGGCTTCATGGCATCCATAAAACCTTTGCGGTTTTTAATAAACAATTGGCGATCTATAAGGTCGTATTTCATATCTAATTTGAGTTTTGCCAAAGGTAAAAACTCTAGGAGCTACACCCTGTTAAACTCCTTCTAATTTACTTAGCAATTCTTTAACAAAATCGCTATTTTAGAAGCATAAAACACTTCTCTATGCAATTAAGATTTCTACTAACTTCAGTATTTGCCGGTATATTATTTAGCGCACAGGCACAGCAGCAAGCTACACAGGCTAGTGCCGTAGGGCAAGCGCTTCAGACTAAAAACCAAATGCTGGCAAATTCTATTGTAAAAAATGTTCCGTTTACTAACGTTGGCCCAACAATTATGAGTGGTCGCGTGGTTGATATTGAAGTGAATCCAGAAAATAGTACCGAATTTTATGTGGCATACGCTACGGGCGGTGTGTGGCACACTTCTAATAACGGAAATACATTTGACGCTGTTTTTGATACAGCTCCTACACAAAATGTGGGTGACATCGCGGTAAACTGGTCGGCAAATATTATCTGGGTAGGAACAGGAGAAACCATTTCGTCTCGCTCTTCGTATGCAGGTATCGGAATTTTAAAAAGTACTGACGGTGGAAAAACCTGGGAACAAAAAGGGCTTTTAGATTCACATCATATCAGTGATATCGTTCTTGATGCGAGCAATCCCGATGTTGCAGTAGTAGGTGCTTTAGGGCATTTGTATTCTGATAACGCTGAACGCGGAATTTTCAAAACCACAGATGGTGGTGATACTTGGGAGAAAACCCTTTTCATCAATGAAAAAACAGGAATTATAAGTCTGGCTGAAGCTCCAGATAATCCTTCAGTGATGTATGCGACTGCTTGGGAGCGTGAGCGTATGGCTTGGGATTTTGTAGGTTCAGGAGAGAAGTCAGGAATTTATAAATCTACCGATGCCGGAACTACCTGGGAGTTGGTGACCACAGGTAATGGTTTTCCGCAGGGGAAAGGCGTTGGTCGTATTGGTGTTGCAGTGGTTGATGCCAATACCGTTTATGCTGTTCACGATAATCAGGATATACGAGAAGAATCTAAAGAGGAAGGGCAAGAGCAGGATGATAAAGCATTAAAGCCTGAACAATTTAAATCTATGTCTAAGTCAGATTTCTTGGCTTTAAAGAATGAAAGCCTCGCTGATTATTTGCGTTCTAATCGCTTTCCAAGACAATATGATGTGGCTAAAGTAAAAGCTATGGTTAAAAGCGACGATCTAAAACCATCTGATTTGCATTTATATACCTATGATAAGAATGCTGCAGATGCTGAAGGTGAAGTCATTGGAGCCGAAATTTATTTAACCGAAGATGGTGGAAAAACCTGGAAGCGTACGCACGATGGGTATATCGACGATTTCTTCTTTTCATACGGATACGTTTTTGCAGAGATGGATGTAAATCCTCAGGATCGAGATGAGATTTATCTCGTGGGTGTTCCTTTGATTAAATCTACAGATGGTGGAAAAACTTTTACCTATATCGATGAGCCTAATGTACACGTTGATCATCACGTGATCTGGGTAGATCCTGATATGCCTGATCATTTGATTAATGGAAATGATGGCGGACTGAACATGTCTTACGATGCCGGTAAAAGCTGGAATAAACTTAACTCGATAGCTTTAGGACAATTCTATGCGATCAACGTTGATTATGAAAAACCATACAATGTCTACGGAGGTTTGCAAGATAATGGGACTTGGAAAGGTCCGCACACCTATTCTTATTCTAAAGACTACGAGGCCGAAGGACAATACCCATACAAATCTATTGGAGGTGGTGACGGGATGCAGGTGCAAATAGACCGCCGCAACAGTAATATTGTTTATGCAGGTTCGCAGTTTGGGTATTATAATCGTATGAATTTAGAGACAGGCGAGCGCAGCTTTATAAAACCAAGTCACGATTTAGGAGAAGCGCCTTATCGTTTCAACTGGGAGACTCCTATTTTACTTTCTCCGCACAATCAGGATATTCTGTATATGGGAGGCAATAAATTGATGCGCTCTATGAATCAGGGTGATGATTGGACTTCTATTTCGCCAGATTTAACAGCAGGTGGTAAAAAAGGAAATGTGCCTTTTGGAACGCTGACCAATGTTACTGAATCTCCTTTTCAGTTTGGACTCATTTATACCGGAAGTGATGATGGGGTAATTCAAGTTACTCAAGATGCCAGCGGTAGTTGGGATATTATTTCAGAACAATTACCTCAGGATTTATGGGTGAGTAAAGTACTTGCTTCTTCTCATAAAAAAGGCCGTGTTTATGCCACGCTCAACGGGTATCGTTACGATGATTTCAAGCCTTATGTTTATATGAGTGATGATTTTGGAGCATCGTGGAAAGATATCAGCAGCAACCTTCCGTTGTCTCCTGTGAATGTGATTATCGAAGATCCGGTAAAAGAAAATATTCTGTATTTAGGTACTGATGATGCGAGTTATATCAGTTTTGATCAGGGGTCAAGTTGGGAGCTTTTAGATGGAAGTATGCCCAATGTTGCGGTTCACGATATGGTGGTTCAAACCGAAGCAAATGATCTCGTGATAGGAACTCACGGAAGATCGATCTATATCACAAACCTTGATGAGATCCAGAAATTTGATGCTGGTAAAGTTTCAGATTTACAGCTTTTTGAGTTGGATGCTGTTGACTATTCAACCAATTGGGGGCGTTCTTGGAGTGCCTGGCGCGCTGCAAATGCACCAGAAATTAAAATTGCTTTCTATGCTCCGCAAAGCGGAAAAGCAACACTTGAAATAATGAGCACTGCAGAAAAAACAGTGAAGTCTTGGGAAGTAGCTGTTGAGAAAGGCTTCAACTACATTCCTTATGATCTAACTATTTCTGAAGCCGGAAAGAAACAGTTGGAGAAAGAAACTAAAGACCTTAAAATTGCTAAAGCGCAAAACGATGTCTACTACATCACTCCGGGAAGTTATCAAGTTCAGGTTAAGGTGGCAGGAAAGACCGCCACTACAGAACTCAAAGTAGAAGAAGGAAGCCGTCGCAGAGATCGTGCTGAAGCTGCTGCAAACGCACCGGAAGAAGATTAAACATCATATGGAATTAAACTTAAGTATACCGGCGTTGCTGTTCCCGGCAATTTCTTTGACGATGCTTGCTTACAACGCGCGATATTTAGCGATCGCGGCTTTGATTAGAGAGTTGCATAAGCGGTATCAAAACCAATCTTCTAGCCCGGTAAAAAAGCAAATCAAGCAACTGCGTAAACGTTTAGGCATTATAAAAGCGATGCAGGCGATGGCCATCATCAGTTTTTTACTTGCGGTTATCACGATGTTTTTGATCTATATTGAAAAAACGATTTGGGCAAATATCTTCTTTGGGATCAGTTTAATTGCATTAATAATTTCATTGACACTGTCATTTATTGAAGTTCAGTTGAGTACACAGGCACTTGAAATTCAATTGAATGACATGGAAGATTGAGTCGGTTTTTAAATAAATTCTTTCTGATTACAATCGATTGTCAGGTTTTGTGATTTTTCGGGTTGTAAAAGCTTTCTAGTTTTTAAAAGTAGAGGTTAACGGTAAATCCTTGTTTAAAGAAATCCTTATATTTCAAAGGTTTTCGTGTGAATTCTTAAACAATTTTGGCTTTATTTAAAACCATTCCAAAAGGAGGGGTAAAGTTTGTGAAACAACCTTCTGAGCCGTATTTTTGTGCCACTAAATTAAAAACGTAATTAAATGGGAATCATTTCCTCTTCTATCGCCCGAAAAGTTGCTATGGCACTTTCTGGTTTGTTCCTTGTATTGTTTTTAGGTCAGCATTTTACAATTAACCTTACGTCGACCTTCAGTCCTGAAACATTTAATGAGTTTTCTCATTTTATGGGAACCAATTTTCTGGTACAGGCAATTCTTCAACCCGTATTAATTTTTGGGGTGATTTTTCACTTTGTGATGGGTTTTATTCTTGAAGCGCGCAACCGTTCTGCACGTCAGATCAGTTATGTGAGTTATAAAGGGAATGCAAATTCTAGCTGGGTAAGTCGCAATATGATTTATACAGGTATTGTAGTTTTAGCCTTTTTAGGACTTCACTTTTATGACTTTTGGTTTCCTGAAATCGCTTACAAGTATATAGAAAGTAATCCGGCTGATGCTACGCGTTACTACGGGGAGTTGGTAGAAAAATTCCACAGCCCTATAAGAACAGGTTTATATGTGCTTGCTTTTGTGTTCTTGGCCTTGCACTTGTATCACGGTTTTGCATCTTCGTTTCAATCAGTTGGCTTCAACAACAAGTACGCGGCAGCTTTAAAGAAATTTGCTAAGGTTTATGCAATTGCTATTCCGGCAGGATTCATTTTCATCGCGTTGTTTCACCATTTTAATCACTAGACGATGTCAGAATTAAAATCAAATATACCAGAAGGACCACTTGCAGATAAGTGGACTCAACATAAAAATGATATTAACCTGGTTAACCCGGCAAACAAACGTAACATAGATGTTATCGTTGTGGGTACCGGTTTAGCAGGTGGTAGTGCAGCTGCGACTTTAGCAGAATTAGGCTACAATGTAAAGACCTTTTGCTACCAGGATTCTCCACGTAGAGCGCACTCTATTGCAGCTCAGGGAGGTATTAACGCAGCAAAAAATTATCAGGGAGATGGTGATTCTAACTATCGTCTTTTTTATGATACTATAAAAGGTGGGGATTACCGCTCTCGTGAGGCAAACGTTTATCGCTTGGCTGAGGTTTCGGGTAATATAATTGACCAGTGTGTGGCGCAAGGTGTGCCTTTTGCACGTGAGTATGGTGGTCTGTTAGACAACCGTTCTTTTGGTGGGGTTTTGGTTTCCAGAACATTTTATGCAAAAGGGCAAACGGGGCAGCAATTGCTTTTAGGAGCCTATTCTGCAATGAACCGTCAGATCAACCGCGGAAAGATAAAATCATTCAACCGTCACGAGATGTTAGATCTTGTTCTGGTTGATGGTAAAGCAAGAGGGATTATTGCGCGTGACTTAGTTACCGGTGAGATCGAGAGACATTCTGCTCACGCGGTTGTTTTAGCGAGTGGTGGTTATGGTAACGTATTCTTCCTTTCTACAAATGCGATGGGAAGTAATGTGATGGCGGCGTGGCGAGCGCACCGTCGTGGAGCCTATTTTGCAAACCCTTGCTATACGCAGATTCACCCAACGTGTATCCCGGTTTCTGGAGATCACCAGTCTAAGCTGACATTGATGTCAGAATCATTGCGTAATGATGGTCGTATCTGGGTTCCTAAGAAAAAAGAAGATGCGATTGCAATTAGAGAAGGAAAAAAGAAACCTACTGATCTTTCTGAAGATGAAAGAGATTATTACTTAGAGCGTCGCTACCCTGCTTTTGGTAACCTGGTTCCTCGTGATGTGGCTTCAAGAGCTGCAAAAGAGCGTTGTGATGCCGGTTTTGGTGTTAACAAAACGGGTGAAGCAGTTTATTTAGATTTCTCAAGTGCAATTGAGCGCTACGGAAAAGAAAAGGCATTTACATCAGGTCATAAAAATCCTTCTAAAGAAGAAGTGATCAAGCTTGGTAAAGAAGTTGTAGAGGCAAAATACGGTAACCTGTTTCAGATGTATGAGAAAATCGTAGATCAGAATCCGTATGAAACTCCAATGATGATTTATCCTGCAGTTCACTATACAATGGGTGGTCTTTGGGTAGACTATAACTTACAAACTACAATCCCGGGTTGTTATGCAGCAGGAGAAGCAAACTTCTCTGATCACGGTGCTAACCGTCTTGGAGCTTCGGCATTGATGCAAGGTCTTGCAGATGGCTATTTTGTGTTGCCTTACACCATAGGCGATTACCTTTCTAAGGATATTAGAACAGGAAAAATACCTACAGATTCTCCTGAGTTTGAGCAGGCAGAAAAAGACGTGCGTGACCGTATGCATAAATTGATGAATGGTAGCGGGCAGCATTCTGTAGACTATTACCACAAGAAATTAGGTAAGATCATGTGGAATAAATGTGGAATGGCGCGTAACGCAAAAGAGCTTCAGGAAGCAATGGACGAGATCGCAGAATTGCGTGCAGACTTCTGGGCTAATGTAAAAGTTCCCGGAACACTAGACTCTAAAAATGCTGAACTTGAAAAAGCAGGTAGAGTAGCAGATTTCTTAGAATTAGGAGAGCTTTTTGCTAAAGATGCTTTAACTAGAAATGAGTCGTGTGGAGGTCACTTTAGAGAAGAGTATCAAACTCCAGAAGGTGAAGCTTTACGGGATGATGAGAATTTTAGTTTTGTATCTGCTTGGGAATACAATGAGAATCCACGCGAAGCAAAACTGCATAAAGAACAGTTGACCTTTGAGAATATCGAGGTGAAAACACGTTCATATAAATAATAATTAAAAGATAACTTTTACTATGAAGTTAACACTCAAAATATGGCGTCAGGAAAACGCTAAGGCAAAGGGAGCGATGAAGACCTATCAAATAGATGGGATAGAAGGCGATATGTCTTTTCTTGAAATGCTTGATGTTCTTAACGAAGATCTTATAAATAAAGGTGAAGTTCCTGTAGAGTTTGATCACGACTGTCGCGAAGGTATCTGCGGAAGCTGTTCTTTACAAATCAACGGGGAGCCTCATGGGCCAGATCGTTTAGTGACGACTTGCCAGTTGCATATGCGTAAATTTAATGATGGGGATACTATCGTTATTGAGCCATTTAGAGCGACAGCATTCCCAGTAGTAACAGATCTTATTGTAGACCGTACCGCATTTGATCGCATACAGCATGCCGGGGGTTATATCTCTGTAAATACCTCGGGTAATACGATAGATGCAAACAGTATTCCCGTAAACAAACATGATGCAGACGACTCGTTTAACGCAGCTACCTGTATAGGTTGTGGAGCTTGTGTTGCCGCTTGTAAAAATGCCAGTGCAATGTTGTTTACTTCAGCTAAAGTTTCTCAATATGCATTACTTCCGCAAGGTCAGGTTGAGGCTGTAGAGCGTGTAGAGAATATGGTGCGTCAGATGGATTTAGAAGGCTTTGGTAACTGTACCAATACCGGAGCTTGTGAGATCGAGTGTCCTAAAGGGATTTCTCTCGAAAATATCGCTCGTATGAACCGTGAGTATCTAAGCGCTACCTCAAAAGGATAATTTTTTCGCAAAGCGGAAAATAAAAAACACCCGATAGTTTTAAACTATCGGGTGTTTTGAGTTTTATTAAACCTTAATTAGCAGATTTTTTAACCAAATAGCCACTCGACCACATCGTTCATTTTAGCAACGCGTACGATGGTTATGCCATAATTATTCTTCGGCACTTTACAGTATTTAGAGATCATTATAGTACCGAAGCCTAGCTTTTCTGCTTCAAGAATGCGTTGTTCTACACGAGTTACCGGGCGTATTTCTCCCGCGAGACCAACTTCAGCAGCAAAACAAATATCTTTAGCCACCGCAATATCTTCGTTACTCGATAAAATAGCAGCAACAACAGCGAGATCTATCGCGGTATCATCTACTGATATTCCACCGGTGATGTTTAAAAATACATCCTTTGCACCCAATCTAAAGCCTGCCCGTTTTTCTAAAACGGCAAGAATCATATTCAGGCGTTTAGCATTGTAGCCGGTTGCGCTGCGTTGTGGTGTTCCATAAACCGCGGTGCTCACTAACGCTTGAATTTCTATCATAAGTGGGCGCATACCCTCGAGTGTTGCGGCGATCGCAGTTCCGCTTAAGTCTTCATCATTTTTAGAGATCAATATTTCTGAAGGGTTAGAAACCTCTCTTAATCCACTGCCTTGCATTTCATAAATGCCGAGTTCGCTGGTAGAACCAAAACGGTTTTTATGTGCGCGAAGAATTCGGTACACATGGTTTCGGTCTCCTTCAAACTGAAGCACGGTATCTACCATATGTTCGAGAATTTTGGGACCGGCGATATTTCCATCTTTGGTGATATGACCTATTAAAATCACCGGGGTCGCGGTCTCCTTAGCAAATTTAATGAGTTCTGTGGTCGTTTCTCGTATTTGTGATATACTTCCCGCTCCACTTTCTATATAATCGCTGTGCAGCGTTTGAATGGAATCTATGATCACAATATCTGGCTCTACATCTTCAACTTGTTTGAAAATATTCTGCGTCTTGGTTTCCGTTAAAATCAGACAGTTGTCAGCATTTGGGTTTATACGTTCTGCACGCATTTTGATCTGTTGAGCACTTTCTTCCCCCGAAACATAGAGCGTTTTATACGGAAGCGTCAATGCGATTTGCAACATCAACGTACTTTTACCAATCCCCGGTTCTCCACCTAATAGTGTAAGAGACCCTGGGACAAGACCGCCTCCAAGAACCCGATTTAGTTCGTTGTTTTCAGTATTTAAACGGGCATCTTTTGTCGTGTCTATTTCTCGTATGCGTTGTGGTTTTGCCACACGTTTTGAAGTAGGCACTTCGGTTTTCCAGCTTGATTTTTCTGCTTTTTGTACAACTTCTTCTGCAATGGTATTCCATTCTTTACACGAGGTGCATTGCCCTTGCCATTTTGCAAATTGGGCGCCGCAATTCTGACAGAAAAAAGTGGTTTTAGTTTTTGCCATTAATATCCAAAATCATCTTTAATTTGTTGCGCTCGGGCAACAAGTATATCTTTATTTATATCGCCGATTTCTTTTAAAACGAGTGCGCCTTCATACGTACGCATCGCTTTTTTAGGCTCTCCGTTTCCTTCATAAGAACGTCCTAAATAGTAAGCTCCCATAATGGTTTCAGGGTATTCTTTTGAGGCGAGTTTGCCTAAATTCTCAAAACCATCCCAGTCTGATTTGCGCTCTAAAGCAGCAGCGATAGCGATAAAATCATTAATTCTGATCTGGTCTTCTAGACCGAATAGATTTTCGATAATTGCATACTTTTCAATCAGATAATCATAAGGCGCGTCTGATTTGAGTATAACTTCGGTAAATTCTTTTTTAGTAATAGGTCTGTACACCGAAAAAACTTTGCCTAACGCATTGGGTATTGCGCGACCTACTAAAGAATAGTGCGTAGCATCTTCAAAATCATCAAAATAGTAATGAAATTTAGGGTTGTCTATCGCCTTTAAAGATTGGTCTAAGGCCAGCACATCTTCTCTGAGAGATTGTATGTCTTCACTTGCGGTTGCCTGATAGTAAAAAAGCTGTTGTTCTGCCCGACTTAAAACACTGGTGAGGCGCTCTCCCATTTGAGGTGGTAAATCTGGACTTAGAGAAATGTATGCATTAAAAAGTGGCGGGTTTTTCATCAAATAATAATTGGCAAAACCTGCAGTTGCATCGTGCCCCACAACTACATTAAATGGAGCAAGCCTGTACTGCTTATTAAGCCACGGAAACAATTCCATCCCAATAAATTCAAAAAAATCTGCTCCTTGATCTGTAGGTAAAAAGTTAGTCTCATCGTAAACCGAATCATCCATTCGGTTTGGCTGCATAATGCCCACGACTATTGCTTGCGGCATATCTTCCCAATAGCTGTAATAATCTGCATTACCGGCGATGGGTTCAAAAAGATAATCACCGTCTAAAACAATGATGACCGGGTAGCTCTTGTCTTCATTTTCCTCGTAGTTTCGGGGTAGTTGAATTTTTACATTTCTCGGTTCATTAAATTTAACCGAAGGCACAGATTCATAAATAACCTGAGCTTGAGAGCTGCTGTAAAAAAGCAGGAATAGGAGTAGGATTTTTTTCATGAAAAAATAGATTTGGGATTGTGAATTTAGTCATTATGCTTAAGTATTCCTTAAGCTTTAACGCCCCGTATTCAATAATGCAATAAAATCTATTTTTTTTGATTATAAAGCGGTAGAAGTAGAAAGGATAAGGATCCTAAAATAAGTACTAAAAGGATCTGTGAGCCCCAGACTATCCAGCCGAAAGCTTCGCCACCTTGCTTGCTGTAGCCAAAGAAGATAAAAAGCGCTCCTAGAGCGATGGGGTAAACGCCAATCCCGCCATTAGTGACCGAAATAGAAAAAGAACCAATAACAAATGCAGCAAGTATAACTCCAGTTGAAGCTTCGGCGATCTCAGGAATGGTAAATTTTATGACCCAAAACATCAAAACATACATCACCCAGATGAATAGGGTGTGCGCAATAAACGCCAGTTTGTGCTGCATCTTGAGAATGCTACGCATACCTTCAACCAAGCCGGCCATAAATTGCTGAATTTTATGTAAGAAGCCGCTTTTAGCATTTTTAACTATTCTAAAACCCAGCCAGATTGCGCCAACTGCGATTGCTAAAAAAGCGACGGTGTAAAGCGGATTGATATGTTGATCTCTTAAGTATTCTAGCAGTGTATCTGTTTGCAGAAGAATAGCCAAAGCAACCACAAGCAGAAGCATTAAAAAGTCTGCAATACGTTCTGAAATAATAGTACCAAATGCTTTTTCAAAAGGGACTTCTTCATAGGTAGTAAGCAGCGCTCCCCGCAATAATTCGCCACTTCTGGGAATTCCTAAATTTGCCAGATATGCTGCCATAACGGCCATAAAGCGATTCGCGAGTTTGGGTTTATATCCCATGGGTTCTAGCAGGTATTGCCAGCGCCACGCGCGCGACAAATGGCTCAAAACTCCAAAGAGTAAAGAGATTACTATATAAAAAGGGTTTGCTTGCTTTATATTTTCCCAGAGTATTGCGCGTTCTTCATCTGTTGCAGAACTCAAAGAATAATAAATAAGAACAATCCCAATACCTAATGGGATTATAATTTTAAGAAGCTTTATGAGTGCTTTTTTACTCAATTTTAGTTGAGCAAATTGGTTTCTTCATTAGGAAAAACCAGTGAAGGTTTGAAAGCTTTAGCTTCGTCAACTTCCATAAAAGCATAGGTGATCAAGATCAGGGTATCCCCTTTTGCAACCTTTCGGGCAGCAGCGCCATTAAGTGTGACTTCACCGCTATTACGAGGTCCCGGAATTGCATAGGTCTCCAGGCGTTCACCATTAGTGACATTTACGATTTGTACGCGTTCTCCTTCAATAATGCCGGCTGCATCCATAAGATCTTCATCTATGGTGATACTGCCTATGTAGTGCAGTTCTGCTCCGGTAACTTTTACGCGGTGTATTTTAGATTTTACAACGTTAACTAACATGGTGTAAAAATAGGGTTTTTAATTTAGGGCGATATTGTCAATGAGTCTCACTTCTCCCGCAAATACAGCTATAAAGGCTCTGTATTTTTCGCTTTCATTTTTAAGAGTTACGTGCGCTAAAGTAGTGGCATTTGCAATTTCAAAATATTCTAATTCCAGATGCTTTCTATCTTTAAACTGATGCGTTACAAATTTTTGAACTTCATCAACTGTTTTGTCGTTAAAAAGCTCTTTTGCTTGCATTAAGGTTTTGTAAATAAATGGAGATGCATCGCGCTGATCTTGTGAAAGTCTTTTATTTCTGGAGCTTTCGGCAAGGCCGTCATCATGACGACTAATAGGGCAGCCAATTATTTGTACAGGAAGTTTTTCAATCTCAACAAGCTTGTGAATGATCTGAAGTTGCTGATAATCTTTCTCTCCAAAAAAAGCTAAATCAGGTTTGACAATTTCAAATAAATATTTGAGAACCGTGGCGACGCCTTCAAAATGGCCGGGTCTGAACGCACCTTCCATTACTTGGTCTAAACCGTCAAAATTATAGTCAATCGCTTCAACGCGAGCGCCATAAATCGTTGTAGTGCTGGGGGCAAAAATAAGTAGCTTGGGATTTATAGATTCAAGAAATTCTAAGTCTGCCTGAAGATCTCTGGGATAGGTTGCTAGATCCTGTGGATTGTTAAACTGAGTTGGGTTTACAAAAATGCTCACCACAACATAATCACAATTTTTTAATGCAAAATTAAAAAGGCTTGCATGGCCACGATGCAGGGCACCCATAGTAGGTACAAAACCTATTTTTGCGCCATTTTTTTTGTGTTTTGCAACAGCAGCAGAAATTTCTGGTCTATTGGTATATACGTGCATCAGGATTTATTTAACAGGCGGCAAAATTACTATATTACTGGCAATCTGCATAAAATTTCGTAATTTTGCGTGTTTTTTAGCCTTAACAGAAACTTAGAAGCACATTTATGAAAAATAAGAGGATATTGTACGTATCATCTGAAGTTATACCATATCTACCTGAGACAGAGATTGCATCAATGTCATTTGAGGTACCGCAAATGGTTAATAGCAAAGGAGGTCAAATTAGAATTTTTATGCCTAGATACGGCAATATCAATGAAAGACGCCATCAACTGCACGAAGTGATACGTCTTTCGGGTATGAATCTGGTCATAAATGATTTTGATATGCCACTTATTATAAAAGTAGCCTCTATACCTAAAGAGCGTATACAGGTTTATTTTATAGATAATGAGGAGTATTTTAAGCGTAAAGCAACATTTACAGACGAGGATGGAAATCTTTTTGCAGATAATGATGAGCGTGCTATATTTTTTGCAAAAGGTGTTGTAGAGACTGTAAAAAAATTGAATTGGGCACCAGATATTATTCACGTTCACGGTTGGTTAGCATCTTTATTGCCTCTGTACTTAAAGCAATATTATGCAAGTGAGCCGTTGTTTAAACAAAGTAAAATTGTGACTTCGGTTTACAATACGGGTTATGAAGGTGCGTTAAATGAGCAAATGATAGATAAAATTGCTTTTGACGGTATTGATAAAGAAGCGATCTCTGAATTAGAAACGCCTTCTTATGACAGCCTGATGAAAGTAGCGATTAAAAATTCTGATGCGGCTATTATAGGTTCAGCTGACCTGAGAGAAGAGCTTACCGCATATCTGAATACAACAAAAATTCCTGTACTGCCTTATAAGAAAAAAGAAGAGTTTGCTCAGGCTTATGAAGAGTTCTATACCACTAAGGTTTTAGACTAAGAAAAAACAAAACAAAAAAACGAATGAAATTGAATACGGTGTTTACAAGAACATTAGGCGTACTAATGCTTCTGTTTGTCTTCTTTTCTTGTGAAGATGATATACAAGGAATAGGTAGTGGACTGGTAGATGAAAGTAATTTTACATCAGGGAGTGAGACTTATGATGTGGTAGCCTATAGTGAACGTTTCTTTGATTCTGTAGGAGTACAAACTAATGGGTTTACCGCCGGTGCTTTAGGATATTATAAAGACTCGATTTACGGCACAACAAAAGCTTCTACCCTAAGTCAGATAGGACTGAGTGTTTATAACTCTTCATACGGAACGAATCCCGTTGTTGACTCTGTGGTTTTTGAAATGCCTTATTTCAGTACCTCAAGTATTAATAGTGAGAATGAGACGGTATATGAGTTGGATTCAGTTTACGGCTCTGACCCTATTAAATTAACGGCTTTTAGATCTAATTACTTTTTAAACAGTAATAATGCTCCTGACCTGGAAAATGGAGCGGTTTATTATTCTAATGATATTGCACAATTTAATGGAGTAGAGGGTGATACTATTTTTAGTGAAACTTTTACACCTTCAAATCAGGCTATAGTTACTGTGGTTCCTGCTGATACTGATGATGAAGAAGATACTGAAACTACACTTTCCCCGCGTTTACGTTTGCGATTAGATCAGAATTCTTATGGTGAGACCTACTGGCAAACAAATATTTTAGACAAAGGAGGTGATGATGAGTTATTCAACGCAAATGCTTTCAGAAATTATTTTAGAGGTGTTTATTTAAAAGCAGAGCCTGTTTCTAATTCAGGGAGCTATTTTCTGTTTGATAAAGCAAATACAAACATCATTATTTATTATACAAACGGTGAGGAAGATGCTCGTAACTCAGCAAGCTTAACGCTGTCTTTTAGCGGAGGTTCTGTTGTGGGTTATGAAAATGATTTTAAAGAATCTATTAAAACTGAGCTTACAGGTATTGATAAAGAAAATGGTGAAGAAAACCTGTACCTTAAAGGTGGTCAAGGTAGTATGGCGGTAATTGAACTATTTGGGCCTGATGATAATAATGACGGTATTCCAGACGATCTCGCTTTTATGCGCACAGAGCAACGCTTGATCAGAGAAGCTAATCTGGAGTTTTTTGTAGATCAGGAAAAGATTAAGTCATTTGCAGGAGCATCTGTAACCGAGCCAGAACGTATTTATATTTATAATCTGGAGACTAATCAGCCTTTGATTGATTTTTCTGCCGATGCTACAATTAGTTCTACAGGCGCTGTGACAGCAGTAGGTACGACACATTTGGGCCCATTAACTCGAACAGATACCGGTGAGGGAATCAGCTATAAAATACGTATAACAGAATATTTAAAAAGTCTTCTGGATGAAGATACGTCAACAAAGTTGGGGATTGTTGTGAGTCAAAACTTACTATCGACCGCAACAGGAAGTATAGAAGGTAAATCTTCTTCAGATATTCCTAGTCGAGTGCCTTTTGCGTCGATTTTTTCTAACAGAGGAACTATTCTTTACGGAAGTTCTGAAAGTGTTCCCGAAGCCAAACGACTTAAATTGGAAGTTTTTTATTCAGAAGCAGCTAACTAGATTTTTATGTGTGGAATTGTAGGTTACATCGGTCATAGACAAGCTTACCCAATAGTAATAAAAGGGCTTCAGCGACTTGAATATCGCGGTTACGATAGTGCTGGGGTAGCGATTTATGATGGTGAAAACATTCAGCTCTGCAAAACAAAAGGTAAAGTTGAAGATCTTAAGAATAAAGTTGAAGCTTCAATTAAAACCGAAGGAACTTTAGGTATTGGCCATACCCGTTGGGCAACACACGGCGTTCCTAATGATGTCAATTCACACCCGCATTATTCTAATTCTGGCGACTTAGTAATCATTCATAATGGAATCATCGAGAATTATGACGCCATAAAGCAAGAACTTACTAAGCGCGGATACACGTTTAAATCTGATACCGATACAGAGGTTCTGGTAAATTTGATCGAAGATGTGCAGATCAATCAAGGCGTAAAATTGGGTAAAGCGGTTCAAATTGCATTAAATGAAACTGTAGGCGCTTATGCTATTGCAGTTTTTGACAAGAAAAAGCCTAATGAGATTGTGGTTGCCCGTCTGGGAAGCCCGCTTGCAATTGGCATCGGTGAAGATGAGTTTTTTATCGCTTCAGATGCATCTCCTTTTATCGAATATACAAACAATGCGCTCTATCTTGAAGATGGTGAGATGGCTGTAGTGCGCAGAGGTAAGACGATTAAGGTCTTTAATATTAAAGATGATGCAATTGTAAGTCAACCATACATTCAAGAATTAAAATTGAATCTTGAGCAGATAGAAAAAGGCGGTTACCCGCACTTTATGCTTAAAGAAATATACGAGCAGCCTCAGGCAATACGAGATACCTTTAGAGGTAGAATGCGCGAAAACAAGGGGATTGTAAAAATGGCTGGTGTAGATGATCATATTGATAAATTTATAAATGCCAAACGCTTAGTTATTTTAGCTTGCGGAACTTCTTGGCACGCCGGTCTTGTTGCAGAATATATTATTGAAGAACTGGTGCGCGTTCCTGTAGAGGTAGAATATGCATCAGAATTTAGATACCGTAATCCGGTTATAGAAAAGGATGACGTCGTTATTGCAATTTCTCAAAGTGGAGAAACCGCAGACACTATGGCGGCAATGAAATTGGCAAAAGAAAAAGGTGCCTTTGTTTTTGGAGTATGTAATGTTGTGGGTTCTTCCATTTCTAGAGAAGCGCACGCCGGGGCATACACCCATGCGGGACCCGAAATAGGTGTCGCTTCAACAAAAGCATTTACTACACAAATTACAGTTCTTACCTTGCTAGGGCTAAAAGTTGCTAAGGCTAAAGGTCGAATATCTACCTCAGACTTTCATATGCACTTAGAAGAGTTGCGTTTAATTCCTGAAAAGGTAGAAGAAGCGTTAAAAAGCAATGACCACGTTAAAGAGATTGCTGAGGTTTATAAAAATGCTTCTAATTGTCTGTATTTAGGTCGCGGATTTAACTTCCCGGTTGCTCTGGAAGGCGCTTTAAAATTAAAAGAGATTTCATACATCCACGCAGAAGGTTATCCTGCAGCCGAGATGAAGCACGGTCCTATTGCGCTTATTGATGAGCACATGCCGGTGATCGTTATCGCTACGCGTCGCGGTCATTATGATAAAGTGGTAAGTAATATTCAAGAGATAAAAAGCCGAAAAGGTAAGATCATCGCTATCGTTACTAAAGGAGATGTTACTGTTAAAGAACTTGCAGACCATGTGATCGAGGTTCCGGAGGTGATGGACTCGATGTCGCCGCTGTTGACTACGATCCCGTTGCAGTTGTTGTCTTATCATATTGCAGTGATGCTCGGGAAAAACGTAGATCAGCCACGTAATTTGGCCAAAAGCGTTACGGTAGAATAGCGTTTTTCAGCTATGACGCGACTTCTTTTTAGTTGACTGTATTTCTGTGCGTTATCACTTCTCATTATACTTTTGTTAACGCTAAAGAAATTCAATAAAAGTCTTTTAGGTTTTTAAATATTAAAAACTATCTTTGCACGACGAAAAAAATCGGGGATAATTAGGTTTGAATTGATTTTTTCGGCTACATATTTTGCTAAACATTAAATAGTTAAGAATGTCAAAAGTTACAGGTAAAGTTGCCCAAATTATCGGCCCTGTTGTAGATGTTGAATTTGCAAACAATGCAGATCTTCCTAAAATTTATGATTCGCTAGAAATTACTAAAGCAGACGGAAGCCTTTTAGTGCTTGAGGTGCAGTCTCACGTTGGTGAAAACACCGTAAGAACGATCGCGATGGATTCTGCCGATGGATTGAGCAGAGGAACAGAAGTAGTTGCTACTGGTGCCCCAATTCAAATGCCTATAGGTGATGATGTATACGGGCGTTTATTTAATGTTATTGGTGATGCTATTGATGGTATTGGAAACCTTCCTAAAGCAGGAAAAGATGGTCTTTCAATTCACCGCGAAGCACCAAAATTTGAAGATTTATCAACTTCAACTGAAGTTTTATTCACAGGTATTAAAGTAATCGACTTGATTGAGCCTTACGCAAAAGGGGGTAAAATTGGTCTTTTCGGTGGTGCAGGTGTTGGTAAAACTGTATTGATTCAGGAGTTGATTAACAATATTGCAAAAGGTCACGGTGGTCTTTCTGTATTTGCCGGAGTAGGTGAGCGTACTCGTGAGGGTAACGATTTACTTCGCGAGATGTTAGAGTCTGGTATTATTAAATACGGTGAAGACTTTATGCACTCTATGGAAGAAGGCGGTTGGGATCTTACTAAAGTTGACAAGGCTGCAATGAAGGAGTCTAAAGCAACTTTTGTATTCGGTCAGATGAACGAACCACCTGGAGCACGTGCTCGCGTGGCGCTTTCTGGTCTTACCATTGCTGAATATTTCCGTGATGGAGCAGGAGACGGTCAAGGAAAAGACGTTCTTTTCTTCGTTGATAACATTTTCCGTTTTACGCAAGCAGGTTCAGAGGTATCGGCACTTTTAGGTCGTATGCCATCTGCGGTAGGTTATCAGCCTACATTAGCAACCGAAATGGGTGCGATGCAAGAGCGTATTACTTCAACTAAAAAAGGTTCTATTACATCTGTACAGGCGGTTTACGTTCCTGCGGATGACCTTACTGACCCGGCACCGGCTACAACCTTTGCCCACCTTGATGCAACAACAGTACTTTCTCGTAAGATTGCAGAGCTTGGTATTTATCCTGCGGTTGACCCGCTAGATTCTACTTCACGAATCTTAACTAAAGAAATTCTAGGAGCAGATCATTATAACTGTGCTCAAAACGTAAAAGAGCTTTTACAGCGCTACAAAGAATTACAAGATATCATCGCGATTCTTGGTATGGAAGAACTTTCTGAAGAAGATAAACTTGCAGTAAGCCGTGCTCGTCGTGTACAACGTTTCTTATCGCAGCCATTCCACGTAGCAGAGCAGTTTACCGGTATTCCTGGTGTATTGGTTGATATTAAAGAAACCATCAAAGGTTTCAATATGATTATGGATGGTGAATTAGATCATCTTCCAGAAGCAGCATTCAACCTTAAGGGTACTATTGAAGAAGCGATCGAAGCTGGAGAGAAAATGCTTGCGGAAGCATAAAAAATGAGTCTGCAGTCGTCAGTCTCAGTATTAAGTACTGCAAACTGTAAACTGTTTTCTGTAAACTGAAAAATATGCATTTAGAAATAGTAAGCCCTGAAGCAACCTTATATAGCGGAGAAGCTACTTCGGTTATTTTACCGGGAACTGACGGAGCGTTTCAGTTGTTAGACAATCACGCAGCTATCGTTTCTCTTTTAGAAGAAGGTGTTGTGAAAGTTAAAGGAGCTACGCTTTCAGATAAGGCAAAAAAGCATTTCACTGCCGGTAAAGAAGCTGGTGAGTTTGTACTCGCTATCAAATCGGGGACGGTTGAGATGAATGATAATAAAGTCCAAAGTCAACACCCCTTCCTGCACTATTGCCTGTACCATGTGCGTGCAGTATAGTATCTGTATCACTAGTCATTGTAGCAGTTGAAATGTGTAGTAGTTTTGT
>Ga0207897_100232_pt1 | contig 22162 bp, 12 predicted proteins | sample LinPmetageLP42_FD_184054 | JGI IMG/M metagenome (GOLD analysis project Ga0207897, IMG submission 184054) | Marine viral communities from the Pacific Ocean - LP-42 (SPAdes) | ecosystem: Environmental > Aquatic > Marine > Oceanic | place: Pacific Ocean | collected 2010-08-27
CCCCGTGGTTTCGGTATCAAAACATACCGAAGTTTGCTTCATTAAATTCTGAATAAACAATTTAGTCCCCATGCCAGCTTGTACTGTTTGGTAAAAATGCTCAGTATCTTTAATTGTTTTCCGGGTACTGAAGGCTGCTGCGGCTTCGGTAGGTTCATTATCGCCTCCAAAAAGAGAGAACTGGCCTTGGCCCGCAGTCCCCCTCTTGGTCTCCCCCGATGGGGGAGAAACTTTTTCTTTTGTTTTAGAATTTGAAACTTCAGCTTTCGGCTCTCTATCGGTACCAACAGAAGCCATGCCCTCCACCGAAAACGCCTTTAAAAAATTATCTTTTAACCTTCTAAATTCTAATTCGTCAAAAATCTCCATGACTTTCGCAGTGTCTGGAGGGCACATTTCAAAATCTTCATAGTTGAATTCCAACGGAACATCCAGCATAATGGTTGCCAGTTTTTTTGAAAGAATACCCAGCTCTGCATTTTCGATTACTTTTTCTTTCATCTTACCTTTCAGCTGGTCTGTATTTTCTAGCAATCCTTCCATGGAGCCAAATTGCTTTAGGAACTTCTTGGCGGTTTTTTCACCTACGCCTGGCAGCCCTGGAATGTTATCACTGCTATCGCCCATCATGCCCAGAAAATCGATCACCTGATCGGGTGTTTCTACTTCAAATTTTTTCTGCACTTCTGGAATACCCCAAGTTTCATAACCCCCGCCAAATACAGGGCGATACATAAAAATATTTTCGGAAACCAATTGGGCAAAATCCTTATCTGGGGTGACCATAAAAGTGGTATAGCCTTCTTTTTCTGCTTTTTTTGAAAGGGTACCAATCACATCATCTGCCTCAAAACCTTCTTTTACCAAGATGGGTATTTTCATCGCTTCCAGAATATTATAAATATGTGGAATAGCAGAGCGTATATCGTCTGGTGTTTCATCCCGATTGGCCTTGTATTCTTCGTACATTTCCTTTCGGTCTACGCTTCCACCTTTGTCAAAACAAACCGCCAGATGGTCTGGGCGTTCGCGCTTCACCACATCGATTAAGGAGTTCATAAACCCCATAATGGCTGAGGTGTTTTGTCCCTTGCTATTAATTCTTGGGTTTTTTATAAAAGCGTAATACCCACGGAAAATTAGTGCGTAGGCATCAACAAGGAACAGACGTTTTTTATCGGACATGGATAGGGTTTTGTTATTCTTTCAAAAATAGAAAGAACCCGTCAGAAAAAAGAATTAAAAACCAAAAAGAAAAGCCGCTCTCCTCAAAACGGCTTTCCAATGGTCATTCTATTGAAAGAAATTCGCATTTAATAAAGCGCTAAAATAAAATGCAGGAATGTTTATTGTGTAAAGTAACTTTAAATTAAATGTTACTATTTAACTTTGACCCGACACTTTTCCGAAGTAATAAAAAGAAAACATGACGCAACAAAACAAATTTTCAATCGCCATTCACGGTGGCGCAGGAACCCTTTTAAAGGGACAAATGACTGCTGAAAAAGAAGCAGCTTACAGAGCTGCGCTAAAAAAAGCACTAGAAGCGGGCTATGCCATATTAGAAAAAAAGGGAACTGCTATCGATGCCGTAGAAATGGCCGTTAGAATATTGGAAGACTCACCCTTGTTTAATGCTGGCAAAGGAAGTGTTTTTACTGCGGAAGGTACCCATGAAATGGACGCTGCAATTATGGAAGGAAAAGATTTGAAAGCAGGGGCCGTTTCTTTGATTACGGGAATTAAAAATCCGGTTGCCCTTGCGCGTGATGTGATGGAAAAAAGCGAGCATGTTTTTCTAGCGGGAGAAGGAGCGCTGGAATTTGCAAAAAGCAACGGGTACACAACCGAAGATGAAGCCTACTTTTATGACGAATTGAGATACCAACAATGGCAAGAGATTAAGGGAAGTGATAGCTTTCAGTTAGATCATTCAGTAAAAAAAGATAGCAAGTTTGGTACGGTGGGTGCAGTAGCTTGTGATGTAACTGGAAATGTTGCAGCAGCGACTTCTACGGGTGGAATGACCAATAAAAAATGGGGGCGCGTGGGAGATAGCCCGATGATAGGTTCTGGAAATTATGCGAATAATAAAACCTGTGCCGTAAGTTGTACTGGGAGTGGTGAATTTTTTATTCGTGGTGTTGTGGCGTATGATGTGTCTTGTCTTATGGAATATAAAAATCTCTCGGTAGCACAAGCAGCTTCCGAAGTTATCCACAAAAGAATTCTAGCGATAGGCGGTGACGGCGGTCTTATTGCCGTAGACGCGAAAGGAAATATCACCATGCCCTTCAACACCGAAGGAATGTACCGAGCCTTCCAATCTTCAAACGGCGACAAAGAAATAGCTATTTATAAATAGAGACTACTTTAGATAAACGGAGCGTCGATAGGAAGCACCGTTACTTTTCGCTCTTTTATGTCAAAATGATCGCTATTAGACAGAACATGCACTGTTAGGTTTGCCATGGTCATTGGGGTGCCTTGTTCTAATAATTTTTCGGTATTGTGAGTGAGTTTAGTACCATCAAAGAATAGCACCATTCCAGACCCTATTACAGTACAATCATTTCCGTTTTTTATGATAACGCCGGTATCTTCGGCTAAGCCCAATCCAATTAATTTTGGAAACCTGGCTACTGCTTCAGCAATACGCCCAAACCGTCCACGGCGAATAAAGTGTGAATCGATAATAAGTTCTGGGATAAAGTCCATCCCTTCATTCATGCGTACGGCACCTTTAATAAATGATTCTGTAGAGCTTCCGCCAGCAATCATTTCTTGAGACATGCACATAGCGCCTGCACTGGTTCCTGCAATCACAAATTTTTCGTTTTTATAGCGTTCCATCATAATTTTATGGATCGTGCTACCCGCAATTTTACTGGTAATTTTTGATTGGTTTCCACCCGAAAACATGATACAATCGGCTGTTTTAATCAGCGCAATGTTTTTGGGGTCTTCAGATTGCTCCCGCTTTCTAATGTCCATAACGCTCACGTTAGTACAGCCCAATGTTTTAAAAGCATGTAGATAATTTTCACCTACTTCCTTAGGGATACTGGATGCGGTTGGTATAATTATAATAGCCGCATCTTTTCCGCCGCTTTCTCTAACTACGTTAGCAAGAATGCCTTCTTCGATGTATTCAAGATGGTATTGTTCTTTGGTTTCAATTCCTTTGTCTTCGTTACCTCCTATTGGGATCAAGGTTCCTTTTATTGCCATTATCTGCTTTTTATAAGTCTGCAAAAATAAGCGTTTTAGTGCTAAAAAAATGATATATTTAACGATTAATGACTTACAAAACTGTGCAAGAACAGATAAAAACCAACCCTTTATGAGAATACGTGAAATCAACGCAATGCGAGGTCCAAACTATTGGTCTATACGCCGCCAGAAATTAATTGTTATGGTGTTAGATCTTGAAAAAATGGAAGAGTATCCTAGCGATAAAGTTCCAGGGTTTAGCGAAAGGCTCAAAGCAATGTTTCCTAGCATGTATTCGCACAGGTGTAGTGTGGGTGAGCCAGGTGGTTTTTTTCAAAGGGTTGATGAAGGTACTTGGATGGGGCACATAATTGAACATATTGCATTAGAGATTCAAACTTTAGCTGGTATGGATACGGGCTTCGGAAGAACTCGGGATTATGGCGAAAAAGGAGTCTACAATGTGGTTTTTAGTTATATGGAAGAAAGCGTAGGCAGGTATGCGGCGGAAGCTTCTGTAAGAATGTGTGAAGCACTTATTGAAGCAAAGGACTATGATCTTGAGCCAGATATTCAAAAGATGCGTGAATTACGAGAAAGCTCTCGATTGGGCCCAAGTACTGGGAGCATCGTAGAAGAAGCTGAAAGTAGGGGGATACCATGGATACGACTCAATCAATATTCTCTTTGTCAATTAGGTTATGGTGCAAATCAAAAAAGAATTCAAGCCACGGTCACTTCAGAAACATCAAGTATTGGAGTAGAGCTCGCCTGTGATAAAGAGGATACAAAATATTTATTGGAACAAGCCGAAGTGGAGGTTCCTAAAGGAGACATCATCTCCCGTGAAAGCAGCTTAGAAGAGGCATGCCGCTATATTGGATATCCTTTAGTTATAAAGCCTATTGATGGTAATCATGGGAGAGGGATAACAGTTGATATTCAGAATTATGAAGATGCTTTAGTGGCATTTCATGCTGCAAAAGAAGTTTCGAGAAGGGTAATCGTAGAAAAATATATTACGGGCGCAGATTATCGCCTGTTAGTCATCAATAATGTTTTGGTGGCAGGAGCAAAACGAACCCCAGCACATGTAATTGGCGACGGCAAATCGACGGTTGAAGAATTAGTGGCCATCGTAAATAGCGATTCAAGAAGAGGGTATGGTCATGAAAATGTTTTGACACAGATTACTATTAACGACCTTACAAAAACCATCATCAAAGATGCGGGATATACAGTTGATTCGGTCATACCAGAAGGCGAACATTTAATTTTAAAAGATACTGCTAATTTAAGCACAGGCGGGACGGCCGAAGATATTACAGATATAATTCATCCCGCTAACGTGAGCATGGCAGAACGGATTTCAAAGATAATAGATCTTGATATCTGCGGAATTGATATTATGACCAATGATATTAGTCAGCCGCTATCTGAAACGGGTGGTGCTGTTCTAGAAGTCAACGCTGGGCCTGGTTTTAGAATGCATCTGGCACCTACAACGGGGTTGCCCCGCAATGTGGCTGGTCCTGTGGTTGATAAATTATTTCCACATCAAGGAGATACAGGGCGTATTCCAATCGTAGCGATCACAGGAACGAATGGAAAAACAACAACCAGCAGACTTATTGCGCATATTGCCAAGATGAAAGGATATCGTGTTGGATATACAACTAGCGATGGCGTTTACATTCAGAATAGATTATTAATGACGGGAGATTGTACCGGACCTGCAAGTGCTGAATTTGTGCTTCGGGATCCTACGGTCAATTTTGCGGTATTGGAATGTGCCCGTGGCGGATTATTGCGTGCAGGCTTAGGCTTTAAAAATTGTGATGTTGCTGTTGTTACTAATGTAGCTGCAGACCACTTAGGGCTTAAAGGGATCCATACTATTGATCAATTAGCGAGAGTGAAGGCCGTTGTTCCCGAAACAGTTCTACCAGAAGGATATGCTATTTTAAACGCAGATGATGATCTTGTTTATGAAATGCGCCGAAATATCAACAGTAACCTAGCTTTGTTCTCTATGGACGAAGAAAATCCACGTATAAAAGCGCTTCGGAGAAAAGGAGGTATCACAGCAGTATATGAAAATGGATTTGTAACTATCTGCAAAGGAGAATGGAAAATGCGGATAATGAAAGCGGAAGACATCCCTTTAACTTATGGCGGCAAAGCAGATTTTATGATTCAAAATGTACTTGGAGCAATCATTGCAGCGCATGTAAGAGGCATAAGTATTGAAGATATGAAAGCGGGACTGGAAACGTTTATTCCTTCGGCCTCTCAAACCCCCGGACGCTTGAACCTTTTTCAATTTCAGAATTTCCAGATATTATTGGATTATGCCCATAATCCAGCAGGAATGAGAGCGTTGCAGCGCTTTACCAATAACCTCGAGGCAACCCATAAAGTTTGTATTATTGCGGGTATAGGGGACAGACGGGTTGAAGACAATAACATGATTGGAAGTATTGCGGCGGATATGGCAGATGAAATTATCATCCGTCAGGATAAGCGTTTACGTGGAAAAACAGAGGAGGAACTTATTAAAATGCTGAATGATGGTATTAAAATGCAAAACCCTAATATAAAAACAACAATCATTCCTTCAGAAAAAGAAGCGATAACCCATGCGGTAAATACTGCAAAAAAAGGTTCGCTTATAATATTATGTAGTGACGTTGTGCCTGATGCCCTAGATTTAGTGCAAAAATTTAAGGCGCAGGAAGCAAATGGGGAGAAGATCTTTGCAGAATAAACACCCACTTAAGCATTAAAAAAGACCGCAAATTTGGCGGTCTTTTTTAATGCTATTTTCTACTATTCCAATAAAAATTAAGAAAGGTGCTCTTTTAAAATAGCTATGATTTCATATAGAAAATGGCATAAAATTGAAAAGCCATCACAAATGTGATGACTTTTCGCCCCAAATTTGATTAACACCCTAAGGTATTAACCTACTTATGTAATCCAAAGTTATGAAAAAAATATGGTAGAAAACTAGAAAAATTGTAAATATTGAATAAAATACGTATTACTACGTAGTTGCTAACCTGTTGATATTTTGATTTTTATAGCTAAAGAAAAGAATATATGCGTAGCAGGCAATGACTAGAAATAGTGCCAACTTGAATCCTAGGTTATCTGTTACTAAACCATATAATGGTGGGACAATGGCACCCCCTACAATTGCCATGCATAATAATCCTGAAGCCTGAGGTTTTAAGTCTCCCAACCCTTCTATTGTCAACGTAAAAATGGTAGGAAACATAATAGAATTGAATAACCCTACTGCCAAAATAGACCACATAGCTATTAGTCCGCTAGTATTCATTGATGTCACTAACATTATTATAGCCAATAGTGCAAATGTAGCAAGCACTTTACTCGGTTTACTGATTTTTGTTAAATAAGAACCTATAAATCTGCCAACCATGGCTCCACTCCAGTAAAAAACCACGAAAGCACCTACAATAGCTTTAGAATCAACTTGCGTTAACTCTTTGTTTATTAGTTTGCTTGCAATCGTATTCATGGTGGTATTTTCTAAAACAACTGTTGCTAAATTCATATCCATAAAATAGTTCACCAGATAGCTCCCTATAGTTACTTCGGCACCCACGTAAACAAAAATACCGATGACGCCCATGACCACATAGTTGTTTTTTAATAATTTACCGTAACCTCCCTTCGGACTATTCTGTAATATCTTCGGAAGTTTGATAAATACAAATAACAGAGCTAAAAACCCAATAGCACCCGCTAAAACTAGAAAAGGAGTTTGAACAGCGCTAGCTTCGCTTATAAAATAAGATTGTTGTTCCACTTCCGTTAAAACCGAAATTTCTTCGGATGATTTTATGGTGTCACTCAATAAATAAGTGGCTCCTACTAATGGAGCAATTGCAGTTCCTAGCGAATTAAATGCTTGTGAAAGATTTAATCTACTGGAGGCGCCGTCTTCAGAACCTAATACAGCGACATACGGATTTGCAGCAACTTGTAAAATGGTGATTCCTGCTGCCAAGGTAAAATAACCAAATAAAAAGATGCCAAATAGGCGTTCACTAGCAGCAGGGTAGAAAAGTAAACAGCCTATCGCCATGACCACAAGCCCTAATACCACTCCTTTTTGGTAGCCAATTTTAGATAACAGCCATCCTGCTGGGACAGAGAATACAAAATAGGCAGCAAAAAAGGCAAATTGCACCAATCCTGCCTGAAAATAAGAGAGCTCAAAAACGTCCTTTAATCTTGGGATGAGACTGTCTACTAATACCGTTATAAATCCCCAGAGAAAGAAGAGAATAGTAACTATGATAAATGCAGAGCGATTGTTTTTTGATGAATTCATTCTCGAATTTAGGATTTGTTATAAAAATCGACTGGAACATTTTCATTAGTACCATCTTGATACTTCATCATTGTAAAACCTTCATGAATGCAATAGGCACCCGTTTTACCTGCTTTGTTTATTGCGATATAAGCAATCTGAAAATTTTTATAACGCTCGTTTTTTTTCACAATGCGATGTACCGCTTCTTCGCAAGCTTTTTGTGGAGACATTCCGTTACGCATGAGTTCAACAATTAAAAAACTTCCAACGGTTTTTAGCACCTCTTCGCCCATGCCAGTAGCTACAGCACCACCAATTTCATTATCAATAAATAATCCGCTGCCAATTATAGGGCTGTCACCTACACGTCCTTTCATCTTGTAAGAAAGGCCAGAAGTGGTACACGCTCCTGCGATATCACTGTCTTTATCGAGCGTTAACATCCCGATGGTGTCATGATTTTCAATATTGATAATTGGTTTATATTCTGGGCTTTTCAACCATTCTTGCCAGGCTTTTTTGCTTTCTTGGGTCAATAGATTTTCTTTTTTGAAACCTTGAGAATAACCAAATTCCTCAGCACCTGCACCCGCTAAAATCACATGAGGTGTTTTTTCCATCACTTTGCGAGCTAAAGCAGCTACGTTGGTAATAGTAGAAACACAGAGTACCGCACCACAATCTCCGTCTGGAGCCATCACACAAGCATCTAAGGTTACATTGCCCTCTCGGTCTGGAGCTCCACCTTTGCCCACGGTAGTATTCTTTAAATTTTCTTCTTCAATTTCAACGCCTTCAATGGCAGCATCAAGAGCAGGTTTTCCTGCTTTTAATGCTGCTCCAGCAACTTCGTTTGCTTTGGTAAATTGCCAAGTGCAGATTGCGATTGGTGACGGTTTTTGGTTTGCTATTACGGGTTTTTCTGAAGTTTCAGAAACAGCGCTATTTTCTTTTTTGTTTTTCATATCGTTACAACTTATTGCTGCTGTCCCAAATGTAACTCCAACAGTTCCTATTGCTGTGTTTTTTATAAATTTTCTTCTTTCCAAAATGACATCAGTTTTAAGTTAGTGTTTTTTTGTTTTTTCTGGGTGAGTTTAACTTTTACTCAAAGCCAATTTCATCCACAAATACCCAAGCGTCCCCATCGGGAGCTCCTAAATGCCAGGAAGGCACTTTTCCAGCATTTTTTGCTACCATTTTTATATACCGCACTTTAGGATTGCTCACATTAAAACTTACGGTTTTGATTGTGATCGCGTCATTTTGTTCTTGGGCATTGAATTGTTCTGTTGACACTTTTTGGAACTTTTTATCTTCTCCTGCTATATATAAAGTCACTTCGGTGGGATAAAAAATCCAGCTCCCTTGATCTTGCAAGAAGTTGGAACGTACCGTTTTCACTTCTTTTTCTTTGCTTAGATCAATAGTGGCAACCACGTCTTTTCCCCAGTATCCTTGCCACGCACCCGTTCTAAAATCCTGTGCACCTTTAATACCATCAATAAGCGCGTCATTGCCTCCTGCGTTGTATTCATTTGCAAATGCTGTAGCTAAGGTAAGGCTTATGTTAGGGTCTATTTTAAAAAAGTCTGTGGTGAGCGTACTGCTTTTTTGATTGTTTAAGGTCGCATAAGTCTTGAGCTTTGTTGCTTCGGAAATTTTAAAGGGTTTATTGTACTTCTGAAATGTGCCATCATTTAAGCTATATTGAATTTTTAACGCTTCTGAAGTTACATCGAGCGTGATTTCAGTAGAATCTTTAAACGCAATATCTCCTTTTGAAATAAAAGGAGCGACTAAAATCTTGTGGTCGGTAATTTCAGTTTTAGGGATTTCGTCATTTTTTGTTCCCCAATCGGAAGGTGTTGAATCCATTTCAAAAACTAAGGTGCCACCATTTATGATTTCTTCGTGATTTAAATACGATCGTTCTATAGGTGTTCCATTTAAAGTGATCGATTTGATAAATTGATTTTCTTTAGAAATACCATTTGCAACCATGGTAAAACTGTTGCCGTTTTCAAGCTGTATGGAAGCTTTTTCAAATAAAGGCGCGCCAATAATGTATTGATTGCTTCCAGGCGTTACAGGGTAAAAGCCCAAAGCGCTAAATACATACCAAGCGCTCATTTGCCCGCAGTCCTCGTTACCGCTAATGCCGTCTGGGGCATTGTGGTACATCGTCGTTAAAATTTGACGAACGAGCTGTTGTGTTTTGTCGGGCTTATTCACAAAATTGTAGAGGTAGGCCATATGGTGGCTTGGCTCATTACCATGTACGTATTGACCAATTAAACCTGTAATGTCTGCCTGGTTTCTACCCGACGTCTTTTCTTCCGCAGAAAACAAAGCATCAAGGTGCTTTGCTAGTTGGTCTTTGCCGCCCATTAGTGACATGAGTCCTGAAATATCCTGGGGTGCAAACAGGCTATATTGCCATGCATTGGCTTCGGTGTAGTTAAAATTAACTTCGTAGGGGTCAAAAGGCCCAAACCATGTATTATTAAAACGACCTTGCATAAAACCAGTTTCTGGATTGTAGAGGTTTTTATAGTACTGGGCCCTTTTAGTAAAATATTCATACGGTTCTGTCTTGCCCATTTTTTTTGCCATCTGGGCAATCGTCCAGTCATCATAAGCATATTCCAGTGTTTTGGAAACACTCTCGCTTTCTTCTTCCACAGGAATAAAGCCAATTTCTTTGTAGCCTTTCAGCCCTAATTTATCTTGCATGGCACTATGCTCAATGGCTTTAAAAGCTTTATTGGCATCAAACCCTTCAATCCCTTTTAAATAGGCATCTACAATTACAGGAACGCCATGGTATCCTATCATGCAGCCTGTATAATTAGCACTCAAATCCCAAATAGGAAGGATGCCGCCTTCGTCATATTTGGCTAACATCGTATTTACAAAATCACTGGTTCTATCCTGTTCAATGATCGTGTACAGTGGATGCGCCGCCCGAAACGTATCCCACAATGAGAAAACGGTGTAATACTCAAAATCGGTCGTTTGATGGATTTCAAGATCCATTCCGCGATATCTTCCATCCACATCCTGATAAAGATTCGGGGCAATCATGGTATGATAGAGTGCTGTATAAAAATTGTGTAGGTTTTCTTCGGAAGGATCTTCGACGACAATTTTTTCGAGTTGGCGTTCCCATACCGCATTGGAAGTGTTTTTTATATCTTCAAAACTTTGAGAACCTATTTCGGTCTCTCTATTCCGTTTAGCTCCTACTTCATCTACTGCCGAAATTCCTACTGAAATAATAACGGGTTCGTTATTAGGATTGTCAAATTGTAGCGCTGCCTTTTGTCCGCCGGGCTTTCCTTCGATTACAGGTGACTGCAACATACCGCTAAATGGATGGGAGGTTTTAATACTAAAAAATAAGCGTTGGTCTGAAGCCCAGGCTTTAGAGTGCCGATATCCTTGAATTTCGGTATCTGAAACAATGTCGATCTCTGCATCCAATAGTTTGTCGCGGTGCTCCAAATCTAATATGACGATTTGATTTTCAGCAGTTGGAAAATTGTATTTGTGAATGCCGGCTCTTTCAGTAACCGTAAGGGCTACGTCAATATTGGTACTGTCCAGATGAACATTGTAAAATCCAGGAGAAGCCTTTTCATTCTCGTGCGAAAAATGTGCTCGATAGCCTTTTTTACCATCGGCACCATTGTTAAAGATAACTTCATTTGTGGGCATTAAAAGTACATCGCCATAATCGCTTACGCCTGTGCCGCTCAGGTGTGTATGAGAAAACCCGTAAATATAGTTGTCACTATAATGATAGCCACTACAGCCATCCCAGCCATCTAGTCTTGTGTCTGGGCTCAACTGTACCATGCCAAAGGGCATGGTTGCTCCAGGATAGGTATGGCCGTGACCGCCAGTGCCTATAAAAGTGTTTACGTAAGAGGTAAGTGGCTTGTTACTTTGAGCGGGCGTCGTATCAATTTGTCTTTCATCAGAACAGCTTATTAATAGGAGGTAACTAAAAAGCGCGAGGACTACTTTTCTCATGGTTGGGTTTTAAAGGAGTGAAAAGATACAAAAAGCGTTAATTATTAGTGAAGTTTTTTTGCATTGGGCGCTATGATTGTACATTGCGCTACATTACCTTTCTACCAATTATACAGATAGGAATGAAAACATTTTTAACAAAAACTTTAATAAGCAATGCGCTGGATAATTTTTATTGCCATTTACATTCTTATTGACGTTTATGCTTTTCAAGCTGTCAAAACATTAACGGGTAGCCGCTGGCTCCATGGTTTGTATTTAGCAAGCTCACTACTTATTTTGGGGTTGCTCATCTACGCACTTACTTCAGGCCAAGCGCGAACTAGCCCTAAAATGGCATATGTTTTCGGGTTTTTTCTCGCTTTTTTTGTTCCAAAGTTACTCCTTATCATTTTTATGTTTGGGGAAGATATTGTGCGTCTTTTTGTGGGGCTTTTTGCAAAAATTGGAGGTAATGAAACCGGATTTTATGTTCCTTCTAGAAGAAAATTTATAAGTGGAATCGCAATGACTGTTGCAGCCATTCCCTTTGCTTCTTTACTCTACGGAATGTATAAAGGGAAATACAACTATAAAGTTTTAAAATATACATTAGAATTTAAGGACTTACCTCAAGCTTTTGATGGCTACACCCTTACCCAAATAAGTGATGTGCATAGTGGGAGTTTTGACAATGAAAAAAAGGTGAAATACGCGGTCGATCTTGTAAATGAGCAGCAAAGTGATGTCATCCTTTTTACGGGCGACTTGGTCAATAATGTGGCAACAGAGATGGACAGGTGGAAAAATACTTTTGCTTCTTTAAAGGCAAAGGATGGCGTTTTTTCAGTCTTAGGGAATCATGATTATGGTGATTATGTGGATTGGAGTTCTAAGAAAGAACAAAGTGATAATCTAGATGCATTAAAACAACTCCAAAAGGAAATGGGCTGGGACCTATTGCTGAATGAAAACCGAACCCTGAAAAGAAACGGAGAAATAATTAAGTTGATTGGTGTAGAAAACTGGGGAGCTGGTGGATTTAAGAAAGCGGGCGATCTATCAATGGCTTGCGAAGGATGTTCCACGGAAGAATTTAAGATATTAATGAGTCACGATCCCTCCCATTGGCAGGAACAGGTAAAAAACAACCCTGCAAACATTCAATTAACGTTGAGTGGTCATACCCACGGGATGCAATTTGGTATCGAAATCCCGGGTTGGTTTAAATGGAGTCCCGTAAAATACAGGTATGAAAACTGGGCAGGTATCTATGAAGAATTCGGTCGTTACATCAATGTAAACCGTGGTTTTGGGTATTTAGGATACCCGGGACGCGTGGGTATTTGGCCTGAAATAACGGTAATTACTTTAAAGAAAAAAGCGTAAAACCGCGTGATGCTTGTTATTGCGCCATAAATGTTATATTTGTATAACGATTGTTCAGAAAAAGCAAACACAAATGTCAAAATTTGGAGAATTAATTGAAACAAAAGTACCCGTTCTATTGGACTTCTATACCGAGTGGGACGAAGCATGTAAAAATATGCATCCGGTACTAAGAGATGTGGCTGCTGCCTTGGGAGACAAGGCACGCGTCATAAAAATTGATGTTGAAAAAAACAGTGAATTAGCAGATGCTTTACGCGTTAAAGGCTTGCCTACACTCATGATCTACAAAAATGGCGAGATGAAATGGCGCCAAAGTGGGGAGCAGGATGCCAATACCTTGATTGGCTTGGTCAAGGAGTATGTTAAATAAATTTACTCACATTAGCGGATAAAATTTAACACGCTCAAAAACAGATATATACAGAATTATCTTACAAAATATTTCATTTTAACAATGAAATAACGTATTTTATCGATAAAATTCCTTTTTTTTACCATGGAAAAGAAAAATTTATTGTTATGATACTTCCCCAACTACTACAAGGCTTAAAAGCCTTATTCCTATTATTATGTATGACCCTAATTCCCGTTGTTACCTTTGCGCAGGTAGGGATAGGTACAACGGTGCCAGACCCTTCGTCCATGCTAGATATTACATCTACATCGCAAGGATTTTTGGCGCCTAGAATGACTACCATCCAAAGAAATGCAATTACAACTCCACCTCCAGCCGATGGTCTTTTAGTTTATGATACCGATCTTAACTCTTTCTATTATTACGATACATCAGCTTGGATTAAGATTAATTCAACATCCAATCAAAGAGATAATTACAAACTTGTAAAATCTGCGGCGGATTTTCCAGCTCCAGCTGGGGGTAAAATTACCTTAGACGAAAATACATTATATGAAATAAATGGAATGATCGCTTTAACTGTTCCTATAGAACTAAACGACGCACAGCTTTTAGGACGCGATGCTGGAGAAGATATATTGTTTAAAGCTACAGGTGCCGTATTTACAGGAACTACTGGTGGTAACGTTAAGAATTTAACGATTACTGGTGGAGGAACCGTTTTTGCAATTACTGGTGGAACTTCATTGTTATTTCAAAATTGTATCGTAGCTAATATGGCAAGTGTTGGAACAATTTCTGGAGTGGGATTATATTTTTCCAACATTGTCCAATTTGTAAATAATACAAATGGGATTACCTATGCTAATATTGGTAATCTGTTATTAAACAATCAAGGTTGGTTGGGTAGTAATGGAGGTACCTATGAAAAATTAACTGGAACTTTTGGTCTTGTTGAAAAAGTTAGTGGTTTTTCTACTGTTCCGAGCGGAGCAATAGGTTTTGATGTGAGCGCAACAGGTCTTACAGTAGGGACTGGTATTTTGAATGGTACTGCATTTTCTGGTGCTGGACAATATGTTAACCGTTATGCCACGGGCTCTTATCCAGGATTTAATTTTAGTAATAAGTGGACGGTAAATGCTCCAGGAATTCCAAGGGAATCTGATGATGTTGCTACAGGTAATATAAATTTAACTGCTTCGATAGCAAGTCCAGCAAATACTACATTAACTGGGACAGGAGCTTCTAGTAGAAGGAAGTTGAACGGTACTACAACCTCTACTAATCTATTTAGATTTGAAAGAAGTGGAAATAATAAACTTATATATAGAGGAAATAAAAATAGGTTCTTTCAAGTGAATGCATCGCTGTCCTTTTCAACAAGTTTTCCTTCGGGTACTCCATTAGTTACTACTTATGTATTGTATATAGCAAAAGGAAGTGGTACAGGAACAGCTTCAGTTATTCAGGAGACTAAGGTTTATGGAAGACTTACTACCAGTACAAGTGAAGTTATAGCAGTTCCAATTGTAGGTGTTATCGAGTTAAATACAGATGATTTTATTGAGGTTTGGGCAGAAAGAGAAAGTGGAAATGGAAATATTGAAAGTGCTTCATTAAATGCAACTATAAATTAAATACAACGATTAAAAAAAATATTTAAAACCTTCGGTAAAACATACCGAAGGTTTTTTTCTGCTTTTAAGCTATCATGAAAGACTACGATGCTTCCTGATTCTATGTTTTTTGTTACATTCCGAAGACATTTTTCTTTTGAAATAGTTTGATCAAAATCGCCACTCAATACATCCCACATCACAATTTTATACCCTTTGTTATGCACTTCTTTTGCTTGCTTCGACGTCATTTTTCCATAAGGAGGCCGGAATAATAATTCTGAATTCTGAATTCTGAATTCAGAATTTTCTATTGTTTCTTCGAATAGTGCAATATCTTTCAAATAGTTTATGGTAGTAGTTTCAGTTCCTTTTAAATGATGAAAGGTGTGGTTGCCAATACGATGTCCTTCAGCAACAATTCGTTTAAAAATTTCAGGGTGTTTTTTTACATTGTCGCCAATACAGAAAAAGGTGGCTTTCGCATTATATTCCTTTAAAAGATCTAAAACCCAAGGGGTAACTTCGGGAATAGGGCCATCGTCAAAAGTGAGGTGAATGTTATTGCTTTTACGTGAAAACGCCCACACTCGCTTTGGGTATAACCATTGCAGGAGTTTGGGCGTTTTTACCAGATAGGGTTTCACAATTATTGTTCGGTGTTTATTTTGTCAATGTTAATTTGTTCCGCCTCCATGGCTTCAATGAGTGCTGAGTCTAGCGGGATGTTAAGTTCAGGGGTTTCCCGTAACTGTTTGTCCATATCCATTTTCTCATCTTCCGTATAAAATTGACGGAACTTATCAATATAACTATTAAAAGTATCCTGCTCCTTTCGAGCAAATGCTTCATCGTCCATGACGGTCAGAATCCGAACCAGCCCTCTGTATTTTTCCATATTGCTAATGATTTCGTCGGCAATTTGGTATTGTCGTTTTAGTTTCACTCCTTCATAATAAGTCAAGTATTCTTGATACTTTTTTGATACTTGCTCATACAGATTTCTGGCTTTTTCTGGTTTCCCTAACTCATAATAGCCCAAAACGAAGGGTTCTAATAAGGAGTAATACCCAAAATAGTCAACCGGCATTTTATCCATGGCCAGATCGAGCACTTTTTCAGCCTTCTCTTTTTCTCCTTTCTGTATTAGTTTTTCGGCTAATCGAGCCAAATTACTTCGGTAGGTAATGGAGTTTTTGCGCGTTTCTATATCGTGATAGATATCTGGGCTGTTACTGTTTCCCCAATTATAATTCATCACGATGTCATACATTTTGTCAGCATCGATACGGCCCATATCAAAAGGATTTCGGGCATTGTTCGGCGTTTTTATAGGAACTAGTTTATACACTACGCCTTCCAATTGCAAGTAATCTTTCATCCATATATAATCATCATCGCCAAAAGCACCACCACTAAAATAAATAGGACGTTCCCAATTATTATTTGCTATGACATCAAGCATCATCATCCGGTTTTTGTAAAGTACATTACCGCTCAATGTAATATCGATGTAGGGAACAATCTTGTCTGCATCTTTTTGAGCTACAATACCGTTGCGCAGCACAGCTTCTTTGTCTACAGGAATACGAATCACCTTAGAAGGGAACGTATTGGCAAAATGACCACTTTCCAGCTCCACTTGGGTTACTGGGCTATCATTAGCAATAAAATTCATCCAAGTATTTATATCAATGGTATCTTTTTTTGTTTCTTGAAAGAACAAGAAGTCACGAGTACCAAAGCGATATTTTTCATGTGTTAATTGCGACGGAATAGGATCGCTATCAAACGCTTTCTTTTTCATGTCATCGATGTACCAGTCTGTTTGAAAAAGACTGGTATTCACAATGCGCACATCTTGTCTGTGCCCTTCGATGTTTTGGTTGTACCAGAGCATAAAGGTGTCATTGTCGCCAATGGTGAATAAAATAGCGTTCTCATCGACCGAATCGAGGTACATTTTACCCATCGCATTTGCGGTATATTTATTTGAGCGATCATGATCATCCCAGTTTTGGAATGCCAATAAAACAGGTGCACCGAGTGTGGTAGCGATAAGAACGATCGGGATAGCCATTTTTGGCTTTATGTAGTCTTTGAGCATTTCATAGAGTGCATACACACCGAAGCCTATCCATATTGCAAAAACATAGAACGATCCTACTAACGCATAATCACGTTCCCGGGGCTCAAAGGGCCTTTCGTTTAAGTATACTTTTAAGGCAATCCCAGTAAATATAAAGAGCACAAAAAGTACCCAGAATTTTTTTGTATCGTTCATGAATAGAAATACGATGCCTAAAACTCCTAATAATAAAGGTAAAAAGTAGTACGTATTTCTAGCTTTGTTATTTTTTATATCGCTAGGTAGGTTGTCCTGTGAGCCCAATCGTAACTCGTCTATAAAATCGATACCACTCAACCAGTTCCCATGAAGATCTGTATATTCCCCTTGTACATCATCTTGACGTCCCGTAAAATTCCACATAAAATAACGCCAATACATATAACCAAACTGAAACTCAAACATAAATTCCATGTTTTGACCAAAAGAGGGTTTTTCAATATCTAAAAACGGACTAAAGTCTTTTAAGAAGGAATTAAAATCGTCACCATCCACGAGACCATTATCGTACGCTTCCCTAAATTTTGTGACCTCTTGCAGTAACTGGGGTTCATTTCTATACTGTCTTTTGACCGAAAATTCAAGCCCATCTACAAATTCAATATAATTGCCGCTGTTTTCGATGCTCCACATTCTGGGTAAAAAAGATTTTTGTGCGTCATCGGTATTTTGGCTGGCATTTTTATAATCGTTTACAATCACATATTTACCTGTCTCTTCGTCCTTTTCGTAATTAGGTTTATCGTCTTTATAAGGATTTTCTGGGTCTAGGCCTGCATAGGATTCAGTAAATAAAGGACCGTAAAAGAGGTGCGTTTCAGGATACTGTTCCCGGTTGTAATAGGCTAATAATTCACGGGCGTTATTTGGGTTGTTCTCATTGATCACCACGCCGGCATTGGCACGTATGGGTAACATCAACCAACTACTGAAACCAATAAATATAAAAAGCACACACAGTAAAAGCGTGTTGAACTTTGTATACCCTTGTTTGCGTGTGTATTTTAAACCGAAGTAAAAAGTCGCTGCAAAGATCAAGCCTGCGATGATGGTCCCAGAATTAAAGGGCAGCCCGATGCTGTTCACAAAAAATAATTCGGAAGCACTAAAAAGCTTCATGGTTACCGGTAGCAATAATTTAAAGATAAAGAGTAAAATGGCAACCACGACTAAGTTGGCGACAATAAAATTCTTTACAGTAATTTTTTTGTAATTTTTGAAATAGTATAAAAAGCCCATTGCCGGAATGGTTAACAATCCCATAAAGTGAATACCAAAGGAGAGCCCTATCAAAAAAGCGATTAGGATCACCCAGCGATCACCTCGAGGCGTGTTCATTTCGCGTTCCCAACGTAATGCACAGTAGAATAAAACGGCCATCACACAGGCAGCGGCGGCATACACCTCTGCTTCTACGGCATTGTACCAAAAACTATCGGTAAAGGTAAACGCCAAGGCACCTACAGCAGCGCTTCCTAAAATAGCGATGCTGTTATTGCGATCCAATTCATGCTTTTTTGAAACAACGTTGCGCAGTAAAATGGTAAGCGACCAAAACATAAAAAGAATGGTAAAGGCACTTGCAAAAACAGACATTAAATTAATAGTCAATGCGATATTGGAAGGGTCCATCGCAAAAATTGAGAAGAAAGCCCCTAGTAGTTGGTATAATGGTGCTCCGGGCGGGTGACCTACCTCTAGGTTACTAGCGGTTGTGATATATTCTCCGGCATCCCAAAAACTTGCGGTTGGCTCTACGGTAAGCCAATAGGTGATAAGGGCTACTGCAAAAACTGCCCATCCTAGAATATTATTCCATTTGTTGAAGTTGAAAGACCCCATATGTGTATTATTTGTTTGTGGCGAATTTACTAATAAAATGTAAAGTCTGCATAGTAAAATTGCTAACGTTATTGCGTGAAGGATAGTATATTTACAATTATTATTGGAAACTCATGATTTTTTCCTCTAAAAAATTTTTCTGAAAACAAAATTATCTTAAATTTGCACGCTCCTAAACATACATTCGTGTTTTTAGGATTTTGAGATTAATTTCTCAGTATGTATTGTCCCATGGTGTAATGGTAACACAGCGGTTTTTGGTACCGTCGTTCTAGGTTCGAGTCCTAGTGGGACAACTTATAATCCCGATCGTTTTTAACGTTCGGGATTTTTTCTTTTTAAAATTAATGAAAGCAGTTAGAAAAATATCCATTTGTATCAATGCCAGCCTTTTGGTGGAATAATTTTTGCTTTTGTAGAGATACATCCCAATAATTTTCATTTAAAAGGAGGTTTATTATGAAATGAAAAAAAGGATTTAAAAATCCGCATGATTAAATTTAATTATTAACCTTTAATAATTGAATTAGCCAAACAAAAGAGGCTCTCTATTTAATAGGAAGCCTCTTTTTATTTAATTATGTAACTATTAAATACTAGTGCCGCTCTTTTCCTGAATGGCAATCACCTTTGCCAGTGTCTTCACCAGCCGATCGTGATTTTTTACAAAAGGATTGTTGGTGTCCCAAACGTAGCCTGCCAGTACAGAAGTAATCTGTTTCTTAATCTGAAAATTTTCTTGCTCTCTAAAAAAGATCTTCTGAAAGTTTCCCGTGTACCATTCTCGTACATAGGTGGCAAAAACATCCACACCTTGTTTAATATAAGCTGCATAGTCGCGTTGCCAATTCACTGCTTCGCCCTTTAATTGGCGTGCTATTAGTTTTGCAGCAAGCAAGCCGCTTTCGGTTGCAAAGGTCACCCCAGATGAAAAAACAGGATCCAGAAATTCGGCACTATTACCGGTAAGCGCAAAGCCTTTGCCATATAGTTTTGATACCGATTTTGATATATTTTTTATAGTGACCGGTTCAAATAAAAAGGTACTCTCCTTAAACCTGGGATAGTAGTGTTTAGATAAGGTTATCATTTCTTGCAATCGCTCTGTTGGCGTTCCTGTAAAACCTTCCACATCTTCGGTGGGGCCTACGTAGCCTAAGCTGGTTGTTCCGTTCGAAAAAGGAATGACCCAGAGCCACGACTCGTCTTTTACCACATCAAAGGTGATCAGCGTTCCTTCTTCTCCAGCAGGTTTTTCAATATCTTTAACATGTGTAAAAATGGATGAATGCTTCGGGATTTGTGCCGGCGCATCAAGATTTAATAAACGGGGTAGTACACGACCAAACCCACTGGCATCGATTATAAAAGAAGCTTTGATCGTTGCCTCGGTTGAATCAAGAAGTTTTACGGTTGTTTCAGAACTTCCGTTTGGGTTAAAAGACACGGCGGTAACTTCCGTTTCAAACAAAATATTGACACCTCTGTTTTGTAATTCGTCAGTAAGCGTTTTATCAAAATCTGCCCGTGGTACTTGCCAGGTCCAGTCCCATCCTTTGGTTGTTTTTTCAGAAAAATCAAAAGAATAGCTTTTTCCATTTTTTAAGAAACGAGCGCCGCGTTTTATTTCAAAATTTTGTTTCTGGAGACAATCGAGTAATCCTGTTTCCTCAAAATGGTCCATACATCTGGGCAACAGGCTTTCACCTATCACAAAACGCGGAAATTTATTCTTTTCTACGATGGTTGTTTTAATTCCCTGTTGCTGTAAATACGCGGCAGCGACACAACCCGAAGGTCCTGCGCCAATAATTAAAACATCCACAGCTTGATAGCTCATTTTTTTAATTTATTGTTTCTTTGTACTCAAAAATAATAACTTTTATAGTAGCTTACGGTTACAATTCGTTAAAATGTAAATGCATCTATGATCATACTGAAGGGAATGTTAGGAATCGAAGATTTTAGGAGTATTGTACTTCAAGACGAATCGATTTCAGTGGCGGAGGAAACACTAAAAACAGTTGAAGAGAGCTTTCAGTTTTTAAAAGAATTTTCTGAAAATAAAATTATCTACGGCGTCAATACGGGCTTTGGCCCCATGGCACAATACAAAATCAAGGACGAACAGCGCATTCAGCTGCAATATAATTTAATTAGAAGTCATGCTACGGGAAGTGGTAATCCCATCGCCCCTGTTTGTATTAAAGCTTCTTTGGTGGCGCGCTTAAACACCTTAAACCTTGGGTGCAGCGGTGTACATCCTTCGGTCATTGCGTTAATGACCCAATTGATTAACCGAAACATTCTCCCTGTAATCTATGAACATGGTGGTGTGGGTGCCAGTGGTGATCTTGTGCAGTTGGCGCATGTTGCGTTAACGCTTATTGGCGAAGGGGAAGTTTTTTATAAAGGTGAAATTATGCCAACAGCGGAAGTGTTTAAAACTGAAAAATTAGAACCCATTTCGGTCGAATTGCGTGAAGGGCTTGCGGTAATGAACGGGACTTCGGTCATGAGCGGTATTGGAATGATAAATACGATAAATACTCGTAATTTATTGAATTGGATGGTAAAAGCATCCGCGGCGATCAATGAAATCGTACAGGCGTATGATGATCACCTTTCTGAAGCATTAAATCATTCAAAAAAACATAAAGGGCAACGCACAATAGCGGAAGCCATGCGAGCGCATCTATCAGATAGTAAACTCACCCGCAAACGCGAACATCATTTATATAATGGATTGCAAACGGGCGATGTGTTTGGAGAAAAAGTACAGGAATACTATTCGTTACGTTGTGTGCCGCAGATTTTAGGTCCCGTTCTGGATACGTTGAACAATGTTGAAAAGATATTGGTAGAAGAAGTGAATTCTGCCAACGACAACCCAATTATAGATCTAAAAACAAGACAGGTGTACCACGGTGGAAACTTTCATGGTGACTACGTAGCACTCGAAATGGATAAGCTGAAAATTGTCGTAACAAAAATGACCATGCTGGCCGAAAGGCAACTCAATTATCTGCTTAATTCTAAACTTAACGATATTCTAGCTCCTTTTGTAAATCTTGGAACCCTAGGACTTAATTTTGGGATGCAGGGTGCGCAGTTTACCGCTACGTCTACGACGGCTGAAAACCAAATGTTAAGCAATCCCATGTACGTGCACAGTATTCCTAATAACAATGACAATCAGGATATTGTAAGTATGGGGGCGAATGCAGCTTTGATCACACAAAAAGTAATTG
>Ga0207897_100233_pt1 | contig 22156 bp, 23 predicted proteins | sample LinPmetageLP42_FD_184054 | JGI IMG/M metagenome (GOLD analysis project Ga0207897, IMG submission 184054) | Marine viral communities from the Pacific Ocean - LP-42 (SPAdes) | ecosystem: Environmental > Aquatic > Marine > Oceanic | place: Pacific Ocean | collected 2010-08-27
CGTCAAGCTAACCAATAAGACGCAGGATGCTCATACCTACACGATAACACTAGCACCGCAAAAAGGGCTGAGCTTAGAGCTACGCTTTAACGATGTACCATTAGAAGCTGGCGAAAGCTTTGATATGCCAGTCAGTATTTATGGTGATCCTGATGTAATAGAGTTTGGCCAAACGCCTGTCACGCTAAATGTGAGCAGCGAAAACGGTAAGTATAAGGTAAGTAAGCAAAATATCTTTACGACCCAAGGTCAGTAAATGATTAGCAGACCTATTGTTTAATTTCATGTATATCATTCGGTAGTCTGTAGCTAGTGCAAGTAGTTAAATAACTAATTGTTATAGCGAAAGGCTATTGGATACACGTTTTATCATTAAACTGGCAGCACTTAGCCGCCGAATTAACTGTTGATACCATTTGTAGATGTCTAATGAACAGTTATCTATTGAATGCGTATCTGATGCATAGGTATTTTATGTCTACTCCAGCACCGAACTTTAAACATCAAGATAAGCAGCCATGGTATAAAAATTACATGGTCGTTATCTTTGTGATTGGCATGCCTGCTGCGGTCGTGATCGCTTGTATTTGGTTTGTTTATTACTCTTACCAGATCCGTGATAGCGTGGTACGTGACGACTGGTATATGGATGGCAAAACGCTCTATCATGATGTATCCCGTGATAAGCTCACGTATGACTTAGATTTGCATGGACAAATGCAGTTTGCAGAAAATGGCGATATTGTGTTTTATCTCAACTACCCTGAGCAAAGCGTCCAGTCAGGCAAGCTGCTAAACGGCACACCACTTACCTATCCTGATACGTTGGAGCTTTCTATTTCTCATGCTACGGATATCAAAAAAGACCGCGATGTTGTCCTTAAGCATATTGAGGGCAATAAATACAGTGCACAAGTCGATATTGATCCTGTAAAAGCCAAGTACTACCTACAGGTTAGCAACGACGGTAAAGATGATTGGCGTATGCAAGATGTCGCAAAACTGCCTCGTGCCAAGGTCAGCTTTGACCCACTACCCGTTTTTGCTAAGAGTTAATGCTGTTAGTAGCATCTAGACATAAAAAAACCAGCCACTCATCAGAGATCGGCTGGTTTTTTTTGAGCTATTTAATATCCTACTAATGAATAGGTACTATTTAATATAGCCTTAACCCATAAACTACTAAATCACTGGGTTAATCGTTGGAATTTTCTGTGTTTTACGCTCATTTTGCGCGGCTTTATCCGTCTCTGTTGAATAAGGCTTGTCACTAGCGAACTTAGGATTGAACGTTTGCGTCCTTGGCGATACAGGTAAACCAATCTCAGCCAAACTATCCGTCTGCCCAGCTTGAATATTGTCGCCTTCAAATAAACGCTCATCATTATCACGATCAAGAGTGAGTGTTTCAAAGTCAAATAGCTCACGATCAGCTAACTGTGATGGCGCGACGTTTTGCATTGCCTTAAAGATTGAAGCCAAACGCTGCGGGTGAGCATCATCCCATTCACGCAGCATATCGTTGATGATGGCACGTTGTAGATTGGTCTGGCTGCCACACAGGTTACAAGGAATGATTGGAAATTCTTTTAATTTGGCATATTCAATAATGTCTTTTTCTTCGACATAGGCCAATGGGCGAATCAGCATGTTTTGCTTGTCATCACTCAGCAGTTTGGGCGGCATAGATTTGAGCGCGCCGCCATGGAATAAGTTCAAAAAGAAGGTCGCCAACATATCATCACGATGATGGCCAAGGGCAATCTTAGTCGCGCCAATTTGTTTGGCAAAGCCATATAGTGAACCGCGGCGCAGACGAGAGCACGCTGAGCAATAGGTCTTACCTTCTGGCACCACGCTTTTGACGATGCTATAGGTGTCTTTTTCTAAAATATAGTGGGCAATGCCCTGCTCGTTTAGATACGCAGGTAAAATATCTTCTGGATAGCCTGGCTGCTTCTGATCGAGATTCACCGCGACGATATCAAAATGAATTGGTGCAATGCGTTTTAGCAGCAATAAAATATCAAGTAAGGTATAGCTGTCTTTACCACCCGAAACACAGACCATCACCACATCGCCATCTTCGATCATATTAAAATCGCGGATTGCCCAAGAAACTTGGCGACGCAGCTTCTTTTGTAGTTTACGAAAGTACGCTGATTCGGCAGGTGCTTGCGCATCGGCAAACTGCTCATCAATCATGTCCTCATCACTGCCATCTTCAGAGACATCATCGTACTCTCTGCTATCAGTATCGGTGTCTAAAGCCTGACTATCAAAGCTCATTGCATCAGATACATCATCAGCTTGAGAAGGAATATTTGGCGTAAATAAGGTTGCTGCGGTCATAAGTTACTCAATATCTTTATAAGGGTGATTTTACTATAAAGCGATTTGCGATAAAGCTTTTAAAGCATTATCACCGATGTCATGTGACTGATACTTTAAAAGCTGCGATTATAACAAATATTGCTAACAGATTGAAAAGATGACAGTAATACCGACTTTATTTTATTGCAGTGCTATGTGAACTAGCTTTGGCAGCTTAGTGACGGGTGATTGGTCGCTTCGTGGTTCTGTAGTAGACGTATTTTTGCTAAAATAGCCGTTTTCGTAAACCAATAATAGATACCACTATGACTAACGTTACTTTGCAAAACACCCCCAATCAAGTATCAGACGCTGATTTAGCTGCTCTTACCAAAAGCCAAAATGCGGTTGTCCTTTTATCTGGCGGTCTCGATTCGGTGACTTGCTTATATTGGGCAAAAGCGCGCTATGCATCAGTGACAGCAGTCAGCTTTAACTATGGTCAACGTCATAATAGCGAACTTGTCGCCGCAAAGACCATCGCTGAGACAGCAGGCGTCAATCATAGAATCATCGATATTGATATCGCACAACTGGGTGGCTCTTCATTGACAGACCACAGTATGATCGTGCCGGATGGTGATTCGGACAAATTCCCTAGCAAAAAACGCGACGAAATCGATAACGACGCTATCCCAAATACCTATGTGCCTGCGCGCAATACTATTTTCTTATCATACGCGTTAGCAGTCGCCGAAGTCGCTGATGCCAATCATATTGTCATCGGTGTCAGCTCAGTTGACTATTCTGGCTATCCTGATTGTCGCCCAGAGTATATAGCTGCCTTTGAACATATGGCCAACCTTGCGACAAAAGCAGGCGTTACTGGTCATCGCTTATCGATTCAAACGCCATTGCAGCAATTGTCAAAAGCACAAACTATCGAGCTTGGTCTGTCATTAGGTGTCGATTACGGACAGACGATTTCTTGTTATCGTGCAGATGCCAACGGTCTTGCTTGCGGCGTTTGTGATAGCTGCGCATTACGTCGTCAGGGCTTCGCCCAAGCTGGCGTCACCGACCCTACTCATTATCAGTCTTAATTAATTTTAGTAGGTCCTATATAAGTTGGATACGGTACAAGGCGCGCTTAGTCTACTACTTGTATTACGTCTACTCGCCTATCTTGTACCCAAAACATATTAAGACAACTATGTATTAACGCTAAATGCTGCGCGGAATGACCATACCTATCAACATTCGTGCAACATTCGCTTGCATTAACACAGCACGTCGTTCTTGTATTCTAATCGACATACTTGCTATCGTATGAACGATTATATTTATCGAAAGATGTACACGACGATATCGGTCACTCATATATTGATGAGTTGACTTTGCATTGAGCAAAAGATAAAAAATTGACGCTACCCGTAAGAGGAAATTTATGAAGTTGTTGCCAGTACTACCCCTAGCCTTAGCGGCCCTGTTTGCCATGCCACAAGCCAACGCTGCTGACATTAAGCAAGACAATATTAATTCATGTGTCAATGGCGCAGTCAAATACAAAGTCGCTGACAAAAGCAACGCAACCAAACTATGTAACTGTACTATTGGTGTGCGCAGCAACATGACTATCGGTCAAATGTGGGAGATCGAAAGCTACGCACAAGACAAGAAAGACCCTTCTAATCTGCCATATGTGAAAGCGATGCAAAAAAATTTGCAGCAGTGCACCGTTGGCTTGGATTTGAAGAAGCCACAAAAACCTGCTTAACTTCTAATCGTTTGATATACAAAAGACTGGCCATTGCCAGTCTTTTATATATGTATAAGTGATTGTTTTTAATATAAATTTTTAACGATTGGTATAAATTGGTAGCCAGTTTGGTAGCCATTTTTATAGCTACCTATGCTTGATTGTAGCCATAGGGCGGTATAATTGTTTAGGTCTTTATTAGTGGTGACCGCTGCCTAAGTGATTTTTATGCGTCCGCGTAATTAAAAGTTTAGCTATCGCTCTTTGCTTTAACCTCTTTTAACTTTGTTAACATGCTTATTTAACCAATTATAGGCGCTAAGGTATGCGCTGTAAGTGTTTGGCTATGCTGATCGCTTTAACTTCTTTTTGAAACGGTTTTTTTCTTGTGCGTGTCATAGTGGTGGCTCTTATGCTGCTTGCCTGTTTAATCTCGATTTATAGCCCCCCTTTAAGATGTCCGAAAACTAACACACCCTGTCAGGTTTGCGAGCGTCTTTGACATTCACTATCACACTGACTGGCTGTGGTTCGTTATTATACTCGCTGTCTGCTTTATCTAGCCCTAGCAGCTTTGCCTTGCTCATTGTGGCTGCAACCATAGCAGATGCTTGCCCATTAGCCTTAGCGGTCAATCTGGCATCGTCTAATTCTGTCATCAAGTCATCAATGCTCAGTTTCATTCTTTACCCCATAATATTTTTATAGGTGATCGCTGCTTGCTCAGATGATAACTCATTCATCAGGTCGCTAATTGATTGAACGTCATCAGCATGAACATCTTTAATCACTGGCTTATCTAATCCTGTCAGTTTTGCCATTGTCGCAGTAGCTTGTATCATTGCCGTTGGCTTGCGTTCCTCAATCGCTATCTGCCTTGCCTGTTCTAACTGGTCGAGTAAGTCATCAAGTGTTAATCTGCTCATCGTTTCAATACTCATTCTCTAACTCTCTACTGATTGCCAGTGCTGCATCAGGTGATAATCCTGCAATATTGAAAACGACTGGCTGATTGTTATGCGGTGTCACGTCCCTCATGTTATCCATGCCTAGTAACTTGGCTTGGCTCATGGTGGCTGTGACTATGGCGTTCGGATTGCGGTCATCAATCGCTATCTGTTTGGCTGTCTGCAAATCTGCTATCAGGTCGTTTAAATCAGGAATTTTCATTTGTTAGCCTCAACTGGTGCAACCTAGTTTATCAAGTGTTGATTGCCATATTTTAGAAGTCAGTCTGTCATGCTCATTCACTAGCCTGTCATACGTGCTGTGGTGCATACCTTTTGGCTTTGTACCGATACCATGAGCAATGCCACTTTGCCACCCTAGACGCTGCCTGATTGCGTCTGCACGATTGAATAGGCGGTCTATTGGTTGCTGTAGCTGGCTGCCATAATTAGCACCAATGCAATGACGGCAAACATACAAGCCAGCGCAATATAAGGTCGATGTTCTTTGATAACACTTAGGACAAAGCCACCAGTAACGATGACCGCCATAGTTGCATGATGTTTTTGTTAGCTGAATAGAGTATTGATAGGGTTTGCTGCGATGGGTGTAGCTTACTTCGATACTTTGGGCATTACCTTGCTTTAGTTGCTCACGATAACGGGCAATAGGTAACTTTAAGTAGTCATTTAGACTGTGAGTGGTAGCAAGTGCTGGCATGTTATCTAAATCATTAGGTAGTTTTGTTATATTATAACATTATTGCGCTTTTAATCCTTAATATGCTAGCAGTCATCAAACTGATCTCACGATAAACATCAGGCACAAAAAAGGCAGACGTTCATGCCTGCAATGTAACTTATACCCTATGAAAAGCTGCTTAAGTTGCTTAAGTTGGCTGTAACGTATTCGGTGTAAGGGATTGGCTTAAGATAGGCGTTTGCTTAAATCTGCTTAAGTTGCTTAAGCTCATCTTGAGTAAGGCTGTTTTGAGTTCAGTTTAAGCAGTTTAAGCAAGCTTAAGATTTGGCTGTCTTAACAAAAAGCCCCTAACCATAAAGGATAGAGGCTAATTAAGCAGTTTAAGCAAGGTTTCTTAGGTATCAAACATTACTTATAGAGTTTAGGACTAACATAAATAACTTTCATACGGCCCTCTAATTCTTGTTTGATATGTCCAGCGGCTTCTAACTTATCAAGCTCACTTTGCAATAGCTTGGTATTTTTGCGCATTGGACTAGGTGCATTATTTGATATATATGTCCTACCTAGTTTATGCGGTGTTTTATCCCTCGCTTTATCCACTAGCCAGCTACTTAACTTTTCGCTGTCGTTCTGTTCACCTGTGGGCATTGCATCAAGATAGCGTAAGCGTTCGGCTGTTGAATACTCTACTAACATAAAGGCGCGTTTTATATCATCGGTGGTAATGGCCTTACGGCCGTCAAAGAATGCCATTAGTGAGGCTATGCGCGTGGCATTTTCTGCCATACGTGAGGCGTAAGCTTTGAGATACTCTAAAACCTGTCCGCTTGCTTGGCGGTTCTCTATCGCTTGCATACCGTCCTCAAAGGCTTGTAATGCTTCATTGCTTGCCCATCGGATTTTAATGCGACTAGGTGCGCCTGTACTGTCACTAGGTAGATTTGCTGGTAGTGGGTCAAGTAAGCTTTGACAGCGTGACCAGTAGTCTATTAAGCAAGGGTTATCATGTGGACTGTCATTCCTACGCTTTGGATCATTCCATACTCTTTTACCTCGTAAATCTTCAGGGCAAGCAATCATTGCACGTGCTAAAAAACCTTGTCCGCTCATCAGTGGGTCGGTTAATGCTTTCTCTAAAACTACGCGCTGTCCTTGTAGTAAAAAAGTCATACGCACATCATAAGCTTTAGTTCTTGGGTTTGCGTAAGCGTTCTTTTGCGAGCGTGTACGCCCTGCTATGCCACTGCTATAAAGCTTGGTTATCGCGCCTAACGCACTGCCTGCGGTGTCACTTTTCATAGTATGGCCATTAAAGAATTGGCCTGCTTCATCAGTGGATAAACTGGCGTTATACATCTCACCATCAACAAAACGATCAATAAGCGGCTCAATCGTTGCATCATCAAACATAGTGACGGGATTAGGTGGCTTTGGGTTTTCATCTAAAAAAGTGGCTCTGTCTTTACCTTTTAGACTTAATAGGCTGTTTTCCCATGATGATATGTCACTTAGATAATTAGAATATAGCTGTTTCTCATGCTGATCTATCTTAAAGTGACTTAGGGCCATTACTTGTGTTTTGCCTGTACCGCTTTCACCCTCTGTAATAATAATAAGGCTCGTTGGCTTGTACTCGCTGCCCATCGGTGCATCAATATGTGCTTGTCCTATATGCGCTATTGCACCTAAGACGGCTTGTCCTGACATTGCTAACGGTACTTGAGTATAGTAAGCAATCGCTTCTATTGGCTTTCGTAGTATCGGCGGCCATGCTTCGATTGGGTAGCGTGTCGGTTTGCTTGGGTCGCTTGATAATGGTTCAGGTGTGGGCCATGCTAATATTGACAAGTCGATAGTGTCCGCATCTGCAATAAGGTTACCTATCAAATCACCTTCATTCAGTCTGCTAATAATGGTATCTATCGTGATATGAGCAATGGCATTCACACCTGCTAAGCGGCTCGTTAATGCGTCTTTGTGCTGGGCCGTGTCTATAATATGAATAGTTTTGACCTCGCTAAAATGTCTTAACGTCATATCAAACATACTTTGATTAAGGCACGCTAACACAGTCACTTTACTATCAAGTATCGCAAGGGCTGCATATAACGTAACGGCATCTTTTAAATTGGTCACTAGCCACCAGTCACTGTTACGGCTCATTGGCCCAATAGCATACGCGCCTGCTTGCGTGGTGTCCGATATGATAGGCGGCTTGTCATCATTGTTTAGTGTGCGTGCTGCTATGTTGACGGGTTCGGCTCTATTGTTGACCATGACAAGGCCGTACCTGCCTTTAGTGTTGGGCAGTCTTTCACCTTTGCTATTGCCACCCCTCATGCTAATATCATCGTGTAGATAACGTATATTATCTATATGATTGGTTGGTAGGTTTACACCCTCTTGTAAGCCGTCTAACTGGCTAATACTGTCATCTTGTGCGCGTTGTTCAGGTGTCGCATTTTCAATATCAGCAATATAGCCAATGAAACTGCCCATGTTGTCCGCATGGGCTTTTTCTTTGCTGTCTGTTTGTGCTGTGTTCATTGGTCACCCTCCATACCGTCATCATCATATGATCGCTGTATCTTGTCCGCTGCCCGTTTGATTTGGTGGTAGCGTTGCATCTCTTTATCGTGCCTTTTCTGCTCTTTGCCCTGCTTTGTTTTAGCATAGGCAAGTTGAGCATCTAAAAAGGTTTTGGGGTTATCGCTGCTCATAAGTCACCCCTTGTTCTTTTGCTTGCTGGCAAGTGGGTATGAATAACAACACAAAAAAGCAAATCATTGCTGACATAGAAATAATGAAAGCGCGGTCATTAGCTTTGCGTTTCTGTAGCTCTCTATGCTGCCCGTGGTCGGCTTTTAGATTGGCTTTGTTATCTTTGCTCATTTCTTACGTCCTCCACGTTGAAAGCGATTTCTGCTATGCGTTTGGATAGCTCTTTGAGTGAGTCGACTTGTCGGCTGCCTGTTGGTATTGCACAGCGTAAAGCTAGTAGTTGGTTTTCTACTTCCACTATCTCTATCAGGCTATTAATGGCGGTCACATTGGCGTGTAAAGTAATGATTAACTGGTCGATAAAGCCATCAGTTATCATCAGCATGCCTTTGTCTTTTAGCCTGTCCATTACTTCATTTATAAAAGTGTCATCACTCATAGTCATTCACCTTGATTTCAGGTAGTAAGATAAGCCCGTCCATCTGCTCGCTTAAAGTGGTTGCCAGTTCACTGTTAGCAAGTAAGGCAGACCTTACAGCGACTGTTACGCCCTTGCTTGCGTCATCATCGGTATGGATAGCACTAAGTGCCATTGCTAGGCTCTCAGCATCGTTTGATAGGTCTTGTATGCGGTCATTAATGACAGACAAGTAATAACTATCTACTGCCACTAGGCGCGGTTCTAATATGTCGTTTGACTGGCTCATGACTGCACCCCACTAGCTAGATTATCGGCATCAAGCCAATAGACATTCCAATGCTTACCGTCTTTATGTACTCGCTTGCGCTGTATGGTTAAGCCTTTGCCTTCTAGCTGATTTATGCGAGTGGGTAGCGTGGCGATTTTATAAAGCTCGATAGCTTGCCAGCGTGTGATTGATTGACCAGTCAAAAGATGATCTTTGATTATTTGGTTTTGGCTGCGCTTTGACTTATCCATGACTACGCCCCCTCATTAGTAGCGTTTAGATAGTCCACAATGTCGCTACCTTTAAAGTAGTAAACGCCATTGATAGATAACGGCTTTATGATCTTGTCCGTTTTAATCCATCGTCTAATAGTTTCGGGGTGCTTGTGGAATACATCAGCTATTTGCTTAACCTGATAAAGTTCTTTTGGGTTCGCTAATAGGTAAGCTAGATTTAGCTTATTGGTGGGTGCTGCGTGGGTAGTGTTAGGCATTGCCTTAACTCCTTAACGGTTATGGATTGAAGTCGTTAAGGACATGCTATTGTAGGTAGGCGTTGTAAGGAATATTTATGCGTGTATAGCGCATGGTATGCCTGCATAGCGTGTTGTATGCCTGCATACCACAGTATGATAGATTACGAAAAATCGCCTTTGCTGGCTTGGCTTAACCATCGTTTGATAGTGTCATAAGATGGGGTTTTTTCTGTTTCAATGTTCTGTTTTATATATTCGGCTGTGTCTGCAAAAGTAGTGAAGTTTTCTTGATCCATAATCTCTAAGTATTGTTTCTTTTTTTCATATCTAGTTTTATTGTGCTTTGACCATCTTTTATTTGCTTTGATTTTATTAGACTTTGATAGTTTCTTTTGGAAATCATGTTCACCTCTCACCTCATTTGTTCCTGCACCAAAAATGTAGCTGGCTAAATTACTACAGTAGAAACTGGCTTCATATTGCTGGTGCTCAAAATAAAGCCTAGCGAATACTTTCAATTTGATACAGTCACATAATTTGTAAAAATTTAAACACTTGAGCTCTTTTGACTCTGAGTAAATCTCTTCATGCTTCCTACGGATAAGGACAAAAAAACCATGATAAGCAATAGGGCTTTCATGCTCAAAATCCACATAATATTCTTCATCTTCTAAAATTTCTTTACATTCTTTGATAGCGATATTCTCTATCTTTTCTATCAGCTCATAAATGAGGTTGTTTTTTTCTTTATCTCTCATACCAACATCAAAGAAGTTTCGACATAACATCCAATTATTAGGGCTATCTAGTAATTCTTTTATAAATACTGTGGGTATAGTCGTTCTGTGCTGTAATCTTTCAAACTCCGTCTGTTCAATTTGTTTAAGAATTTTTTCAAGATCAGCATCTGAAAAATCCTCTCTAGACTTAACCATAAATCACACCTTTACACACCTTTCTATAAAATAAGGTGCAAGGCGCTGGCTGCTTTAAGGTGTGTAAATTACAGCCGTTCGGGTAATTAATCCTAGCCTTGCATGGTCATCGTAGCAGTAGTGTTTTATCCCTGCTTTTGTGCTTTTTGTTTAAAATCGGCATGAATGACATTATCAAACTTGCCAGCTTTTATATCGTCTAGGTAGTTGGCCCATGCTGTCATCATTTCGGCTCGTTGCTCTAGTCCAGTCATACGATTGTATGCAGTGCCATAAGCGTTAAGCATGCGGTGACCTAGTGCCAGCTCGGTTATCAGTTCGTCATAGCCTAGCCGCTCCATCAGCATAGTTTTTGCGCTACTTCTAAAACCATGTGGGCTATGAATACCTTTATAGCCTTGCCCGTTATTCATTAGATCACTGTTTAATACTTTGTTTATTTCTTGCGTATGGTGATAAGGCTCAGTTCTACGCCTTGGATTATGGAATACATACTTGCTATTACCTGTCAGGCTTTGCATCTGTTCCAATATAGCTATGGCTTGCGGTGCTAGTGGTATTACCATGCTTTCTACCATATCTGCCCTAGTTCCTGATTTTTGCGGCTTAAGCTCCCATTGTTTTTTGAACCAATGAATGTCTGCCCATTGCATAGCGCAAGCATCACCTACGCGAGTAAAGGTAAGGGCTAATAGCTGCAATATGTGCTTATTGTATAGCTGGCTTGCATCATCTAACTGCTCAATATCTCTTAGTAGTTCGGCAAACTCCTTAGGGTCTGTTAATGATGGGTAGTGAACAGCTTTGTGAGTCTTTAACGTGCCTTGCAAGTCGCTGGCTGGGTTGTACTCAATCACTCTATGTTTTTTAGCTAGCTGTAAAATACTTTTTAACAGTATTTTTACTTGTAAGCCTTTAACTGGGCTTGTCTTTTGTATGTCAGTTATAAACTTTATGACCATGCTAGGTGCTATCTCTGTAACCCTCATATGCCCTAACTGCTTTTGAATGGGCTTTAACAACACTTGATTGTTATATAGTGTTTTGGGGCTTAGGTTTTTGCTGGCTTGCAATTCTTGCCACTCGCTAATGAAGTGATCTAGTGTATTGAGCCTATCTAGTAACTCGTTTTGTCTTTCTAGCTCTTTATGCTCTAAAGGGTCTATATCCTTGGCTAGCAGTGTCATGTTGTTTCTGTACATGTCTTTGGCATCAGCAAGGCTCAACGCTGGGTATTGTCCTAGCGTCATGTAAGGGCGTTTGCTTGTTATTGGGTGGCTGTATCTATGTCTAAAATCCACTGCAGCATCTAAGCCGTTCTTATGTGGTCTTATCCGTACTTCTAGACCTTTATAACCAGCGATTGGATAGCTAACAGTCTTGCCAGCTTGGATAGTGTCCTTGGTGGCTTTTTGAATTTGTGAGTCTAGTTTGATCGCTTTTGTGGTCATATCCCTTTGCCTTTACCTTGGTAGCCAACTTGGTAGCCATTTTGTTAATACTGGTAGCCATTTTGGTAGCCATTTAAAATGCTTTATATCGTGGCATAATGTTGTACGTTGTTAGATATGCTATAGCTAAAACTGCCGTATATCAAGGTTTTTAAATGATTTTTCAGTATTTTTTATTGAACGTTATTTTTTGATGTAGGAAAAAATAGATTCGAAAGATACTGGCCATTGCCAGTCTTTTTTGTTGCCAATGAATGGGCAAAGTGTAAAACTGATTATTTATTTCTACTAATCTGCCTATAATAAGAACACTATAAATAGAAGCATCATTAAGCCAATATAAATAACTAAAACTAATAAGGATTTTACTATGGCCAAGCCAACGACAGAAACCATCCACCTACCTGATTTTCCAGTAACCATAGTACGCAAGCTTGCTGGTAACTTTATTCATGATGAAATCAATTTAAAAGAAATGGTCGCCAATACCGATAAAGGCCTTATTCTCTATTTTTATCCCAAAGACAACACGCCAGGCTGCACCACACAGGCAACAGAGTTTACTTCGCACCTTCATGACTTCGATGAATTAGGCTACGACATCATCGGCGTCTCTCGTGACAGTGTTGAATCTCATGAAAAATTTATCGACAAATATGACTTACAGATTCCACTCATCAGTGACGCTGACGAAAAGCTATGCCAGTATTTTGATGTTATCAAAGAAAAAAATATGTACGGCAAAGTTACGCTAGGCCTTGTACGTTCGGCATTTGTATTCAATAAAAACAGTGAGCTGACTCATGCACAGCGTAACCTACGTGCCAAAGACTATACCAGTCGCTTGCTGACTATATTGGCGCCGTAATTATTGGTGCCATAATTACTGGTTCTGTAATTAAGTCAGTGTTATTGACGTTATAGTTAAATCAGTATTGATCATAAAAACCAAATAAAAAATATAAGCCAAGCATTCAGTCTATCACTGAATATAACCTTGCCCCTATTAGAGAACAATATGAATAAACAATCTGACACGGCCACCGACGATACGCCGAAAGAAGTCACGCGTAAAGTATCCGTCGCTATTATCGGCGCGGGTACCGCAGGTCAAAACGCTTTTCGCCAAGCGAGTAAAATCAAAGATGACGTAGTTATTATTAATGAAGGGTTTTGGACCACGACCTGTATTGCGGTTGGCTGTATGCCTAGTAAGCTGCTAATTGCAGCTGCTGATCGCGCACATGATGCCAACCATTCTGCTGAGTTTGGTATTCATGCGACCGCGCAAATCGATGGCAAACGAGTCATGGAGCGTGTACGTGACGAACGCAGTCATTTTGCTAGCTACATTAAAAAGCAAGTGGACAGCTGGCCTGATCATAAGAAAATCGACGGTCGTGCTCTTATTAATGAGCAAGGGCTAATCGAGGTCAATGATGAGCTAATTGCTGCTGAGCAAATTATTGTCGCCACCGGTAGCTCGCCGTTTATTCCTGATGGATGGGCGGACAAGCTTGGTGATACCATGCTCACGTCTGATAGTGTCTTTGAGCTTGAAGATTTGCCAAAGACTATGGCTGTCGTCGGTGCCGGTGCTATTGGTCTAGAGCTTGCACAAGCATTCACACGCTTGGGTGTGGAAGTTACGCTGCTAAACCGCGCCAAACAAGTGGCTGGTCTAAAAGATGATGATATTAACAACAAGGCCATGGATTGCTTAAGTCATGAATTGACCATGCATCTAGGCAGCGAAATTACCGATGTAGGTACAACAGCAGATGGAGGTAATAAAAGTGCGTTTATCAGATATGAAGATAGTGCTGGTGAGTCTCAGCAATGGCATGGCGAGTACGTATTAGTTGCTACTGGTCGTCGCAACAATATTAAGCAGCTAGGTGTCGAAAACTTAGGTGTTGAGCTAGACGATAAGAACCGTCCAAAAGATTTAAGTAAAAAAACAGGCCAAATTGGCGACTTAAACGTCTATATCGTTGGTGATGCCAATGCTAATATTCCGTTACTGCATGTGGCTAGCGATGAGGGCTATAGTGCAGGCAGTATGGTCTGCGAAAATACAGAAGCGGCCTATATTCGCCCACCTGCGACGCCGTTTTCTATCGTATTTTGCTCACCGCAAATCGTCAATGTTGGTATGTCGCTACCAGAGATTCAAAAAGATTCAGAACTCGAATTTGTTATCGGTAGCGTAAGCTTTGATAATCAAGGACGTAGCCGTGTAATGGGTGTCAACTGCGGTTTGCTACATATCTATGGCTGCAAAAAGACAGATAGAATTTTAGGCGCCAGTATGGTCGGTCCTGATGCTGAATATATCGGTCATATACTTGCTACAGCGATTACCAATGATTTGAGTATTAAAGATATGCTCGACACCCCTTTTTATCATCCAACGATACTAGAGGGGCTACGTACGGCGCTACGTGACGTGCAATACAAGATGGAGATATCTTTCCAATCTCTAGATACCCAAAAAGATAGTTCTTAATCGACCATTTAGCTAAATCCTCAAGTCAGCAAAGCTTTCAAATTGATGGCAACTAGTCTTAATCGTTACTTTATTTGATTGCTTTGACGACTTGAGGTAATTTATAAATAGATATTCGTTTAGAACTTTTTGTACAAACACATCCTGCATGGACGAAAAAATGCCAATCGCTAGTGTTACCGACTTTTTTCAAGAGATCGTTCACGACTTACATACTAGCCTATATCTTGCTCTCGGCGGCTCTATCGATGAAGAGTCACTTAATTGGTCCTCTCAAGCAGTAGAATTGGCGAGCACTGGCATCAAAATCCTAATACTGCTTGCGGTATTGGGATTTTTTTATTGGTTGGCCAATTATATCCTTAGGCAAAGCCGTGCCAAAATTCGATTAAATGAGCGCCGCACCAAGATTGTCCGTTCAGTTTTGCGCTATGTCTGGATTGTCGCCAGTCTGATAGCAATTATGAGTCAGATAAACTTTGAGCCAGAAACCATCAAAGCCACCGCAAAGGCAAGCACTTGGGCGGGCATCTATTACGTACTTTGGGCATCGTCAGGACAAATCATTCACAGAGTCCTACAGCACTATGGTCTCAATGCTTCCATAGAGCAGCTACTCAAAAATATTTTATCTGTATTACTATTGGTACTCGGGCTTGCCAGCGTCATGGCGCAATTTGGTTTTGACATTGTATCGTTAGTAGCGGGCTTGGGTATTGTTGGTTTGGCGGTTGGCTTCGCCGCTCAATCGACGCTTGCCAATTTTATCGCTGGTATCACTATTCTGCTTGAGCAGTCTTTTCAAGTCGGTGATTGGATTCATATCAATGACAATGAAGGGCGCGTGGTACTTATCGCGTTGCGCACCACACATATCCTTACTCGAGACAATATCACTGTCATTATCCCAAACTCTAACGTTGCCTCATCAGAAGTCATCAACCTGACTTCCAAGAACTTTATACGTTTTGATATTCGCGTACGTATCGCGTTCGAAGATGATATTGAGACAGCTCGCAAGGAAATTTTGCAAGTGCTCAGCAATACCGATGCGGTGCTTAATCGTCCTGAGACCTCAGCGACTGTGGCAGAAATTGGCGAGTACGGAGTATTTTTTATCGTACGCTTTTGGGTCAAGCCAGCAGCCGTTGCCCGCATACCCAAAATCAAAGAAGTGCTGCAAGAAGAGATTAAAATTGCGTTTGATGCTGCCAACATTTCTACGCCCTATCCGCATATGCGATTGCTGATGCCAAAAGATGTTGACTACCCTATCGCAACCAAACCCTTTGCAACCACTACTCAAATCGTCCCAGAGGAATTACCACTGACGAAAGGTGAGTAGAGAATTTGTTTTCCCGTATTTGACTATCGCATCTTAAAATCTTAAACACGGCTACTTTGAACCATCCTACTGTGAATTATGGTAAAATTGCCGGTTACACCGATTATCTTATTATTTGCTTTTTTGTCAATTCAGCCCACAGGTACCCGTATGACCGAACAAACCGCGCCCGCATCTCTAACAGCAGCTTCACCAGAGTTGTCGCTTGATCTTATTATTACCTGTGCCGATGGGCTTGAGGCACCACTGCAAACTGAGCTAACTAGCTTTGGCATTGACAGCGAAATCAAAAGTACCGGCCGTCTAGCTGTCACTGGTGGCTTACGTGAGCTATATACTATTTGCCTATGGTCACGCGTGGCCTCGCGGGTATTGATGCTGATTAAACGTAAAAACATCAATGCAGAATACGACGTTGCAGAGCAGCTATACGGCTTGGCAAAATCGGTCAATTGGACTGAGCAGTTTAGTCTAGAACAAACCTTTGCTATTCGTCTGTCTGTCGATAAACGTGTCGCTGTCAGTCAGCAGTTTGCCATGCTACGTATCAAGGATGCGATTGCCGATACGTTTAACGAAGTTTACGACAGCCGTCCTAACGTCGATAGCAAAAACCCAGACTTCTCTGTTTTTGCAACCATCAATGACAAGCAAGCTGAGTTGTATTTAGATTTATCAGGTACCAGTTTGCATCGCCGTGGTTATCGTGTGGCCATGACAGAAGCGCCATTAAAAGAAAACTTGGCAGCCGCTCTACTCTATAGTGCTGGTTGGCACAAGAAAAACGAAGCTGGCGACGCACCTTTCTATAATGCGTTAATCGACCCAATGTGCGGTTCTGGCACGTTCCTTATCGAAGCGCTATTGATGCATTGTGAATATGCTGTGGGTATCGACAAAGCTGCCAATCAATTTGGTTTTTACCAGTGGCAGCATCATGATGAGACGCTATGGCAAGAGATGATTGATGATGCTCAAACGCGTTTTCGCGAAGCATTAGAGATTGCCAACGAGCAGCCTGATACGTTGCCACTTATGCTGGGCTTTGATGCTGATAGTGGTGCGATTCTTGCCACAGAGAAAAACCTTATTGCCGCAGGTTTACAAGACCTTTTACCGTTACTCGATATCGAGCATCGTGCGCTTGACCAACTTAGTAACGTGCTCAAGCCATTAGTCAATGATGGTCGATTGAGCAATCCTTTGGTCATTACCAACCCACCATATGGTGAGCGTTTGGGTGATGAAGAAATGATTAAGCCGTTGTATCAAGCGATTGGGCTGATATTGCAAGACAGCTTTGCCGGTAGTGGCATTGACCCGATGCTTGGCATATTGGCCTCTCATGTCGAACAAGTAGATATTCTACCGATTAAAGAACCAAAAACCTTACGCTGTCATAATGGTGCTATTACCGTCTATTTCCGCTACGGAACGCTTATCGCTGGACAAACGGGTAATCTTGTTAGTCGTTTTGAGAAACGCGAGATTGAAGTAGAAGATGGTCAAGACTTTATTAATCGTCTGCAAAAAAACCTTGCTAAACTCAAGAAACTGGCCAAAAAAGACAATGTAAGCAACATTCGTGTTTACGATGCTGATTTACCTGATTTCAAAGTCGCGATCGACTTGTACGGTGATTACGCGCATGTGCAAGAATATGCGCCGCCAAAGACCATCCCACCTGAGACTGCGAAGAAACGCTTTAACTTGGCATTGATGGGTATCCGTGAAGTCTTTGATATTAACCGTGAACAGATCTTTATCAAAACGCGTGCTCGTCAGTCTGGTAACGATCAGTACAGCAAGCAGAACACCACAGAAAAACGTGGCAAGTTTCATGTTGCGCGCGAAGATGGTGCTTACCTTTACGTCAATTTTACAGATTACTTAGATACTGGTCTGTTTATCGATCACCGTAATATGCGTGCTCGTATCAAGGACAACAGCCGCGGTAAAGCAGTACTTAACCTGTTTGCTTATACTTGTACCGCAAGTGTGCATGCAGCGCTTGCTGGTGCGAAAAAAGTCACTAGCGTCGATTTGTCACAGAACTATCTAGATTGGGGCAAACAAAACTTTGTCTTGAACGGTTTGGACGTTAGCCGCAATAAATACCAGTTCGTTGCTGCCGATATCTTTGAGTGGATTAAAGACAATACCGAACAGTTCGATGTTATCTTTATTGATCCACCGACCTTCTCAAACTCTAAGAAATTCCAAGGTACTTTTGATGTGCAACGTGACCATGCTGCATTGATTAATCGTGCCATGAACCGCCTCACCTCTGATGGCGTCTTGTACTTTTCTAACAACTTTACGCGTTTTGAGTTAGATGAGCAGTTGACTCAGCGTTATGACATCATTGATATCACGCAAAAAACCATTGGCTTTGATTTCAATATCAAAAAGCCGATTCATCAAAGCTTTGAGATTCGTCATCGTCAAAGTCTGTAATTCGAAGTTTTAGATTTACAGTTTAGAATCTAAAGTCCGTAAATAGGATTTTGATAAATAAGACTATAGATTTATAAGGACAATATAAGTACCTGAAACTTCTGTTTTTTGCCGAATGTATATGAAATATAACAATGGCCCAATCAGCTTTGATTGGGTCATTTTTTGTTGCTATGATAGAGCGTTACTAGGCGATGGATTTGCGCAGTTATTGCGTAAGCATCGCCTTTTTTCGATAACCTCATAAACCACTAACATCTAATAAAAAGGATAACATCATGGCTTTATCACTTAATAAAGGCGGTAATTTATCGCTAACGAAAACTGACCCAAACTTAACCAAGCTACTTATCGGTCTTGGTTGGGATGAGCGCGCCACCTCTGGTGCTGAGTTCGACCTTGATGCTAGCGTATTTCTGCTAAATGGCGCGGGTAAAGTACGCGGCGATCACGACTTTATCTTTTATAATCAGCTGAAGTCTGACAATGGCGCTGTCGAGCATACTGGCGACAACCGTACTGGCGAAGGCGACGGTGATGATGAAGTTATCAAAGTAAACCTAACTCAAGTACCTGCAGACGTAGATAAAGTAGTCGTGACAGTGACTATTCATGACGCTGCAGCGCGTAGCCAGAACTTTGGTCAAGTCGCAAACGCCTTTATCCGTGTCGTTAATGAAGAAACAGGTACTGAAGTCGTACGTTTTGATCTAGCAGAGGACTACTCTGTTGAGACAGCAATGGTGTTTGGCGAAGTATATCGTCACAACGGCGAATGGAAATTCCGCGCTGTTGGTCAAGGCTATTCAGGCGGTTTGCAAGCGATGTGTCAGCAATATGGTGTCGACATCTAAAACCATTATTTACTGGTATTTAGTCTGTTATTAGTCACTGTCATCACGTCCAAAATAGCAAACCGCCATCGTTGCAAATAGTCACAATTTTTAATGGCCAAATGACTAGTAATGCTTTACGTTTCGTTTAAAATTATGCATAAAAAGTGGTTAGTAATAACCGCTTTTTTGCGGTTCATGCCTATACTAGGTAGACCTTAGCTTTACGCAACCATACAGGATGTGTCATGAGACATTTTTATTTAGACTTTATCTTCACCGCAATTGCTTTGGCAATAGCAGCATGGTGGGGATATTCACATGGCGGTATGGGTGGCATGATAGCCACTCTTTCTATTACCGCTATTTTGGCCGTCATGGAGATTTCATTATCTTTTGATAATGCGGTGGTCAATGCTTCAGTCCTTAAGGGCTGGGACGAATTTTGGAAAAAGATATTTTTAACCGTTGGCATCCTAATCGCCGTATTCGGTATGCGATTGGTCTTCCCTATTGTCATCGTCGCGGTTACTGCCGACCTTGGTATGATGGAAGTCATCAACTTGGCTTTATATAGCCCTGAAGAGTATTCAGCAAGACTGATGGCACACCATGCGGAAATCTCAGCATTTGGTGGTATCTTCTTGCTATTGGTATTCTTGAACTTTATTTTTGATGACAAAGAAGTACATTGGTTTGACTGGCTTGAAAGCCGTTTAGCCAAGCTAGGTAAAGTCGATGCCATGAGCGTCTTTGTAGCGCTTATCGTCTTGATGATTGCGGTATCGTGGGCCAATGCAGAGCAGTCAAGCGCTGTCCTAATCGCAGGTGTTTGGGGTATCTTGGTTTATCTGGGCGTACAGGTTGTATCAGGTATGCTTGAGGGCGATCTGGAAGAAGACCTAGAGAACGAAGAGAATGGTTCGGGCGCTGCGGCGACCAGTGCCATTATGAAAGGCGGTATCATTGGTTTCTTATACTTAGAAGTCCTAGATGCTTCATTCAGTTTCGATGGTGTGATTGGCGCATTTGCAATTACTAATGACGTGATTGTTATCATGTTAGGTCTTGCGATTGGTGCGATGTTTGTACGTTCTATGACTATCTTCTTGGTAGACAAAGGCACGCTTGACGAGTTCATCTATCTTGAGCATGGCGCACATTATGCCATCGGCGCATTGGCACTGATTATGCTATTGTCAGTGAAGTTCCATGTGCCAGAGATTATCACTGGTCTGATTGGTATTGCCTTTATTGGTTGGGCGCTGCTAGCGTCACTTCAGCATCGTAAAGCTGAGAAAGCAAGCTTAAACTAAGGCATGTTCTCAGTGTAGTCTGTATTTAGTTATACATCTAAGCAGGTCATATCATCAGGTATGGCCTGCTTTTTTTCACACTATTTTTGCCTTACCGTTAAGTCATATTGAAGCTCCAAGATATCGGAATAACCCATAATTGAGACAATCAATGGTTAAAGTTACGTTTGCCCTGTTACTATTACCCTATCTTCGGTTAAAATCCTCGTCCTTAAATAACTTGTCGAAAAAAAACCCTATAAACGATATGCAAAAAATTCTTGATGATATTGCCGCAGAGATGGCAAGAGAAACTGACCGCGGCAAAGTAGCAGATTATATCCCGCAATTGGCTCATGTCGACCCGAACCAGTTCGGTATAGCCGTAGCGACTCCTGATGGGCATATGTATGCAGCAGGTGATGCAAGCACTCTGTTTTCCATCCAAAGTATCTCTAAGGTATTTACCTTAACCATTGGTCTTGGCAAGCTAGGCGATACACTTTGGACACACGTCGGACGCGAACCATCTGGCGATCCTTTTAATTCAATTGTGATGCTTGAGCATGAGTCTGGCCGACCGCGCAACCCATTTATCAATGCTGGTGCCATTGCCGTGGTGGATGCTATTATGATGGGGCATAAACCTAAAGAAACATTGGGTGAAATCCTGCAGTTTGTCCACCTCATTGCAGATGATGAGTCAATTCGCTTTGATCATAAAGTAGCGGCTTCTGAGATGGCGCACAAGGACCGAAATGCCTCTCTGGCGCACTTTATGAAATCCTTTGGTCGTTTAAGACACGATGTGGATAATGTATTAGGTACGTATTTTCATCAGTGCTCAATTGCAATGAACTGCCAACAGTTGGCCAGTGCCGGTCTTTATTTAGTATCTAACGGAGTTGATAAGCACTCAGGAGTACGTGTAATCAATGAAAAACGAGCACGCCGTATTAACTCATTGATGATGATGTGTGGTCATTATGATGGTTCTGGCGAATTTGCTTACCGTGTAGGCTTACCAGGCAAAAGTGGTGTTGGTGGCGGTATTTTGACGATAGCACCTGGTAAAGGGTCTATCGCTGTCTGGTCACCAGGGCTTGATCATGTAGGTAACTCTAAGCTTGGACTAAAAGCACTAGAGCGCTTCGTACAAAAAACTGGCTGGTCGGTTTTTGCAGAATAAGAGATACATGTATATTTGTCTAAATAGGTTTTTTATATAACGCCATGCTCTCATACTAGCTGCGAAGAATACCTAAGCCATGAGTTGGTTTATTCTAAGCCCATATAGTCAGTCGGTGCTTTTTAAAGCGATTGTTTTATCTAAGCTACCTTTGTGCTAAATCCCTATTGTATGAAACATTACTTTTGATAACAATATTTTAACGACTATTGCTAAGTTGATTAGAAATTATCAAAGATACAGAAGTATTATGTCCCTTAGTAAGCATATAGTAAGCGCACAAAATACGCCTTGCTTAGTGAGCAAACGCTTAGTATAGTAAAACGTAATGATATGCAGGGCATAGGATACAGGTAAGTTTTTATTATTTGCTCTGAGATATCAGTCACTGCACAACTTTTAGTTTATTTTTTATCAATCAATCCACTTAACTATTAATCCAAAGGATATTTGTATGGCTATTAGCTTAACAAAAGGCGGCAACGTAAACTTATCAAAAGAAGCGCCAGGTTTAACTAACATTACAGTCGGT
>Ga0207897_100235_pt1 | contig 22123 bp, 22 predicted proteins | sample LinPmetageLP42_FD_184054 | JGI IMG/M metagenome (GOLD analysis project Ga0207897, IMG submission 184054) | Marine viral communities from the Pacific Ocean - LP-42 (SPAdes) | ecosystem: Environmental > Aquatic > Marine > Oceanic | place: Pacific Ocean | collected 2010-08-27
AAATTGCTTCTTGGGGTCTTTCTTTAACCAGTGAATATAAAATGTGGATTTTAAAAATGCCAACCCATATCCAAAAAACTGAATAAATACCGCCACAACTGTCAACGCTCCAATAATAACACTGGAATTCTTCACTGAAGAATGGACAAAAACCAATAAAATATACAACAGCAAGAAAAAATAAAAAACAGGAAAACCCAATAATAGCATCACCACTGCAAAAGCACAATAAAAAACAAAGAGCGTGGGTAACCAAAAAGTAATCTTTGCTGCTTGCGGATGCCAAGTATTTAAAATAGGGCGAACCAATCCAAATTTTTTAACTTGCGTATAAAATTTAGACCATGAAATCCTTCGTTTATGATAAACAAAAGCATTAGGAATAAACGTGGTTTTAAGACCTTGCTTTAAAATTCGCTGTGATAAATCTGGATCTTCTCCTGGATGGATTTTTCCAAAACCACCTGTTTTTAAAAAGGCCTCTTTAGATAATCCCATGTTAAAACTACGTGGCTCAAACTTGTTTACACTTTTTTCACTCCCCCGAATACCACCCGTAGTTAAAAATGAGGTCATCACATAGTTAATAGCTTTTTGAAGTCTTGTAAAACTTTCGTGCGCTGCATCGGCACCGCCAAAGCAAGGATAAAAGTTAGCTTTCAAAAAACGGGCAACCGTATTTAAATAATGCGGAGGCAATAGACAATCACTATCCAGTATGATAAAGTAATTCCCTTTAGCGCGTTCCATCCCATAGTTACGGGAAGCGCCCGGACCCGTATTTTCCTTGAAATAATAAGAGATATTCAGTTGGTTCTCAAAAAGCTTTACAACCGCTTCAGATGTTTGGGTAGAACCATCTTCAACAATAACAATCTCATACTTCTCTGTATACTCCAACTTCGTAAAACTCTCTAACAATTCCTGGGTTTCTTCAGGTCTATTAAAAACGGGAATTATAAAAGAAAAATTCAACTCCATAGTTGGTAAAGGTACTAAAACCAAAAGCTCCTAAGACAACGATTGCATAGGAGCTTTTGGTATATTTTATTGCTGTTATTCTTCCGTAAATGCTTCAATTACTTCGTTGCTTACTCCAACATTAGAGAAACCTCCATCGTTGTATAAGTTTTGAAGGGTCACTCGTTTGGTCAAGTCACTAAATAAGGTAACGGTATAATTTGCACAATCGATAGCGGTTGCATTTCCTAAAGGTGACATTTTATCGGCATACGCCATAAAACCACCAAAACCTTTTACGCCTTGACCCGCTGTGGTAGGGGTAGGTGATTGTGAAATTGTATTTACACGCACTTTTTTCTCTTTTCCGAAGAAGTAACCAAAACTACGCGCTATAGACTCTAAATAGGCTTTATTATCTGCCATGTCGTTATAATCTGGAAATACACGCTGTGCAGCCATATAGGTCAGCGCTACGATACTCCCCCATTCATTCATGGCGTCTTTTTTATACAAGGTTTGCATTGTTTTATGAAAAGATACTGCCGAAACATCCCAGCCTTTAGTCGTCCAATCATAATTTTGATCGGTATAGGCTTTGCCTTTACGTACGTTGACAGACATACCAATGGAGTGCAATACAAAATCTAATTTGCCACCCAAAATCTCAGTGGCTTTTTCCACTAGATTTTCAAGATCCTCAATACTTGTGGCATCTGCCGACACTATTTGTGATCCCGTTTTTTCTGCCAACTCATTTATCTGGCCCATACGCATCGCGATCGGTGCATTGGTTAGTACAAATTTACCTCCCTCTTCGTGCACGCGCTCTGCCGTTTTCCAAGCAATAGAATTCTCATCTAACGCTCCAAATATAATTCCGCGTTTTCCTTTAAGTAAGTTATATGACATAGTTGTTTCGTTTGGTTGTTTTCAAATTCAGTCTTAGACAAAGATACATTAATTCAGTAATTCTTTTGCGTTCGCAAGGGCTGCATCGCTTACATTTTTCCCCCCAATCATTTGTGCGATTTCGGTAATTCGCTCTTCAGGATTTAATTGTTGCAGTCTGGTTACTGTTTTATTGGCGATATCTTCTTTATAAATTTTTATGTGATGCTCGCCTTTTGCAGCGATCTGCGGAAGGTGCGTAATGCTTATTAACTGCATCTTTTCGCTCATAACACCCATAATTTCTGCCATTTTATAGGCAATTTCGCCAGAAACACCCGTGTCTATTTCATCAAAAATAATGGTAGGAAGCCTTTTATATTGCGACAACACCGCCTTTACAGCAAGCATGATCCGACTCATTTCTCCACCAGAGGCTATTTTTTTAAGCGGTCCAAATGGCAATCCCTTATTCGCCGTAAACAGCAACTCTAAGCTATCTGTACCGTTACTTCTGAAGGTTTCTGAAGATTTTAAATCAAATTTAAACTGTGCATTGGGCAATCCTAATTCTTTTAAAAATGATTCCAGTTTTTGTTTTAGCGTAGGAATAGCCTTGGCTCTTGCTTCATGGATTTTCTTGGCTACTTGCAGCGCATCCATTTTCATTTTTGCTATTTCTTTTTCCAATTTGCTTATGTCTGAATCAATAGTAAGGGTTGTTTCAATTTTTGAAGACAATTCTTCTTCAATAACAATTAAAGCTGCAACCGAATCAACATTGTGTTTCTGCTGCAATTTGTAAAGCGATTGCAATTTAGCACTTACTGAAACTAATGCATTAGGGTCAGACTCTATATTATCTGAAGCCATCGTGATGGCATCGTCAATATCTTCTAATTCTATGATCACGCTATTAAGGCGCTCCCATAATTCCTCATACTCTTTTTTATAATTCTTGAGTTTGCCTAGAGCGATCCTAGCTTCCTTCGCAGTTTGTAGTGTCCCTATTTGTTCTTCGGAAAAAAGGCTGTTTACATTCCCTAGCGCCTCTTGGATTTCTTCTGCATTGTTGAGCGTGTCGTAAGTCTCTTCCAACTCCTGCTGGTGGATGTTTTTTAATCCTGCGTCGGCCAATTCAGCATATAGAAACGTATTGAAATCAAGTTCTTTTGTCGCTTCAGATTTCTGGGCTTTCAGATTTTTTAGCACTTCTGATGCCGTTGTATAATCTAACAGTTTCGCTTTATATTCCAATAATACGTCACCAATGTCTGAAAGTGCATCGACCACGTCCATCTGGTATTTTTCATTAGACAACGCTAAGGTTTCATTTTGACTGTGAATATCTACTAAATGCACTCCCAATGATTGGAGCTGTGACACAGAAACTGGAGTGTCATTTACAAAGGCCCGCGATTTTCCACTTGGTAAAATTTCACGACGTACAATAGAAGTATGCTCGTAGTCTAGGTCATTTTCTTCAAAAACAGATTTTAGACCGTATTGTTTTAATGAAAATTCGGCTTCAATAACGCATTTTTTTGACGCATCATTGACGCTACTCATGTCTGCTCGTTTACCTAAAAGCAACGCCAATGCCCCTAAAAGTATGGACTTACCCGCACCTGTTTCTCCAGTAATAATGGTCATACCACTATGCAGCTCTACTCGAATATCTTCGATGAGGGCATAATTTTTTATAGAAAGATTTGTGATCAATGAGCAGGGTTTATGGTACTTCTAAAATAGGTGTCTTTTGTAAGTCCTGCAAGAAAAAGGTGCGTAGTTTTAAAACTTAATCTCGTTCCAAGTATCGTTTTTTGTCGGCGCCATTCTGTTTAGATTGTTAATTAGTGTCGTAATGTCTACATTAGGACCACCACTAAAAATTTGTTGGATTTCTTGGCTTTTAGCATCAAAAAACGTTCGCAGTAAAAAAGCATTAGGGCGTCTATCGCTGATGCGCTTAAGGTCATTAATAGCTTTCTTGACCCCTGATTTAGCAATTTTAAGATCAACGGTCATTAAGTCTAGACCAAGACGGTGGTAATCGTACATTGTTTCATGAAAAACGCTATAAATCGGAGACAACAACTCATCGTTAAAACTATATCGAGATGGTTTTTTATCTTGTGCTTTCCATCCCAAAAAATTACTTGATGCTGCGGTATTTACAATCTGCTTTGCTGTTTCAAAATATGGGTCCCCTCCATTGGGTTCAAAAGTAGCTGCATCCAGACCAATTACCGTATACACATGAAATGCAATTACCGAAATTAGGTTCGAGTCGAATGAATTTAAATTAAAAGTTAGGGGCTGAAATTCCTTATAGTCAAACGAAAATTGCTTGTCATTATAATTATAGGTCGGAGTATCATAGGTAGAGCCAAACACAGGTCGCGAAGCTTGAACTTGCAAAGTTGCCGTAAAAAGATCTGAGCTATACTCTTGAACAATCACGCTAAAATTACAATCGATACGTTCTTGGTTTAAAAATTCCTTATTCGTCCATTTTGTATTACTAATAAACTCTTTAAGCTGCTGCTCTAAGGTTCTAAAAACCTGCAAATCTGGAACATTGGTTTGTGAAGCATCAACAGTTACCGATGCATTTAGTTCCTGAGAATTTGCTGTAACGGAAATAAACAATAAAGAGAATATGGCTAAAAATTTACGCATGTACTTGTGTAATAATATGTTCTAAAATATCTTTTGCGACTTCAGTCTTAGGTTTAACTGCAAAAGGAATGGTTTTATTGTCTTTGGTAATTAGGGTCACTTTATTGGTATCACCTTTAAAACCTGCACCTTTATCGTTAAGCGAATTTAATACAATTAAATCTAAATTCTTTTTTTTAAGCTTCAATTTTGCATTTTCTACTTCGTTCTGCGTTTCTAAAGCAAAACCAACTAAAAACTGCGTTGTTTTGATAGCACCTACAGAAGCTAAAATATCTTTGGTTCTAGACAACCGAAGCGTTAGCTCGTCATCTTTCTTTTTAATTTTTTGAACCCCGACTTCTTTAGGTCTATAATCTGCAACTGCCGCACTAAAAATTGCTATAGCTGAAGTTTCAAAATGCGCATGCACCACAGTATACATCTCCGCTGCCGAAGTAACACCAATAACCTTAATACGATCATTAGTAAGTTCCAAATTTACAGGGCCTGATACTAAAAACACCTCAGCCCCTAAGTTGGCCGCTGCTTCAGCAATAGCATATCCCATTTTTCCGCTAGAGTGATTTCCTATAAACCGCACAGGATCTATCGCCTCATAGGTTGGGCCGGCTGTAATAAGAATTTTCTTGTTTCGTAAGGGTAATTTTTGAAGGAGATGGTCTTCAATAAAGGAAACGATATTTTCGGGCTCCGCCATTCTTCCTTGTCCAACAAGACCACTGGCCAAATCGCCTGATTCTGCTGGAATTTGAATATTTCCGAAGGAATTTAAACTTTCAAAAGTCGCCTTGGTACTGGGGTGCTTGTACATATCAAGATCCATAGCTGGCGCATAATATACGGGGCACTTAGCCGACAGATAGACCGCTAACAACAAATTGTCGCAAGTACCCTGCGCCATTTTAGAAAGTGTGTTTGCGGTAGCTGGCGCCACTATAAACAAATCTGCCCAAAGGCCTAACTCAACATGGTTATTCCATTGGGCAGAATCATTTTCTTCATCTGTAAAAGAAGAGAAAACTTCATTTTTTGATAAGGTAGAAAGTGTTAGCGGTGTGACAAACTCTTTTGCGGAAGGGGTCATTACAACCTTTACCGTTGCTCCCTTTTTAACGAAAAGACGAACTAAAAATGCAGATTTGTAAGCAGCAATACCTCCAGTAACGCCTAGCAAAATATTTTTACCGCTTAACAAAGACATTTATTGGTCTATTTCTTCGTCCTTAGTGTTACGGTAATAGATTTTTTCATCCAACCATTCTTGTACCGCCAAAGAATGTGGCTTAGGTAGTTTTTCGTAGAATTTAGAAACTTCAATCTGCTCCTTATTCTCAAAAATCTCCTCTAAACTGTCATTATACGTAGCAAACTCATCTAACTTCTCTAACAATTCCTTTTTAATGTCGCCATTAATTTGGTTAGCTCTCTTAGATATAATCGAGATCGCTTCGTAAATGTTGTTAGTAGGTGCGTCTACTAAATTTTTATCAATAGTAGTTGTACTGATAGGTGCTTCACTGTTTTTAATATCGCTCATATTCTTAAATTAACTTGTAGGTTCTTTTTCTTCTAGTCTTTTGTTGATATCTACCAAAATAGCGTCTGCATCATCCCGCAAATCGCTCTCTCCATAATATTTTATAAAACTCTTATAATAATCTTTAGCAGAAACTAAACGTTCATCTACTTTAGATGGGATACTGTTTATTGCCTGCTGATATGCAGAATTAAATCTGCCATAAAATGCGTTTTTTCTGTAAATGGATCCAGGGTGGTCTGTTATAAAGTTATCATACGCTTCTAATGCTGGCTTATAGCTTCCAAAAGCTTGGGCTGTTTTAAGCATCTGGTCAGCAATCTCGATATCCTTTTGCTCTAACTTCTCTCTAAGCTCTTTTACAAGTGCGTTAGCCTCGACTCGCCTTTCAGATTCTGGATATTTATTTATAAACTCTTGTAATTTTGCCAACCCTTTGTAAGTGTCTTTTTGATCTAACGAAAAACGAGGAGAAAGCTCGTAATAACTTCTTGCCGATCGATACGCTGCAACTTCTACACTATCACTGGTAGGATACTGTTGCTCAAAACGTTCATATTGATATCCTGAAAGTGCATAGTCTCCAAGCTCATAAAAGGTGTTGGCATAAATAAAAGAAAGTCTTTGCGCCTGTGGTTTCCCTCTGTAAGCCGGAACGATTTGCTCCATTAACTTCAAAGACTTTCTATACTTACCAACCCTATATAGTGAGTCTGCAAGCGCATATTTTTTACTTACATCATCACCATTTAATACCTTTTGGTATTGGCTACAGGAAGCAAATAAAATAATACTGCAAAAAAGGAATAAGATTTTTAATTTCATATCGCTAAAAAACATCGTGCAAAAGTAGTGAATTATACGTGATTACAAAAACTTATTATTATCGTCTGCACAGATTTTAAAACGGAATAAATAAGTTGATTTTATTTAAAATAGGTTTCCTGTTCAACCCTTTAAAATGCGTCAATAAATCGGTCGATTTTTTCTTGCAACGCTACACTAACTTCCACCAAGGGCAATCGCACGGTACGCTCACAAATAGCTAATCTCTTGAACATTGCTTTTATCCCCGCAGGATTTCCTTCGGCAAAAATATAGTCTATAGAAGGAGCAATTTTATAATGAAGTTTATATGCCTCTTCCACTTTTTTATCCAACCCCAGCTGTACCATTTTTGAAAATTCTGCTGGCAACCCTTGTCCTATAACCGAAATCACCCCAGCGCCTCCAGCTAAAATCATTGGCAGCGTAATCATATCGTCTCCTGAAATAACGAGAAAATTAGCTGGACAACCATCAATTAAGCGCATTGCCTGAACGATATCTCCAGCGGCTTCTTTTATAGCAACAATGGTTGAAAAGTCTTTCGCTAACCTAATTACCGTTTCTGGCAACATATTAGACGCCGTTCTTCCAGGAACATTATAAAGAATAACAGGTTTAGGGGCATGTTTGGCTATCACAGCAAAATGCTGATAAATACCTTCTTGTGTTGGCTTATTGTACATAGGAGAAACCGATAAAATAGCCGCAAACGAACTTAAATCACGCTCTTCCATTTCATCAATAACGGCCTGTGTGTTATTGCCGCCAATTCCCAATACCAATGGCAATCTGTTATCATTTGCTTCAATAATCGTATCAATGACCAATTGCTTCTCTTTGTTGGTCAATGTGGCACTCTCTGCAGTGGTTCCTAAAACCACTAAATAATCGATTCCATTTTCAACATTGAAGTTAACCACACGCTTTAAACCTTCAACATCCACTTTAAAATCGGTTGTAAAAGGAGTAATCAATGCGACGCCTGTACCTATAAGTTCTTTCATCATACTGTCCCGTTTTAACGGAAATTTTATTGTTTAAGTGCTTGTTATAGTTTACCTAACACTTGTAAATATTTCTTTAATTCTTTTTTGAACGCTTCAGATTCTTTCAATTTTACGTCAATCAACAGATCATAAATAGCAGGGTCAGCGCTCGAAACCCCAACCTTAAACTTTGCATTACTTTCTGTTATCATCAGGTCTAAATACTGATTTTTATCTTCATAATACCCCACCAATACATCAAACGGAATATCCAAAAACTCTTTCACATTTAAGTTTGTAATCGATCCATTCCAAGAAAAATCTCTATTACTCACTTGATCCTGTCGTAAAGACGGTGCCTTTTTGCTCATTGTTACAAAAGAAAACACTTTAAGGTCTTTAGACTGTACTCCAAAAAACGCATCAGAATTCTGCAACTGCTCTAAAGCTTTAAAAGCATCTTCGTTCACTAAAAAACCTAATGTTTTTAAAGGAGCATTTACTTGAGAAAAATCTCTGTTTTTCAAATTGCGTTCAATGACTTTTTGAAAAGAACGTTGTTTTAATTTTTTAAACATTGGTTATTCTAGTTGCACTACAAAAATACAATTTATTGCATTTCTATCTGAAGATTTTAAATAATCAATTTTACAACATCTCCAGAAAATCATCTTCGGTAATGATAGGGACTCCAAGATCTTCCGCTTTCGTTTTCTTGCTAGGACCCATATTCTCGCCGGCAACCACATAATTGGTTTTGCCAGAAATACTTCCCGAAACTTTACCTCCATTATCTTCGATCAGTTTTTTGAGTTCGGTTCTGGATACTTTCGTGAAAACGCCTGAAACAACAAACGTATTTCCCTGCAATGTATTTGTTTGGTTAGCCAGTTTTTCAGCTGAAATTTCCAACTGTACTCCATAATCTTTTAACTGCTGAATAATTGCCCGGTTCGTTTCTCCAGCCTTAGATGCTTCAGAAAAAAGGTCAGTTTCGTTATTTATTCCGAGGAAGGCTACCACACTTTGCGCTATTCGTTCGCCTATTTCATCAACCGCAATGAGTTCTTCTTCCGAAGCTTTCATAAGCGCATCGATACTTTTAAAATGTTTTGCCAACTTTTTTGCAACAGTTTCTCCCACATATCGAATTCCTAACCCAAACAATACGCGTTCAAAAGGAATGTTTTTTGACGCCTCTACGCCCGCTACTAAGTTTTCTGCACTTTTTTGCGCCATCCGTTCCAGAGGAAGCAAATCTTCCACTTGTAATCGATACAGATCTGCGTAATTGTTGATCAACCCATTCGTTACAAGCAACGCTACTGTTTCGCCACCCAGTCCTTCAATATCCATGGCTTTTCGCGAAATAAAATGCTGGATCCGACCAATAATTTGTGGCGGGCAGCCTTCGGTATTAGGGCAGTAATGTTGTGCTTCGCCTTCGTTTCTAATTAATGGAGTGTTACATTCTGGGCAATTTGTGATGTATGCTGTTGGCTCAGAATTTGGATCACGCTGGGTAAAATCAACACCAATTATTTTAGGGATGATCTCCCCACCTTTCTCTACAAATACAGTGTCTCCCTCTCTAATGTCTAGCTTTTCAATCTGATCTGCATTGTGCAATGAAGCTCGCTTCACAGTAGTTCCTGCCAATACGACGGCCTCCAGGTTTGCTACAGGTGTAATGGCTCCTGTACGACCCACTTGGTAGGTTATCTGTTCTAATTTTGTTGAAACCTGTTCCGCTTTAAATTTATAGGCCATTGCCCAACGAGGTGCTTTCGCAGTATAGCCCAACTCCTCTTGCTGCTGCAAATTGTTCACCTTTATTACAACGCCGTCGGTCTCATATGGTAAATCATGACGATGCACATCCCAATAATTTACAAACGCGAGCACTTCATCAATGCTTTTGGCAAGCTTCGCTACGGGCGGTACTTTAAAACCCCATTCAGCAGCTTTTTCTAAGGCTTCCATTTGGGTTTTAACGGGAAGCTTATCGCCTACTAAACTATAGAGCAAACATTCTAACGGTCGCTTTGCCACCTCAGCACTATCCTGTAGCTTTAGACTTCCCGAGGCAGTATTTCTAGGGTTACGATACGGCTCTTCCCCTGCCTCAACACGCTCGGCATTCATTTTTGCAAAGCCTTCAAAAGGCAATACAATTTCGCCTCTAATTTCAAATTTTTCAGGATACGCACCCTTTAACTGAAGCGGGACCGACTTAATTGTCTTAATATTAGGCGTTACGTTGTCACCCTGAAATCCGTCGCCACGGGTAACGGCTCTCACTAAACTTCCATTCTCGTAGGTTAAACTCATAGAAGCTCCGTCGTATTTTAACTCACACACATATTCTACAGCGCCATCCACCATTTTTTTGATTCGCCTTTCCCAATCTTCGAGATCTTCTTTTGAATAGCTATTTTCCAAAGAATACATCCTGAATTGATGGGCAACGGTTTCAAAATTTTTGGTCACTTCACCACCTACCCGAAGTGTAGGGGAATTAGGATCATAAAGTTCTGGATGGGCCGCTTCTAACGCTTGTAATTCTTTCAGTTTTATATCAAAATCGTAGTCTGAAATAGTTGGATTATCCAACACATAATAATTGTAATTATGGTCTCGGAGCTCGGTACGGAGCTGTTTTAATTTTGCTTCGGAAGTCATAAAAACAAAGATAGAAAAAGCGACGGGAATTAAGTAAATGGTTAACTAGGTAAATAGGGAATTAGACAATTAAGTAACTAGTTAAATAAAATAATATAAAAAATGAAACTAAGATCGACTGCTTACTGCAAATGCCTACTGAAAACTGAGACTGCCTACTATTATTAAGTTCGTTCTGGCTTTAGCCATTTGGGGATTTGTGGTGTTTTGAAGGATTCCATTTTATCCAATAATTTTTCTACGGAAGTATCCACCAGCAGCAATTCATAATTTTCCATAGAAACAAAGCCTTTTTTCACCATTGTTTCTAGCATCTGGAGCAGGTCATCGTAAAATCCGTTGACGTTTAACAAACCAATGGGTTTCGCATGTAATCCCAATTGCAACCAAGTGATAATCTCAAAAAGTTCCTCTAACGTCCCAAAACCTCCAGGAAGTGCTATAAAACCATCGCTCACTTCTTGCATTTTGAGCTTTCGTTCATGCATATTCTTAGTGGTAATAAGTTCGGTAAGCCCGAGGTGCACCACTTCTTTTTTCTTTAAAAACTGCGGAATGATTCCAATGACATTTCCCTTGTTATCGAGCATCGTTTTAGCGATCGTACCCATCACACCTATTTTTGCCGCACCATAGACCAATGTGATGTCACGAGCCACAAAAACGTCACCTAACGTAATGGCGGCTTGTGTGATCTGGCCGTCATTACCATCACTACTACCACAAAAAACACATATCTTATTTAAGGTACTCATAGGTTACATTTCAACATTCTCGGTTTCTTAAAAATATCTTTTTTGATTTCTATATCTTGAAATTCCATGGTCTCAAGCATGGATTCCATTTCATCACTAAGGTACTCATTAATCTCGAAGTATAGAAATCCGTTAGGCTTTAAGTGTTTTTTAGCAAGTTGTGCAATCGACCTGTAAAAGAGCAACGGATCCTCATTCGTCACAAATAGCGCACTTTCAGGCTCATGCTCCAAAACATTTTTTTGCATTTTTTCTTTTTCTAGCTCCCGCACATACGGCGGATTAGAAACAATCACGTCATATTGCCTCGGGAGGACTTTGGCCGAAAGGATATCAGTCTGAAAAAAAGTAACAGTAACCTCATTTATTTTGGCATTTTGCCCGGCTATAAGTAAAGCTTCTTCAGAAATATCGAGAGCAGAAATAGTTGCATTTTCAAGATGTTTAGCCAGCGTAATTGCGATACAACCTGACCCTGTACCAATATCTAAAACTGCATACTCTTCTTGCGCTAACACCCCCCTAGCCCCCCTCAAGGGGGGGATTATCTTAAGCATCCATTCCACTAGTTCTTCGGTTTCTGGTCTTGGGATGAGCGTATGCTTGTTTACTTTAAACGGCAGTCCGTAGAATTCGGTTTCGCCTGTGATGTATTGTATGGGTTCGCTGTTCTTTAACCGAGCGAGTGCCTCATCAAATTTTAATTTATTTTCTTCTGAAAGTTCTTCATCCCCATTTAAGGAAACTTGAAAACGCGTGTACCCTAAAACAGTTTCAGAAAGAATCGAAAAAAAGGATTGAATTTCTTCTGATGGATATAGCGCTTTCAATTCTTGATTAAAGTGCTCTTTTAGTTTTTTTATCGTCATTTTGAAAAATAAAGTGTCCAGCGATGCGCTTTTATCAAAAGTCTAGTCTATAAATCCCTCAGCATTTGCACTGGGCAAGAAAAATGTCCCGTATCGCCCAACGGGCCGTCAATATATTCGAACCCTGAACGTTTGTACAATTTTTGGGCAGCTTCCATATAGGTCATCGTTTCTAGATAACATTTGTTAAATTTAAACTCTTTGGCAATTTTTAAACAACGTTGCATCATGTCCGTACCAATCCCTCTGCCTCTTGCTTCTTCTAAATAATACATTTTTTGAAGCTCACAAACGTTGCCTTCATAATTTGCTAATTGTGCAATGCCGGCACCGCCAATTATTTTTCCAGCTTCTTCTACCACAAAATAGATGGCACGTTCATTTTGATACGTTTCAAACATACAATCTAACGCCTTATCTGCGTAAGCTGTTCCTACTTTTGGCACGTCATGATCTATTAATACTTTTCGTATTACGCTCGCAATCTGTGGATTGTCTTTTTTTTGAATCGGTCGAATTATATACTCAGCCATCTAACGAATTACTTGTATTTTTGAAATGTGAAAATACATGAAAAATACATATCGCGCTGCATACAAATCGCCAAAAACGGACTAGGAACTACCTATCCTAATCCGTTGGTAGGCAGTGTCATTGTGTTTGAAGATAAAATAATTGGCGAAGGATGGCACAAAATTGCAGGAGCGCCCCACGCCGAAGTGAACGCCATTAACTCCGTCAAAGATAAAAACCGACTTAAAGAAGCAACTATTTATGTGAGTTTGGAACCGTGCAGCCATTTTGGAAAAACACCTCCGTGTGCCGATTTAATTATCGCAAACGGAATCAAAAAAGTAGTGATAGGAAGCACAGACCCTAATCCGAAAGTAGCCGGACAAGGCATTAAAAAACTGATGGAAGCTGGCTGTGAGGTTATTGTGGGTGTACTCGAAAAAGCATGTGAAGATTTAAACAAGCGATTTTTTACATTTCAGAATAAAAAAAGACCGTTTATCTTTTTAAAATGGGCAGAAACCGCTGATGGCTCTATCGCACCAGAACATAGAGAAAAAAAAGCCCCTGTCTGGATTACCAATGAACTATCCAGACAACTAGCTCACAAAATGCGCGCTGAAGAACAGGCAATTCTAGTAGGCACTACTACCGTTCTTGATGATAACCCCAGCCTGACCACCCGAAACTGGCATGGAACATCACCCGTCAGGATTATTATAGACCGTGAATTAAAAATATTGCAAGATGCTTCCGTTTATGACAAAAGTGTAAAAACTATTTTTATAACTGAAAAAGAAAAAGCTTCAGAAGAAAACCTCTTTTTTGAAAAAATCGATTTTTTATCCCCCTCAATTTCTGAACAAATATGTGATGTGCTCTACAAGCACGAAATACAAAGTGTGATCATCGAAGGAGGCTCAAAAACACTCAGCACGTTCATAAAAGCAAATCTTTGGGACGAAGCATTTATTTTTAAAGGAAAAGTTACCTTTGGCACTGGCGTTAAAGCTCCTGAATTCTATGGAACTATAATTTCAGAAATAACTATAAAAGACAACCAACTAACACATTATAACAACACGATCTCTTGATTTATTTACTTTTAAGTATTCTTGCCTCCACAATCATTTTTGTGGTGTTTAAACTTTTTTCGCATTACAAGATCAATACCTTACATGCTATCGTGGTCAATTATTTTGTGGCCTGTATTAGTGGTTTGATCGCCTATAGCGGCAAAATCGTTGTTAGCGAAATACCACAATACGATTGGTTTTACTTTACATTAGGGTTGGGCGCATTATTTATTATTGTCTTTAATTTGATGGCGATCACCACGCAAAAAAGTGGCCTCTCTGTGGTTTCGGTTGCCACAAAAATGAGCTTAATCATTCCGATTATATTTGGTTTAGCTTATTATAAAGAGAGCCTTGGTCCTTTTAAAATAGCAGGAATACTTTTAGCTTTGGCCGCAGTATATTTGGCTTCCATCAAAGCAAAAGATGGCATCGCCATACAGCCTAAAAACCTAATTTTCCCCGCATTGGTGTTCTTAGGAAGTGGCATCATAGATACTTCGATAAAATATTTAGAAGATAGTTTTGTAGCTGCAGATGCAGTACCGCTCTTTTCGTCCACAATTTTTTCGGCGGCAGCAGTGATCGGGGTACTAGTATTGTGTGTTCAGGCACTACAGGGAAAATTTAAATTCCAGTTTAAAAATATTATTGGCGGTATTGCCCTAGGCGTACCCAATTATTTTTCGATTTACTTTTTGGTCAAAGCATTGCGCAGTGATCTCTTAGAAAGCTCTGGTGTGTTTACCATAAACAATGTAGCGATTGTACTCTTATCCACTTTAGTTGGGATCATTGCGTTTAATGAAAAGCTGATCTTTAAAAATTGGATCGGTATCGCATTGGCTATTGTAAGTATAGGTTGTATCTTTCTAGCAGCAGTTTATGACCTCTAAAAAAGACACGTACAAAACAATTACCAAACCTTCGAAGGAAACGCTATTTAAAGAAAAGGGTAGTAAATTTTATGGTTATGCTTTTCCCGTGAGAAGTGAAGACGAGATAAAAGATTTTATTGAAGAACTAAAAAAGCAACACCACACTGCACGCCATTTTTGTTACGCCTGGCAGTTGGGCAAAAACTATGATAGTTATCGTGCTAATGACGATGGGGAGCCATCTAACAGCGCAGGAATGCCTATTTATGGACAATTACAAGCCTTTGACGTAACCAATACCTTAGTGGTTAGCGTACGCTATTTTGGTGGCACTAAATTGGGCGTGGGGGGATTGATTCAGGCCTACAAAACAAGTGCTCAGTTAGCATTGGAAGCCTCTAAAATTGTAAAAAGGACAATAGACGAGGTTTTCCTACTCAAATTTGAATATCCAGAGATGAATGTTGTGATGCGAATCATAAAAGATGAAAATTTAAAGATCATTTCTCAAAAAATGGAATTGTCTTGCGCGATTGAAATTTCTGTCCGAAAAAAAGAAGCAGATCGCATCTTTCAAATATTTAAAAACACCTATAAGGTTACGATCAAAAAAAAGTAATTTTTGTTTAACTATTCGGCTATCTTTTTCAACAGATAATCGGGTGCTTTCATAATCTTATTTGTAATACTATTTATAAAGACCAAAGTTGTTGAAGCGGTGACTAAAAGTTCGCCCTTTTCGTTATGGATTTCATAATAAAATTCAATCTTGATTGTGGGATTTTTCTTCAGTTTGGTGGTTATTAGAATCTCGTCATCATACAAGGCTGGTTTCTTGTAATCTATGTTCAAATTTACAACAGGAAGATGCACATCATTGGCTTCCATCCATTTGTATGAAAGGCCCAATTCACGAAGCCATTCCGTCCTACCCTGTTCTAAATACTGTGCATAATTACCATAATAAACAATCCCCATTTGATCAGTTTCACCATATCGAACTCTTATTTTTGTCGTGTTTTTTTTCATGAAATTTAACGGTTAAAGGGGATCTTTTTTTGTAGCTTTGACTTTATTACAACATGCAAAAAAAATATTTGAAATTCAATAGGGTTTCTATTTTTTTTTTAAAAGATTTGTTCACATATTTGTACCGTTAAGTAATTGTTAAGAAATATTCTTTTCTTCAGTGTTTAGCCATCAATTTTTAATCAAAAAACTTCAACCAATAATTATGAGTAAAACTGCTGAAACAGTTTGGAAAAGTTGTCTGTCATTTATAGAAGATAATATTACATCGCAGGCATACAAAACTTGGTTCGAACCCATAAAAGCGGTAAAACTTTCAGAAAATGCATTGAGCATTCAAGTGCCCAGTAAATTTTTCTACGAATGGCTAGAAGAACATTACGTAAAACTTTTAAAAGTTGCCCTTACTAAAGAATTAGGAACAACAGCAAAATTGGTGTACGTAATCAAAATGGAAAATACCTACGGCAATAAAATTCCTTTTACTGAAAAAATACCGAGCGCTAACCGTTCCCATGTAAAATCACAAGATGTTGACGTACCGTTAAAAAACAAGAGCCCAGAGCTCAAGAATCCATTTGTAATTCCTGGCATTCGTAATGTTAAAATCGAATCGCAACTCAACCCTAACTATAATTTTGAAAATTTCTTAGAAGGAGAATCCAATAGATTGGCACGATCTGCAGGTTTAGCAGTTGCCAATAAACCAGGAGGCACTTCTTTTAATCCATTATTGATATTTGGTGGTGTTGGGTTAGGAAAAACACACTTAGGTCATGCCATAGGTGTAGATATAAAAGATAAGTATCCAGAAAAAACCGTGCTCTATATTTCTGCGGAAAAATTCACCCAGCAATACATAGAGAGCGTTAAGAAAAATAATAGAAATGATTTTATTCACTTCTATCAAATCATTGACGTTTTGATCGTAGATGATATTCAATTGTTATCGGGAAAAGCAGGCACACAAGATGTGTTCTTTCATATATTCAATCACTTACATCAAAACGGAAAGCAAGTTATTTTAACCAGCGACAAGGCTCCGGTCGATATGATTGATATTGAGCAACGTCTATTGTCTCGTTTTAAATGGGGACTTTCAGCAGAGCTCAACCATCCAGATTACGACACACGTGTTGCGATCATAAAAAACAAATTATATCGTGATGGTGTTGAAATGCCGGAAGATATAGTAGAGTTTTTAGCGAACAATATAAAAACAAACATCCGTGAACTAGAAGGCGCTATCATCTCATTGATCGCACATAGTTCTTTCAACAAAAAAGATATTACAATCGAGCTTGCGAAGAAGATTGTGGACAATTATGTAAAACATACTAAACGAGAAGTATCTATTGAATACATTCAGAAAGTAGTAAGTGAATACTTTCAAATGGACGTGGACACGCTTCAGTCTAAAACCCGGAAGCGCCATATTGTTCAGGCAAGACAACTCGCCATGTTTTTTGCAAAAAAATTCACAAAAGCATCACTTGCGTCCATTGGCTCTCAAATAGGACAACGGGATCACGCAACGGTTTTACATGCCTGTAAAACAGTAGACAATCTTTCTAGTACCGATAAGCAATTCAGGAAATACGTAGAAGATCTTCAAAAGAAACTAACACTTTAAAAAACCATCCTGCTCTTTGCAGGATTTTTTTTATCTTTTATTAAAAATTCAATTACATGAAAACTAAAATTCTCATGGTCTGCCTAGGCAATATCTGCCGCTCTCCCTTAGCCGAAGGTATCCTTAAATCAAAAATTGATCTATCTAAATATGAAGTAGCATCTGCGGGCACCGGACACTGGCATGTGGGCGACTTGCCAGACCCTCGGAGTATTGAAGTCGCAAAAAAACATGGCTTAGATATTACAGATCAGAGGGGAAAACAATTTTCTACCTATGACTTTGAAGTGTACGATCATATTTTTGTGATGGACAACTCAAACTACCACGACGTTATAAAACTCGCCAAAACTGAAAAAGAAAAACAAAAAGTTTACCGCATATTGAATGAAATTTTCCCTGGAGAAAATGTAGATGTGCCAGATCCTTATCATGGTGGCGATGACGGATTTGAAAAAGTGTACCAAATGCTAGATCAAGCGTGCGAAGCCATTGCTGCCCGTTTATAATTTCGGTATCGATATCATTTTGACTACCTTAGTAAAAAACCGAACATTATGAGAAAGATTATTTTACAGGTTATCGTCTGCTTTGCGCTGCATTCAATAATAGCTCAAACTGTAACCATACAGCAATTTAGCGATCCCGACACTCCCTTCACAGCTCCGGTGGATATTCAAAATGCCGGCGATGATCGACTTTTTGTTGTTGAAAAAGCAGGAGTCATAAAAATTTTAAATGCCGATGGCACGGTTAACAACACTCCTTTTCTCGATATACAAAATATTGTATTCACACCTCAAGGTCTTGGGGATGAAAGAGGATTGTTAGGCCTTGCTTTCCATCCAGACTTTAGTAACAACGGATTCTTCTACCTTAATTATATCGACAATAACCAAAACACTCAAATATCTAGATTCTCAGTAAATTCGGAAGATCCAAATAGTGCTGATGCCGCAGAAACTGAGATTATATCTTACAACCAACCATTTACAAATCATAATGGTGGTGGAATGGCTTTTGGTCCAGACGGCTATTTGTACATAGCTTCTGGCGATGGTGGCTCTGGAAATGACCCTGGCAATCGTGCTCAGAATACAAATCTCCTATTAGGAAAATTGTTACGTATCGATGTGGATGACACCACGAATGGCGGTGGCACAAACTATGGGATTCCAACTGACAATCCTTTTGCAGATGGGGTGGATGGAGCACCAGAAGTTTGGGCGTACGGTCTGCGAAATCCCTTTCGATTTTCATTTGATTTTACAACAAACGAAGTTTGGATTGGCGATGTGGGACAAACCAGTTTTGAAGAAATTGATAGAGCAAGCTCAATTACTCCTGGTTTAAACTATGGCTGGAGATGCTATGAAGGTAATACGCTAAATCCTAATGTTGATACCTCTTCTTGCCCAGATATAGAAAATACAACGCAGCCTGTACTTGCTCTTACCCGTAATCAAGCATCTTCTATTGTAGGAGGATACGTCTATAGAGGTAACCGTTATAGCGACTTGCAAGGTGTCTATATTTTTACAGATTCAGGTACTGGATTAATTGGCACTATAGATCAAGACAACAATTTTATTAACCAAGGGAGTTCCAATCAATTTTTAGTGACTTTTGGAGAGGACAGCAACGGAGAACTTTATACCGCAGATATTAGTTCTGGGAATATTTTCATTGTTCAAGGTGGCATATTAATTACAGATGAGTTTTCAGAAAACTCTGTTTCTATATTCCCCAATCCGGCTTCAAACCAGCTGAACATAAATGCGGGAAATACAACACTTGATACTATTGAGGTTTTTGACTTAAAAGGAAGCCTCCTGGTTGCACAACATTTAGACACAACTCAAGTTACTATTGACATATCCACACTTTCTCACGGTTTATATTTAGTGCGCATAGCTGCTAAAAACAGCGTCGTGATCACTAAAAAACTGGTTATTGAATAATCTTCATGCACAAAGGAAATTTATACTTAATACCATGTACACTAGGCGACACGCCGCCGCTCGAGGTATTGCCGCTGTTGGTTAAAAAAGCGGTAGAACACATTGATCACTATGTCGTAGAACACGAAAAAAGTGCTAGAAGATTCATTAAAAGCATCGTTCCTAAAAAATCACAAGACGACCTCAACTTACAGCTCATAAACAAATTCACAGATTCTTCTGAAATCCCAGCCATGATAGCCCCTTGTTTAGAAGGGTATGATGTAGGAGTTATTAGTGACGCCGGATGCCCAGGAATAGCAGACCCAGGTGCCGCGGTAGTTGCGCAAGCGCATGCCAACGGCATTAAGGTCGTACCACTAGTAGGACCTAGCTCCATCTTAATGGCAATGATGGCCAGCGGGTTTAATGGCCAGAATTTTGCTTTTAATGGCTACCTGCCCATTGAAAAAAAAGAAAGAAAGACTGAAATTAAACGATTAGAAAAAATATCACAAGAACAAAAGCAGTCGCAACTTTTTATTGAAACGCCGTATCGCAACAATCAAATGTTAGAAAGCTTGACAGCCGCACTGCATGATGACACGCAACTATGTATCGCTTGTGATATTACACTACCTTCAGAGTACATTAAAACAACCACCATCGGCCAATGGAAAAAAATAAAGGTGGATCTTAACAAAAGACCCACCTTATTTATAATTCAGAAATAATAGGTGTTTAAATCACCGTTGCTTTTCTATCAGCTTTAATCTTTGACGTGTCGTATCCAGAGAATTTCCTTAGGTAATATTTAATTGAAGTACCAAAGGCGTCATTAAAAGTAACGGCGCCACCACTTCTTAAGAATTTCTTTACATTGCCAGCACCAGCCAAATGAGCCGCTGCAAGAATCCCGCTTTCAGTTACTTGAACACCACCAATATAACGGCCATTATATCGCTTGATATCTCTACGCAAGATCCACTTATTCCTCGCCGCATTGGCAGAAAAAGCATCTTCCTGAAGACGTGTGTCCTGTAAAAATTGCTCAGCATTTGCAATGCCGATCAATTTTAAGGTGTTTTTAGAAAATTGGTATTTTCCTAAATAACCAAATTTGTTAATAATACCATATTCACCTCGAGACTCCTTAAAACCTAAAGCTTCTTTAAAACCAACATATGTTTTACCTAGATAAAGTTTATAAGTAGTATTTGGCAAAGGTTTAAGAAGACTAAATTCATCTTCGGTAGGAACATTATAACACAAAGGAACATCAATATCCACTTTATAGTGTGATAAATCAATCCCGCTTCTAGTTGTAAACCCTGTTGCCACGACAACAACTACAACTAGTAAAGACATGATATATAATAATTTACGTTTCATATTTGTTTACTTTAGAAAGCTACAAGTGCTTTCAATTTCAGCGCGCAAATATACGACAATTTATATAAATATGATAATCAGTCTGTTAAAAAAAGTTAAAGCTTTTTTGAGGGGTTGTAGACACTAGGTTTGTACGAAAAGGATTACCTAATTACGCCGTTTTCATTTACCCATCTTACATATTCGGCTTTGTTGCGATTATGTTGTGCTAGCGTTTTTGCAAACTTGTGATAGCCAAAATTAGTTACATCTGCCACAAAATAGAGATAGTCATGTTTCTCATAGTTTAAAACAGCATCAATAGAAGATATGTCGGGCATTGCAATAGGACCCGGAGGAACACCTAAATTTTTATAGGTATTATAGGGGGAGTTTATTTCGAGATCAACATACAAAACGCGTTTTATAATTTGATCAAAATCATTTTCGGCTCTCTTTTTTGCATAAATGATCGTAGGATCTGCTTGAAGTGGCATTCCTATGTTTATCCGGTTCATATACACCCCAGCTACTCTTGGTCGCTCGGCCACCTTTGCAGTTTCTTTTTGAACGATGGAAGCTAGCGCAATGACCGCATCTCTTGTCAAGCCAATTTCATTCGCTTTTGCCGATCTGGAATCTGTCCAGAACTTATTATATTCTTTGAGCATTTTATCGCGGAAAGATTCCGCAGTAGTATTCCAGTACACTTCATAGGTGTTGGGCAAATACATGCCTAAAGCTGTTTCTGAAGTAAAGCCAGAGCTTGCAGAAAATTCGGTATCCCGCATTGCGTTCAACAAAGCAAGGCTATCTGGCTCAATCTGTCGGGATAAATGGCCCGCGAGCTCTTCTAATCGTTCTTGATTGTTGAACTTAACCTGCACTGGAATGTTGTTACTACGAATAGAATTTACAATGTCATTATTGTTCATTCCGTTTTTTATAATGTAATGCCCTGGTCTTATATTTGATGGATATTCTTTCTTACCCGCGACTTTTGCAAAACTCTCGATATCCTTTAAAAGCGGTTCGATATCACTAACCACATCTTTAAAAGAAGCACCTGTCTCTATATAAATATGCGCCTTTTCATTATTAAAGGCAGTATTTGGAGCAAAAACAGCATTATAGATATACCAGGAAAAAATTGCCATCCCAACTAATCCAAGTAATAAAACGGCTACTAAAATCTTTTTTATGTACATATTGGGTCTTACTAATTTAATATAACGGTTTACGAATTAAATAATTGGAATAAAAGCTCCGTTTTATAGCCTTTCCCCGAAACTAACCAGTCTTTTTTTACCCCCGATTGTTTAAAACCAAGTTTTTCAAAAATTTTGATACTGTGGGTATTGTCTTCGGTAATATTAGCAAAAACCTGATGAACCGAAAGGTTATTAAAAGCATAATCGCAAATCAATTGTAACGATTCTGTGCCAATTCCTCTACCGCGATCTTCTTCAGAAAAAACAATGATGCCCACA
>Ga0207897_100236_pt1 | contig 22057 bp, 19 predicted proteins | sample LinPmetageLP42_FD_184054 | JGI IMG/M metagenome (GOLD analysis project Ga0207897, IMG submission 184054) | Marine viral communities from the Pacific Ocean - LP-42 (SPAdes) | ecosystem: Environmental > Aquatic > Marine > Oceanic | place: Pacific Ocean | collected 2010-08-27
ATGTATTGATATATATGGAGATATTTAGCGTCAAGCCTATTTGAGAACTGGTGTAGCAATCTTTTGTATTGAGTACTATGTATAAAGTGTGTATGTTAATGAACAAAGGGCTATTTACCGCTATATTGTTCGCTCAGCACTATACAAATATGTCGCAGCCTTGCTTTTCATCATAGTGATAGGCACGACTCTGACGTTTTGTATATTTATCACACTGTGATTGGCGTGGGTTGACGGTAATGTATTATTACTAGGAGAGAAAAGATTATGGAAAATCAAGGAAACTTAACCCGTCGTGACGATAAAGTTTGGCTAAAAACCTATGAAAAGCTTGGCATGACTTATGATATCGATATGCCAGCTGATAACACTTCGCTTATTGATATCTTTGAGCAAAGTTTTGCTAAATATGGCAGTAAGACCGCTTATGTCTGTATGGGCGCTAGTATTACTTTTAAAGAAGTTGATGAGCAAAGCAAGCAAGTCGCTGTTTATTTGCAGTCGCTTGGCTTGACCAAAGGCGATAAAGTCGCAGTCATGATGCCAAACATTTTGCAACTGCCAGTATCTGTCATTGGTGTCTTGCGTGCAGGTTTGACCCTGGTCAACGTCAACCCTTTATACACCACCAAAGAGCTTGAGCATCAACTTACAGATTCTGATGCCAAAGCACTAATCATGGTCGAAAACTTCGCTAAAACTTATCAAGATATCGGCCGTGATGTGGTTGATAATGTCGTCATCACTGGTATGGGCGACATGATGGGTACGCTCAAAGGCTTTATGGTCAATACTGTCGTACGCCATGTCAAAAAGATGGTACCTGATTATAGTATCGCTAAAAGCATCAGCTTTAAGAACATGCTGAAAAAAAGTCCTGCGCGTAAATACAAGCGTCCTAATGACATTATGCTCAATGATGTTGCTGTCCTACAATACACAGGTGGTACAACAGGCGTGGCTAAAGGCGCGATGCTCACGCACAAAAACCTCATTGCCAACTTAGTACAGAGCAACACCTTCTTAGGTAGTGCTTTTGATGAGTTCGATGCCAAAGGCGAGCAGGCTGTTATTCTGACCGCCCTGCCGCTATACCATATTTTCTCGTTTACCGTTTGCGGTATGTTTGGGATCTATCGTGGCTGCGTCTGCTTACTAGTGCCAAACCCTCGCGACCTTGATAGCTTAATGAAAGCATATAAAGGCAATCCACCCGCCTTCTTCCCAGCGGTCAACACCTTGTTCAATGCACTGGCTAACAACGAAGAGTTTAAAGCCATGGATCATAGCAAGTTGCAGATGTCGATGGGCGGCGGTATGGCAGTTGTGAGCGCTACCGCTGAGAAATGGCGCGAAATCACGGGCAACATTATCCTACAAGGTTATGGCTTGTCTGAGACGTCACCCGTGGCTACTGCCAATCCGCTGAGCAGCACAGAGTTTAGTGGCACCATCGGCGTTCCCATGCCAGGTACTGAAATTGCTATCATCGATGAAGAAGGCAATGAAGTCGAGATCGGCGCGCGCGGTGAGATTGGGGTTCGTGGTCCACAGGTGATGAAAGGTTACTGGCAGCGCGAAGATGCGACCAATGAAGTGATGACGCCAGATGGTTATTTTTTAACTGGTGATATCGGTATTATGGACGAAGACGGCTATGTCACTATTGTTGATCGCAAAAAGAACATGATCTTGGTTTCAGGCTTTAATGTCTATCCAAACGAAGTCGAAGAAGTCATGTCTGGTCATCCAAAAATCTTGGAGTGCGGCGTTATCGGTATCGAAGATGAAAAGAGCGGCGAGATACCAAAGATTTTTGTTGTCCGTAACGATACAAGCTTGACCAAGCAAGAAGTATTGGATTATGCGGTAGAGAATCTCACAGGCTATAAACGTCCGCGCCATGTTGAGTTTATCGATGAGTTGCCAAAATCAAACGTCGGCAAAATCTTACATAAAGACTTACGCGTACTCGAAGAAAAAAACCACGGTTAATTTGCTGATACACGCACCTAGATAGTTGTTTGATAGATGTGTGTATTAACCAAAGACACATGTGAAAGTGTCGCTCGATTAGATACTGTAGTAAGTAAAGTAGTAACCAAAAATGATAAGGCTGCAACCATGCTGTCTTATCATTTTTTTGTCTTTATCGCTTTTTTTTGTCTTTATCGCTTTTGACATTTGCGGATGACAGCCACTATTAATAGAGAATATCTATTAAAACTGCTATAGTGCCCATCGACGTATTTTTGTTTTTGTCCAAAAAATCGTACTGGTTTTGCTCAAGGTAACAGGCGAAATCATGGTAGTAAATATCGTTTTCGACTTGGTCGTGCTGAGTGGTAGTATTATTTATCATAGACCCAGTAACACACTTTAATTTGCAAAGCTTATGAATGACAAACCCGATCATACTTATCTATTTCTTATTCATAAGCTTCTGCTGTCAGCGATAATCATAAAAAATGGTGTTTCCATTAGCATATTCAATGTTTTTAACAGTAACATTTAGGGAAAATTATGACGGATAATATTAATAAAAAAACGACAGATAATAGCGCTGCAACTGACGATAAAGCCAATACTACTAACGACGTTTATCAAAGCAATGCGTTTCCTACTATGCCGACCATCGACAGTGATAGTCCGTGGCTGAGCGCTTATGAGCGCTATAGCATCGATGCTACTATCGAGATGCCAGAAGACAATACCTCTCTACTTGATGTGTTCGAGCGTAATTTTAGCCGTTATGGTCAAAAACCTGCCTATATCTGCATGGGCTCATCGATTACTTTTAAGCAATTAGATCTATATAGCCGACAGATTGCTAGCTATTTGCAGTCAATAGGACTGGTCGCAGGCGATAAAGTTGGGGTAATGATGCCCAACGTCTTGCAGTATCCAGTAGTTGCTTTGGGTATCATTCGTGCAGGGATGGTGTTGGTCAATGTAAACCCTCTATACACCAGCCGTGAGCTGTCACATCAGTTGCATGACAGTGGTGCGAAAGCGCTATTTATCGTTGAAAACTTTGCCAAAACGTATCAAGATGCCGAAGACAAAGGTCAGGTAGAGCATGTAGTCGTGTGTACCATTGGTGATATGCTAGGTACGATTAAAGGAGCTGTGGTCAACCTCGTGGCTCGCCATGTCAAAAAGATGATTCCTGCTTATAGCATACCGAATAGCATGAGTTTTAAGCATGCCTTAAATGCTGAGTCAGCCAGTAAGTACCAGCGCCCTGAGTTGAACTTAAGCGATGTGGCCTTGCTGCAATATACCGGTGGTACGACAGGAGTAGCGAAAGGGGCGATGCTGTCTCACGGCAATCTAGTCGCCAACATGCTACAGGTCAGTGCGCTGATGAACAGTGCATTTGATGATGATATAGATGGTAGAGATGTGATTTTGACCGCACTGCCGCTATATCATGTATTCTCATTTATGGTCTGCGGTATGTGTAGCATGTACCAAGGTTATGCCTCGCTACTCATTCCGAATCCGCGCGATCTTGATGGGCTTATCAAAGAGATGGCTAAATACAAGCCGGCGTTTATCCCTGCCGTGAATACTTTGTTTAACGGCTTAGTACACAAAGATAACTTTGCTGATTTGGACTTTTCTAATCTAAAAGCATCTATCGGCGGCGGTATGTCAGTATTACCTAGCGTAGCGAAGGAATGGCATAAAATCACTGGTCTGCCTATCGTTGAAGGTTACGGCTTGTCTGAGACCTCACCTGTCGTAGCATTTAATCCGATGACTATTGCAGAATTTACTGGAAAAATAGGTATTCCTGCGCCTAGTACGGATATTGTGCTCATTGATGATGACGAAAATATAGTAGCCATGGGCGATCGAGGTGAAATCTGTGTAAAAGGTCCACAGGTCATGATTGGTTATCAGAATCGTCCGAAAGAAACTGCTGAATCCTTTACGGCTAGCGGTTACTTAAAAACTGGCGATATTGGAATCATGGACGAAAAAGGCTTTATCAAAATTGTTGATCGCAAAAAAGACATGATTTTGGTATCTGGTTTCAACGTCTATCCAAACGAAATTGAAGAGGCGATGAGTGAGCATCCAGCAGTCGTAGAATGCGGTGCTATTGGTGTACCAAATGATGATCGCGGCGAAGAGCCAAAACTGTTTGTGGTCAAAAAAGGCGACGTGACTGAAAAAGAGCTACTAGAATATGGCAAAAAACAACTGACTGGCTATAAGCGCCCACGTCATATACAGTTCGTTGACGAATTACCAAAGTCGAACGTTGGCAAAATCCTACGTAAGGAATTGCGTAAGATGGAAGGGTTAGAATAGTTTATATCTGACATTCTATTGATAACGGTGGCGTAATGGCAGGTGTGAATCTTGCTATTGCGCCGTTGTCACGTTAGGATATCTTAAGATTTTAGTCGACTACATACCTATCAATGTGTTTGCTAACGACTGATAGGTATTTTTATGACACTGCTTTTATAACATTGTACTAGGAATTTTTATGCGTATTGACAATCGTGAGCTTGACCAACTTCGCTCGATCAGCTTTGAGCGCCATTATACGAAGCATGCTGAAGGGTCAGTATTGGTAAGTTTTGGCGATACCAAGGTACTATGTACTGCCAGTGTAGAATCTGGTGTGCCGCGCTGGCTCAAGGGTAAAGGCAAAGGTTGGATCACAGCTGAGTATGGTATGTTGCCACGTGCGACCAACACGCGTAATCAGCGTGAAGCGGCTCGCGGTAAGCAGTCAGGTCGTACGCAAGAGATTCAACGTTTGATCGGTCGTAGCTTACGTGCCATGATTGATCTGAGTAAACTTGGTGAAAACACCATCTATCTAGATTGCGATGTGTTGCAAGCGGATGGCGGTACTCGTACGGCGAGTATCACTGGTGCTGCAATTGCGCTTATCGATGCGCTAGAGAGTATCCAAAAAGCCAAGAAACTCAAAGCAGATCCGCTAATCGGACTGGTTGCTGCGGTTTCTGTTGGTATGAAAGATGGCGAAGCGTATCTTGATCTGAACTACGAAGAAGACTCTAGCTGCGATACCGATTTGAACGTTGTGATGACCCAAAAAGGCGAGTACATTGAGCTACAAGGTACTGCTGAAGAAAAGCCGTTCACTCGTGAACAAGCAGATGCTATGCTGTCGTTAGCTGAAAAAGGCATTGCTGAATTGATTAAAATGCAACAGACGGCGCTTGGTTGGTAGACTAGCGTTTAAATACAACACACTGTCTTTGTTTTTAGTGTCAATAACTGCCTGTTAGCTGCTAATAGGCAGTTTTTTAATAGAAAATATTCGTACATTACTTAATAGGTAGCAACACATGCTAAAGCTGACTGATGATGGCGCCAAAATCACCTTACAAGGGCAATCAAATGCTGCTGATAATGGCATGTTTTGGTTTGGTTCTGCATTATTGGTCGGGGCCGTCGCAGTCGCCATGGCGATGAGCCTATTGCCTGAGCGTCTAGCCATCGGTGCGCTTGCCCTGCTTATCATTGGTAGCTTCATTTTTAATAAAAAGCGCCAACAGCATAAAAAAGCCATGAGCGGTATGATTAGCAGTGGCACATTATGGGTAAGGGCTGGCGAGTTGGTCCATGACAATCTAGGTAAGCGTGAGCATATTCATTTAACGGATGGCGATAAGATAACGCTGATTGGCGAGCAATTACAGATTGTCGATAGCAGTGACGTTCGCAAATATCGTATTACTGGCTTTGAGAGTGCTCAAGAAGCAAAAGCTGCGAAAGCTATCTTAGAAGGGCAATCGCTAACGAAACGTCATGTAAATATTAAAATGAAGAGTAATTAGTATCTTTTCTTAATTTCATACTTTACCAAAGTATAGCTATTATCTTCGTGTTATCTAACTTTCTAACTCAAATATCATTTTAAATTCCACTCGACGCGCCTCTCCAATATTGTCATTCATCAGTATATTTATACCGTCTATCACCTGACGCAAGCGAATAGTGCTTGCAGATTTGTGCGCAAATGGTTTATAAGTAGGATTATAAAATTTATCCTTCTTATTATTGATACTGTCATTGAGATCTAGTTGACAAGGAGTTAGTCATGTTGCGTTTGTCTATACCGTCAGTCGCCACGTCGTGCGGTTTATTCCTATTTACCTGCGGCATGGTAGGGCAAGCCCATGCAGATAGTATGAGTATGCTTATCGCCCAAAAATCTATTCAACCAACGATGAACACGTCCTATCGTTATCCTGAGGTACAGCGTTCAGCACCTACAGTCTTACCAGCGTTTTTATCAGGCAACTATGACAATGTCGATAGCGAGTATCTACCGCTATTGAGCAATGCCGAGACGCAGAGTAGTATGGCAGCGCGTGAGGTGGTTAGTACCGCACGTAAAATGGCACTTAACGAGCGCACGATTATTCAAGGTGGCTGCTGGGACTATTTAAATGCGGTATTCAATCGGGCAGGGGTATCGCGTAATACCATACACAAAGGCACTTATGCGCAAGGGCCTTATGCTAGTAGCAGTGAGATTGAAGCAGGCGACTGGCTCTATTATATCAATCATGGCTACAATGGCGTTGAGCATAGCGGACTGTTCGTCGGTTGGGTCGATGAGCGTGCTAAGCAGGCATTGATACTGAGCTATGCTGGCGAAAATCGCCGTGAACCAGCTCGTTATCGCGTTTATGACTTAAGCAATGTTTATCAAATTATGCGCCCTAGTGTTTAGTGTTCGATATCTCCAGTTTGACAACCTGTTCTATAATTGAATAAAAAAGCGTCCGCAACTCATTGAAGTTGCGGACGCTTTTATTTTGCATGTCTAATTGGTTTTCTTATGCTAAAACGGTTTTACCACGACTAGAATGACGATAATCACTAAGGCGAAGACAGGCACTTCATTAAACCAGCGCCAGAATTTATGCGTTTTATAATGTGGATTATCAATTAGCTTCTTACGATAAAAGCCGCAAGCGCCATGATAACCTGACAGCAACACTACTAATAGCAATTTGACGTGTAGCCAGCCTTGGGCTTTATAGACATCCCAGCCCAGTCCTAACATCCATAGACCAAAGATCCATGTCGCTATCATCGATGGGGTCATGATGCCGCGATACAGCTTGCGCTCCATAATGGAAAAGCGCTCATGACTGATGCTATCGTCGCTCATCGCATGATAGACAAACAGGCGCGGCAAATAAAATATCGCCGCAAACCAGCAGACCATAGAGATAATGTGCGCCGCTTTAATCCAGTTAAAATAATCTGCCATCATAGTTTCTCTTGCTTAGCTTATATTTTTTAGCGTGGGCTTAATCTGCCAATACAACTTGTGTTTGATGACCATTCATCGCATCCATTACAGGCAGTACTTTAGGCGCTCTTGGTGCGGCAAACTGTTTGGTTAGGCCAAGCTCACGCATGAGTCTATCGTCGCCTGATTGACTTGCATTACCAGTGGTAAGAAGCTTGTCACCATAAAAGAATGAGTTAGCGCCTGCCATAAATGCCAACGCCTGCTCAGAATCTGAAAGACTTTCGCGGCCAGCAGATAAACGCACGTAGCTAGTCGGGCAGCAAATACGGGCGACAGCAATAGTACGAATCCATTCAAGTACAGACAGCTGACCTTCGGCCAGTACTTTGTTACCAATCGGTGTGCCTGCAATAGGCACCAGTAAGTTGACTGGAATTGACTCAGGCGCTTTAGGCATTTTTAGCAGCTCAAGTACCCAATCGATGCGGTCATCACGGCTTTCACCCATACCAACGATATTACCACTACAGACATTAATGCCAGAGTTACGCACGTTTTCTATCGTATCTAAACGCTCATCATAGCTACGCGTGCTAACGACTTGCTCATAGTAGCTACGCGAAGTATCTAGGTTATGGTTGTAGTAATCCAACCCTGCATTGGCCAACTGTGTTGCTTGATTGGTATCGAGCATACCCAGCGTCATACAAGTTTCAAGTCCTAATGCTTTTACTTCTTTGATCAGCTCAACCACATAAGGCATGTCTTTGGCACTTGGATGTTTCCACGCGGCACCCATGCAGAAGCGTGATGAGCCACTGTTTTTGGCGCGTTTTGCTGCTGCGATAACTTTGTCAACTTCTATGCGCTTTTCTGCTTGTAGTTTGGTGGTGTCGCGATGGTGGCCCGACTGTGAGCAGTAGCCGCAATCTTCAGGGCAGTTGCCCGTTTTGATAGAGAGTAGCGTGCTGATTTGTACTTCATTGGCAGTGAAATGCTTTCTATGAATGGTCTGCGCTTGTAACAGCAAGTCCATTAAAGGTAAGTCAAACAGTTGCGCGATTTCTTCACGGCTATACGTGGTGGCAACTTTACTATCAGTTTGAGTCGCGTCTGTGGCTAGATTGGCCAAAAAATCACTATTGGTCGTATCTGGCTGAGTGGCTACATCAGTTGGCTGGTTGGCGCCAGGTTCGGAGATGCTAAGCAATCCTGCCATAAGGTAAGTCCTTTTATAAGAATGAGAGGGTATTAAATAAAACCAATGTTTTTATCTATTGTCATTTATAAGGTAACAAAAAAGGTTGCCGTATAGTATACCGCAACCTTTTTAGAAAATCAGAACACTGCTAGACAGTATGTATAATTGTCACAGTAGCGCACATAAATAGTAACTATACGTTTGTCTATTTAGTTCTATATCATCCATTCTACCAATGACTACCGCTCAGTGCACCATTCTTTTTATTTACCAAGTTTGTGCTTAGCGATACCAACCCAATGCTCAGTAAGTTTCTGTGCTTTATAAGCGTAAGGTTTGGCTTTTTGGATATATGGTTTACACTCTTCTGGTATAGCTGGGACGATATGCTTAGCAAGTTTGTTGAACCACATCATTAGGCTATAGTCGCCTTCAATGCTCAAGTTACCTTCTTGTACAGCGGTCATAAAGGCAGGCAAGCTACCTTTGGTTAGCAGTCTAACGCCAGTCATAGAGTCTTTAAAAGTGATGGTCAAATCGGCTTCTTTTGCATGACCGCTTTGTTGACTGAACTGTCCATTGTCAAAGCTAAAAGAACGAGCGATATCAGACTCAGTACTAGCAAACTCAATCGTAACTTGGCGATCAGCGAACAACGCTTTAACGTCTTCGTTATCACTATCAGCTAACATAGACAAACGATAGCCAACGACAGCCAATAAAGCATCTAATGGATCAGATTTGATATCTAATACAGGAACAGTAAACATAGCAGAACTCCTAAAGAAATGAGGCATAAAAATAAAGCGTACTTTATACCAGTTTTTATGACAAATATATAACTGGATTATAAACTATCACAGGGCGTCAACTCTTTAGGAGTTAAGTAGAGAGCGTTAAGTATCTTGTAACATTCGATGTCACTGACGTAAGTAAGGTATTGATATAGACAAACAAAGGTATAAATAGGACAGTTTTAACGGAAACGTGGCTGATAGTTATCATCGTAGACAGGAGTGTGTTCGATATAGCGTGCGGCTTCTAGCTCACGTTGCTGGCTAACTGTCTGACTTACATCATCATAGCGCAACGCTCGATACAGTACCCAAGCTGCCAACGGTAGCCAACTGATGCCCATAGCGATGATATAGCGATGCCATGACGATAGCTCCATCAACATAGGACGACCCGTTAATATATTTTGAATCAACTCAACGGTGAACCAGTAGGCCATCCCGCCAAACAAATATAGCAGTAGCCAACGATACGACGATAAGGCGAGCACCACTACTAAACTGGCTAGCAGCCCATAACCAAGCCATGCCGCGCCGCTCCATGCCTCTACACCGATAAAAGAAAATATAGTCATTAACATCATTCATCTCGCTATTCATAAGGTGAATTCCAATGAGACTATTATGAGAGGTTATTGAGTAAAGCTGAAGAGGGTACAGGCGACTTTGCGACAACCGTTGACGTTTGGTTTTTTGGCTTGTTTTGTGATATTTGATGTCTAGGTTTTAGGCTAAGCGCCGTGAGGAGTGGCGCTTATTTTGAGTGATATGGAAATGGTTTTGTTTGCTCGGGAGGGTGTTTGTTAGCTAGCAAAGTAAAATAGCAAACAGGACTAACAGTTTGCTAAATATTTAGACTCGATTGGTACGATTACCCCACCACGATAATAGCGAAACTAGAATAGCACCGAGTAGCATAAGTCCTACTGTCGTTGACCACTGTGCGCCAGTAGGGTATTGCCACGGCATGACATTATGAACGGCTTCAGTATTTAACGAGCCTAGCGCATCTACTTTCCATGGCCATACTTTTATTAGAGAGCCTGCGATAAAGCCGGTCAGTAATGCTAAGGTAGCCTGATAATAATGTGAGAGTAGCCACTTAAGTGCGCGCGTGAATAGCAATAGCCCAGCCGCCATACCCGCAATGACTGTGAAAATGGCACTCAGATTCATCGTATCGACCGCTTCTAATACTGCATCGTAGGCGCCTAGCAATAGCAAAATAAACGACCCTGATATGCCCGGTAGGATCATGGCACAAATAGCAATTGCCCCTGCAAAAAACAGATACGGTAAGCTAGGCGTGGTCGTAAGCAATGGCATACTACTGATGACTACGGCGGCAATAAGTCCAGTCGCAAACAGTGCGACACGTCCTATATTCCAGCGCTTTATCTCACTGAGTAAGATAAATACCGTTGCAACGACCAGTCCAAAAAAGAATGACCAAATAAGCAATGGTTGGTTGTCCAATAAATGCTTAATGATACCGGCTAAGGTTGCAAAGCTAGTGGCAATACCTAGTAGCAAACATAATAGAAATGTCGCATCTACTTGTCGCCAAATCGCAGCGAATCCTTTAACACCACCTTCTTGTTGAAAGATCGTCCAAAGATTGGGGCCGATACTACCAAGTGCGTTAATCAAGCGCTCGTAAATCCCTGCGATTAGCGCAATGGTGCCGCCAGAGACGCCAGGTACGATATCAGCTGCTCCCATGGCCATACCTCTGACATAAATACCTACCAGCTGTTTTGGGCTATCGGTACGTACAGGTACCGTATCTTGTTCTAATGGCGCTGACGGCTGAGTTGGCCGCGGAGATTGTGGTGCCGTCATGAGCATTCCTTTATCATTTAAAAATAAGTGTTATCTGAAAGTAAGCATTGGCTAAAAACAGGCGTTAGCTAAACATCAATATGCATAGAAGATTTTATTAATCATCGTAATGTACTAGGGTGTGTCTTCCGTTCGCTCGATAGGCATCTAACTGAACTAAAAATGGCTAAATCTTGTCAAACATCGTCAAATAGCTAGTTAATATACCAATACTATCTACGCTACTTTTCTTGTTTAAGCCACGCCCTAAAGCATAAAAGCCAGATTAATGACAAAACATTAACCTAGCTTATTGAATAGCATAAAGCGTTCAGCAGTTACTCAGTAGGAGCGAGGGCTGGATAGCCAAGAGCGTACAATGTACCTTCAAGCCCTGTCACGTTGACAGCGGCATCAGCACGTGCTTGAACGATTGGTTTGGCATGATAGGCCACACCCAAATCGGCCAGCGCCATCATCGGTAAGTCATTAGCACCGTCACCGACACAGACCACTTGTGACATCTCAATGCCCAAGCGCTCAGCGGTATGCTCAACGATAGCGGCTTTTTTGGCACCATTGACAATAGGCCACTGTACATGACCAGTCACTTCACCTTCTTCAATATCTAAAGCATTGGCATGCACTTCATCGATACCCAGCTGCTCAGCGATATAACGGGCAAAATAAGTAAAGCCGCCTGAAACTAGCACCGTATGATAACCTAGCGCTTTTAGCGCACTGATCGTCGTGCGTGCACCAGTCGATAACGTTAAGCGACTACAGATATCATCGAGCACATCAGTAGAGGTGCCTTTTAGCAATGCCACACGCTGAGCAAACGATTCATCAAAATCAATCTCACCGCGCATTGCGGCTTCAGTGATGGCTTCCACTTCTTCGCCAATCCCAGCCGTTTTTGCTAGCTCTACGATGACTTCTTGCTCGATCAAGGTTGAATCCATATCAAAGCAGGCAAGCTTATGTGTCCGTAGCATATGACCGACAGACAAGATATGACAATCCACGACGTTTATGTTGCCTGTGCTATCTGCACTGCGTGTACTGTTATATTCTTCAGTTAGGTCACGACGCAGGCGAGCGGTCAGCTGATCATCAATAATGTGAGCGGCTGCGGTTTTTTTGCCAGGGTGCATTAGTGTGTCAGTGACTGGTACCAGCAGATAACGGTAGACCTGAGTATGGGTAAAGGGTAGGCGCTGTGCGTCTGCTGCTGTAGGCTCTGTATCAGACACCGTGATATTGACGAAGCTAGCGTCAGTATCTTCGGCAACGGTCACTAGATGCCAGCTTGGCTGTTCATCGACCCACGATTGGACGTACTGGTGAATATCTAATGCAGATACCTGAGTCGGCAGTACTACGATGAGCGCAAAAACAGGTAGCGACTGTAGCGCATCAAAGTCTTGCAAATTGGTATCTTCGGGTAATAATGCCGCAATAGAATCAACGGCTTGTTGCCATGCTTTGCTGTCTTTTGGTAACGAATAAGATGTATTTTTTGGCATGGCTCAATTGTCCCTTGTATGCTCATATAAGATTAGGAATAATAACAGTTTTACTGGGCAGCGCCTATAGATGACGCGCAAAGTAACAATGATGCTAAAAAACAGATTTTATGGCGTAAGAAGCCATAGAAAATGCAATAAAGTTATTATGATAAATTTATAAAGCGCTCACGCTATAAGGCTTATTATGGTGATATAGTAGATGAGATAAGCTGGCTGTTTATCGACGGTGCTTTCTTATTAACGATGCCTTCGCAAAAGATAGTAAGGCAAAAGATAGCGAAGCTGGCAACAATATTGATGGTGTCGATAATCGCTAATAATCAGTACTGCTTTATAACTATGTGCGCATTACAGTTGGCGCACATCACAATTGTTTAAAAATTAGCCAAAAAATGAGCAGTAGCCTCGTTTTTTAATTTCTTCTCTCCAAAAAAGTTTAACATATCATGACGTATTTAGCGCCGCGGCAAGGGTTGTTTGCCATTATTCTTCTGGTTAGTTTTTGTTTGCAGACGCTGTTATTGGTCATTAGTACTGACCAACAGCTGAGCAATAGTCGTGCGTTAAAAGGCGAGCAGATGGTCGCCCAGCTGATTGATGAAGCAAGGTTGTCTTTAGAAAATAAAGACCGCGTGAGCTTAAGCGTTATTGCCAATCGCTATACCAGCGAGCAAGACGTCACACGGATACTGATTAAGGACAACAACGATGATATCTTGGTGCCAGTAGGCAATGCGCCGATGCAGCAAGGTGACACTATTCGTCAAATCGCCACCAATGGCGATGCAGTTATCGGTAGCGTTGCATTGACTTTGAAAGACGTTAGCAAAGGCGAGATTATCGCCATGCAATGGCCGTTTGTCATCGGCACCATGCTGCTACATTTACTGCTTTGGCTGATTTACGGTTACCTCGCTCGTCCGACCAAAGAGCAAATTAATGCGTTAAGTCGAGATATCCAAGAGCTGTATCGTGACCAATATAGACCAGTCGATCAACGCGGCTACGACCGTGAACTTGAGCGCCAATCAGCGTCTAATTTAGCAAACAGTCAAGTAGCGACAGATAATACGGCTAATGTCAGAAATGACGAAGTGACTAATGCCCGCAAGTTTAATGTACATAATGAAGTGAACGAGTACCTTAGAACTCAGCAAAACCAAGAAACAGGTAGTGATACTGACAATCTAGCGAGTGCGAGTGAAGGAGGCGAAAGTGAAATAGCAGATACAGACGGTGTTGCTTCTCAAGTTACCAGCCATACGTCTAAACTGTCTGCTACACGGTCTGTTGATAGCGTCAAAGTTCAAGTGGTATTCCATGATGAGTTCAATATGCTTGAACGCCTTGCACCTGCGCAGCGTCTTCCGTATCTAGCACTCTGCACGCAGCTGCTCAATCAGGCTGTGACTGAGTTGCTAAGACAACCATTGCTACTGGGCGTGAGTGCAATGAATGAAGCTCACTTTGAAGACAATGGCGCAAGTGTGGTACTAAAGGCTGATAATAGTCATGCAAAAGTGGCACTCGCAGGCGTGATGCTTGCCAAGCTATATTTAATGCTCAACAAAATTATCCACGACAAGCATATTGAGCTGTCGCGCTTTGCCTTGCCAGCAAAAGCGGGCGTGAGCGATGAGGCGCAGTCAGAGCCAATGACTCACTTGCTCCAGAGTATTGGCAAAAAAGAGCAGCTATTAATATTATTGCCAAATGCCGGTCTCAAGCAAATCAGCAATCATGTACAAGTACATAACATCATGCGTCCAACCACTGTCTATGAGCGCGAGTGCGCGATATTTGACGGTGCTAACGACTCATTGATTCAGCGTTTGGCCGATGTGCGTAACGCAGTTCTGATGATTGAAGATGAGGACGAGCTACACATTTAATGCCGACTGTATTTGGTCATTTATATTACAATTGTCTGTTATATAGCCTACTGAACTATCTTAATCGTAGAGATGAAATGTACTATATTGCGAAAAAGGATTGACAACATTCAATAGAGACTTTATAAGGCATATATATATTGATGTATTCTTAATACCCTTGCCTAAAAATGATAGGAGTTTGTCATGAGTGACGCTGATATTGACGACGATTTTGATGATGATTTTGTCGACGATGATGATGCAAAGATGGTTGAAGAAGCTGAGACGAGCGCACGTACACGTTTAAGTAGTCTTGAAAAACGTCGGCTAATCGATAATTTGCTAGAAGAAAAGCGTTTGGCTAAAGAGTTAAAAGACGATCTAGACGACATAGACAACTTCGATGAAGACGGTGACGATTGGGATGATGACGATTTTTAATTTATCGGCATCGGTCGTTTCAGTGGACTAAAGTGCTCTAGTAGCTACTTTAATGACGGTAACTACTTTAACGGCAGTGACTATTTTAATGACTAAAATCATTTAACCAATCAAGTTGGTTGCCTGCTGTTTGCCACTTTTCTAATTTTCTAGGTTTGCTTGCAACCAGTTCATCTCGATAATACTTACCTGATAGAGGTTGCTTGAGTTTGATTAATTAAGCAGCCTTTAGTCTCTACTTAAGTACTCGTCCTCTTTCATTTAACCGATCGCCCACTGCGATTGATGACATCTATCTGCTAAGGAAAACCAAATTATGAGTAACCAACTAAGTTTTGATGAATTACTGGACTATTTGGACAATCAAGAAAGCCAGTTCGTGCTAGATAGTGTCGCAGCGCATGGTTTTTTGACGGCGACGGTTATCGGTCGTCCATTGCCTAACTGGATGGATGCCCTGTTTGAAGGTCACGTAAGTGAGATTCCAGAAAATGTCATCGATGGCATCAAACGCTGGCGCGATTCGATCATGGCTGAGCTAAAAAACGAGACGCCTATTGAATTACCGTTTGGTGAAGATGCTGGTAACGAAGAAGTGGCGGTTGATTTCTCTGACGAGTCAGACATCGTTGCTTGGTCAATCGGTTTTGTCGATGCCATGTATGGTGATGAAGCAAGCGACTGGTTTGAAGATCAAGAAACGGCAGAAGATGTCGCAGTATTGACCTTGCCAATGATCGTACTTAGCGGTATCGACGATGAAGATCCAGAGCTGTCTGAGATGCGTAAAGACGAAGACAAAATGGTACAGATGGCCAATAGCATCGAAGGCAATTTAACTGAGCTGTTCTTATTGTTCCATACCAACGATTAGTAATGCTAAGAAACAGCGCTGCTAACGGTGCTGTTTCTGTCTTGTTTTGTCTATGCTGTATCGCAGCGCTTTGATTTACTATATATTTTATAAGTCACCGATAAGGTCATCCTATGACTGTGCAACTCTCTAATCTTGAGCACTTACCTAATTATCAAATCACTGAACGCCTAGATGTAGTGTACGGCAGTACGGTACGCTCAAAGCACGTAGGTAAGGATCTGTTTGCTGGGTTAAAAAACATCGTTGGCGGTGAGCTGACGGCTTATACCGAGCTATTAGAAGAGTCACGTCAAGAAGCAATCGATCGTATGATTGTCAAAGCAGAGGCGCTCGGTGCTGATGCGGTGGTCGGTCTGCGTTTTTCGACTTCTAGTATTGCCCAAGGTGCGTCAGAGCTTTTTGTTTATGGTACAGCGGTCAAGGTTGCGCCGATATCACAGCAGCAGTATCAAAACCCACAAAGCGACGGTCACAACCATTCTAATCAAAATGTGAGTACTCAGACCCAAGTCGCACCCGATGATTTACCGCGTTTCAACCCTTTTGGTTAATCCTACAATACTAAAAGCTACAATACTAAAAACTACAATACCAAATCCTATAATGCTAAAAGCACCGATGCTTTTTATGATGAGAAACGTGCTATGAATGACTCACTCACGCAAGTGCTCATCAACTATGGGCCGTTTGTCTTCTTATTCGCGGCTGGCTGGTTCTTTGGGTCACGCCATGAGCGTCAGCATTTGGCACAGCTAACAGTAGCAGAGCAAGCATTGGGCGATATCACTGTCTCAAGCGAACGTCTATACCGTCCCAAGTTAGCAGCGGGTAGTGAAGGCGAGCTGGTACTTGGTAGTGTCGTCATCGCTCAAGATTATTTCAAAATGATTATCGCTCGCGTATTAAGTGTCTTTGGCAAAAACTTAACCACCTATGAGACTTTGCTAGATCGTGCACGCCGCGAAGCCATCGTTCGTATGCGGACTGAGGCAAAAGCCAAAGGCTACACGCATATCTACGGGTTACGTCTTGAGGTAACCAATGTCAACCAATTAGGCAGTATGGTCGAAGCCATCGCCTACGGTACAGCTGTTATCAGTATCGACCATATTCACTCTACATCTGCTATAAATCACAAAACCTCCGCTTAAATCATTTCTACTTTTTTATCAAGTGTAAAAACCTATAATTGACTGACGAGTAGTCAGAAAAATCAAAACCATACACTTTTACAACGATATACTGAATTTTGCCGTTCCGTTATTATTTCGGTTCGTAGTAACCAGTTTTATCAAAAATTGTCGGTTTAAAAAACACGACTGTATGGAAAAGTGTCATATAAAGAGCTGACAACGTCGGTGGCTTTTACCCAAGATATCAGCAGGATTGGCTGATTGAGCATGACGAGGTTGTCATAAACCTGCCCGTGTAAGGGCTCTATCTACAAGGATGTAGTTATGGAAGGTGTTGAGTTAGTCACGTTTATAAATGCAAAAGTCATTCCCATTAGTATCTTTTTGATTATGATGGGGATGGGATTGTCCTTAGTTACCAATGATTTTAAGAGAGTCGTCAAATACCCTAAAGCAGTCGCTATAGGCTTGACCAATCAGCTAATATTCTTACCATTGGTAGGTTTTGCCTTGGCAACCACCATGTCTCTCGAGCCAGAGTATGCCGTCGGGGTTATGTTGCTGGTACTGTGTCCTGGTGGCACGACATCGAATCTATTTACCTATCTAGCCAAAGGTGACGTCGCACTTTCGGTCACCATGACCGCTATTGCCAGTGTCATTACCGTATTTACCATTCCTATCGTCCTTAGTTTTTCGCTCGTATACTTTATGGGTGCGGGTAGTGAGTTCCAGCTGCCAGTGGTCAAGACCATGATCAGCCTAATTGCTCTGACTATTTTACCCGTCAGTATTGGTATGTTGATCAAACGTTATGCGCCTAACGCGGCAGACAAGGGACAGGTGATGGTGTCTCGTTTTGGCGTGATATTCTTGAGCTTCTTGGTACTTTTCTTAAGCTATGTGCAACGAGACATTATCGTTGAAGCGTTAATCGCTACTGGCCCTGTGGCATTGATATTGAACGTATCGACGATGGCGCTTGGTTATTACACCAGTAAATGGTTCGGTCTAAACCCTGCGCAAAGACGCTCGATTACTATGGAGGTCGGCCTACAAAACAGTACGCTTTCAATGTTTATGGCACTGACGCTATTGGCCAATTATAAGATGTCGATGACGCCAGCCATTTATACGCTAATCATGTTCTTGACCGCCGGTATTATGGTCAGAGTATTTACTGCCCAACATAATAAAGCCAAAAGAACCGAGATAGAAAACAGCGTATTGGCAGCACGTAGAATGTAAGAGGTTTAAAATAACCGTAGTAACGCACTGTTGCGCCAGTTGAGACAGTACTTGGCAAAAATCAACAATGTATGGTGCAATAAATTAAGCCCATAATCCGCTTTGTATAATGAAGCGTGTTATGGGCTTTTGTGTTTAGTGCTTGTTTTAACTCAAATCAGTTTAGCTCAAACCAGTTTTATCTCAAGTCTAAAATCTTCGTCTGTCCATTTTCGCTCTTGCCTCGGCAGCTTGCTCTTTGACTTTTTCAATTTCAAATAAGAACGTACGATTTTTAAGCACCGCGACGAATACCACGCCGCCGACTGTATTGCCCACCAGTACCACGACTAAAAATACCAAGTAGCGCCAGAGACTGACGGTATTGCCATACAGCAGCGCTGAAAATACTTCGATATTGCCCACGATACTATGATGCAAGCCTAAAAACCCAATGCTACCAGTGATAAGCGTCACCAATACGATACGGCTAAGTGTGTCACGTGCGGAGGTCACCAGCCATGCGGCCACGCCCATCATCCAGCCTGCTAGCACGGCGCTGCCAAAGATAACCCACCACTCAAAACCTAAGATATGCTCGGCATAAACATCGATAGCATGGTCTGTAAACAGGTGCATATGTAACCCCAGACCAATCATTAATGCTGCAAAGATACAGCCGCCAACGATATTACCAGCGATGACGATGCCCCATAGCCGTAACAGCTTATGTAGCGGTTCAATTTTATTTAAGACAGGCAAGCTCAAGAGGGACGTCTGCTCAGTAAATAATAACGACTGACCAATCACCACGATAATAAAGCCGATCGGATACAGCAGTGACGACAGTACCATGGCATAGCGACTTGGTATCACGTCATTAAGTAGGGCAAACGCTGATAAAATCATAAAAAAGCTGATGCCAATCTCTAGACCAGCTGTAAAGGCGCTGGTAAATAGCGAGCCAAGTGAACGCTCAAAGGTTTCTTTTGCGTGGATAACTTGCTCGACTAAGATACTGGCGTAGCTTTTCGCTTGGCTTAGATTGTCATCACTGGCGACCTTTTTGATGGTTTCTTTGTCTTCGTCGCTGATTTCTTCTGGTAGGTCATCATTATCCAGATCTTCGGTGGCTTTGATAGGTTCGTCTGCGTCACTATCTGAAATTTCGTTTGCATGACTGTCTGTAGTGTCGTCTACGTCCTTATTTACCTCATCGTCTTTGGAAGGGCTGCTACTTTTTTCTAGCGTATCGTTACCTTCAGGTATAGGAGAGGTGGTGCTCGTATTCACACGCTCATTGTTTGATAGATTAGCCTGAGAATCATGGTCATGCTCGGTATCTTGGGACACGGTTGGCTCGCTGGTTATAGGCTAATGATTTTGCTGCATAAGTAATCTCTATTATATTTCCCATTCTTCGGATTGCTGTTGTTAATTGATTAACAATTTAGGTAATAAATCGCCTTCAGGCTTTATAAATTGTCTTACCATCTAACAAAATCTGCCTATCTGCGTTAAAATCACACTATCAACTATTTTTCCTGTTTTTATAGCGTTGTGCGCTATCTCATTTTGACCACATTCATTATCAACAATAAGATAACCCTATTATGAGCAATCCTAATACCGATACCAGCATTGATAGCAATGCGAAAACCAACCTGACCCAGTCGATCCAAGCGGCGCTAAGCCAATTAGAGAGCGCCTATAATCCTGCGGAAGTTGAAGCAGGTATGTATCAAGGCTGGGAAGAAAGCGGCTATTTTCAGCCGACTTTTGATAAAGACGAGTCGTTTTCTATTGCGCTACCACCGCCAAACGTCACGGGCTCGCTGCACATGGGTCATGGTTTTAACAATGCAATCATGGATGCGCTCACCCGTTATCACCGCATGGATGGTGACAATACGCTGTGGCAGCCAGGTACGGATCATGCGGGTATCGCAACCCAGATGGTCGTTGAGCGTCGCTTAGAAGCGCAAGGACTCAAACGCCGTGATATGACCCGTGCAGACTTCATCGATAAAGTATGGGAGTGGAAAGAAGAGTCAGGCGGCAATATCACTAGCCAAATTCGTCGTTTGGGCAGCTCGGTTGATTGGTCGCGTGAGCGCTTTACCATGGATGATGGTCTGTCTAACGCGGTAAAGGAAGTATTCGTTCGTCTGTTTGATGATGGTTTGATCTATCGTGGTAAGCGTTTGGTCAACTGGGATCCTAAGTTCCAAACCGCACTATCTGATTTAGAAGTCGAAAACCACGATGAAAAAGGCAGTTTGTGGCATTTCCGCTATCATTTCACGGATACAGACCTAACCACTCAAGATGGTAAAAATTATCTCGTCGTAGCCACCACGCGTCCTGAGACATTGCTTGGTGATACCGCTGTCGCGGTCAATCCTAGCGATGAGCGTTATGCACATTTAGTCGGCAAAACCATTACCTTGCCAATCACAGGTCGTGTCGTGCCTATCGTCGCTGATGATTATGTCGAAAAAGACTTCGGTACGGGCTGTGTCAAAATCACTCCAGCGCATGATTTTAACGATTATGAATTGGGTCGTCGCCATAGCTTGCCATTGATCAATATCCTTGATGAACGCGCTAATATTTTGCCAGCGATGGAAGTATATCCTGATTTGCAAACGCGTGAGCCAGAGCTAGAGACTACGCCTAGCGAATACGCAGGACTTGAGCGTTTTGCTGCGCGTAAATTCCTTGTAGAGCAAGCAGGCGAGCAAGGCTGGCTAGAAGATATCGAAGACTATGCACTCAAAGCTCCGCGTGCTGAGCGTGGTGGTACGATCGTTGAGCCGTGGTTGACCGATCAGTGGTATGTCGCTGTCAAAGAGCTTGCCAAGCCTGCGATTGACGCGGTAGAAGACGGTAGCATCGAGTTCGTCCCTGCACAGTACAAAAACATGTATATGTCGTGGATGACCGATCTACAAGATTGGTGCATCAGCCGTCAGTTGTGGTGGGGACATCGTATCCCTGCATGGTATGACGATGCGACGGGTGAAATCTATGTCGCCCGTGATGAAGCGGAAGTACGCACTAAGTACAACTTAAGCGATGATGTAAAACTGCGCCAAGATGATGACGTACTCGATACGTGGTTCAGCTCGGGTCTATGGACATTCAGTACGCTTGACTGGGCAGACGTCAACGCCGATCCACGTGTGATGGACACCTTTCACCCAACCAGCGTGTTGGTGACAGGTTTTGACATTATTTTCTTTTGGGTTGCCCGCATGATAATGATGACCATGCACTTCGTGAAAAACGAAGACGGCACGCCGCAAGTACCGTTTAAGACCGTCTATGTCCATGGTCTGGTACGTGATGGCAATGGTCAAAAAATGTCAAAATCTAAAGGTAACGTCTTAGACCCGATTGATCTGATCGACGGTATTGATCTAGAAGCGCTGGTAGAAAAACGCACCAGCAACATGATGAATCCAAAAGACGCGGCCAAAATCGAAAAGCAAACGCGTAAAGAGTTCCCAGAAGGTATCCCAGCTTATGGTACGGATGCGCTACGCTTTACCTTTACCTCATTAGCCAGTACCGGTCGCGATATTAACTTTGATCTAAAGCGTGTCGAGGGCTATCGTAACTTCTGTAATAAAATCTGGAACGCCAGCCGCTTTGTCCTGATGAACTGTGTCGATGGCGACAGCAATGCCAAGCCTATCGACCAAACGGCGAATCCTGACGTATGGGAATTACCAGAAAAATGGATCATGAGTCGTCTGAACTCTAGCATCAAAGACATTCATCAGCATTTTGCTCAGTATCGTCTCGATATGGTCAGCCAAGATATCTATGAGTTCATCTGGAATGAATACTGTGATTGGTACGTTGAGCTTGCCAAAGCCAGCCTAAAT
>Ga0207897_100238_pt1 | contig 21945 bp, 17 predicted proteins | sample LinPmetageLP42_FD_184054 | JGI IMG/M metagenome (GOLD analysis project Ga0207897, IMG submission 184054) | Marine viral communities from the Pacific Ocean - LP-42 (SPAdes) | ecosystem: Environmental > Aquatic > Marine > Oceanic | place: Pacific Ocean | collected 2010-08-27
AATGATCGTATATCTATGTTTATCTCATACTGATTATTTATAAAAACAATTTTTATGCTACCTATAAATCATATAAGTTTAATTTAGCAGCTTTTTATTATCAGGATATTCGTTAAAAATGAGCAATACGTTTATAGACGTCACGTGTTTAATAAACACACCAATAAGTAAGGGATGGGAATAACTAGTGAGCGACATGGTAAAAAATACCTTATTGTGGCTGGTGGTAATCGGCGTTTTGGTGCTGGTGTTTAGCGGCTTTGATCAATCCTCTGAGCCGGATAACCTTAACTACTCTGAGTTTGTGACCGCAGTGTCAGAGAACCAAGTAGCCAGTGTCGAGATCGACGGCGAACAGATCACCGGCGAAAAGAAAAATGGCTCATCTTTTGAGACCATTAGACCAGCTGTGTCAGATGACCAGCTCATGCCAATGCTACGTGAGAACCAAGTCGAAGTTCAAGGAACTGCACCGAAGCGCCAAAGCGTATTAATGCAATTACTGATAGCCAGCTTCCCAATTCTATTGATTATTGGTCTGTTCTTATTCTTTATGCGTAACATGCAGGGCGGCGCGGGCGGTAAAGGCGGCGGCCCAATGAGCTTTGGTAAATCGAAAGCAAAAATGCTAACTGAAGATCAAATCAACGTTAACTTCGAAGATGTGGCTGGTTGTGAAGAAGCCAAAGAAGAAGTCGTTGAAGTGGTTGAGTTCTTACGTGATCCAGACAAATTTACCAAACTGGGTGCAACGATTCCTCGTGGTATCTTGATGGTAGGTCCTCCAGGTACGGGTAAAACCTTGCTAGCGAGAGCTATTGCTGGCGAAGCTAAAGTGCCGTTCTTCTCAATTTCAGGTTCTGATTTTGTTGAGATGTTTGTCGGTGTTGGTGCATCACGTGTCCGTGATATGTTCGAACAAGCGAAGAAAAGTGCTCCTTGTATCATCTTTATTGATGAGATTGATGCGGTCGGTCGTCATCGTGGTTCCGGTATGGGCGGCGGTAACGATGAGCGCGAGCAGACATTGAACCAGTTATTGGTTGAAATGGATGGTTTTGAAGGTAATGAAGGCGTTATTGTTATTGCCGCAACCAACCGTGCTGATGTGCTCGATAAAGCATTACTGCGTCCAGGTCGTTTTGACCGTCAGGTACAAGTAGGCTTGCCGGATATCAAAGGCCGTGAACAAATCCTAAAAGTTCATTTGAAGAAGCTGCCGAATACAATCAGTGTAGATGCCAGTTCTCTTGCTCGTGGTACGCCTGGATTTAGTGGTGCACAGCTTGCTAACCTTGTAAACGAAGCGGCACTATTTGCAGCACGCCGTAACAAGACCAGCGTCGATATGAATGATTTTGAAGATGCAAAAGACAAGCTATATATGGGTCCTGAACGCAAATCCATGGTCATACGCGAAGAAGAACGCCGTGCCACTGCGTATCATGAAGCGGGTCATGCGCTAGTAGCTGAGCTATTGCCAGGTACAGATCCGGTGCATAAGGTTACTATTATGCCTCGTGGTTTTGCCCTTGGTGTGACTTGGCAGCTGCCAGAACACGATCAAACCAGTATGTATAAGTCGAAAATGCTGAGCGACATTGCTATTTTGTTCGGTGGTCGTATCGCTGAAGAGGTGTTTATCAATCAAATGTCAACGGGTGCTTCAAACGACTTTGAACGTGCTACTAAAATGGCACGTGCAATGGTCACGAAGTACGGTATGTCTGATGCACTTGGTATCATGGTGTACGAAGATGACGACAACTCGCAAGGATATTTCGGCGGTGGTGGACGTACTATCTCTGAAGCCACGCAGCAGAAGGTCGATGAAGAAGTGCGTCGTATGCTAGAAGAGCAGTATGATATTGCTCGTGAATTGATTGAAGCCAACCAAGACAAAATGCATGCGATGGTTGATGCGCTTATGAACTGGGAAACCATTGATCGTGATCAACTGCAAGATATTCTAGCAGGTGAAGAACCACGTCCACCGAGAGTTTATCAGCATAACGAAGTAAACTTGTCAAAAAGCGACGTTAAAACAACAGGTGCTACACCGCCACCACTACCAGCGATGTAAGTGCTAGCGTATTCATGTTTTATAAAAAGCCCTTTATGATAAAGGGCTTTTTTATTGTCATCATTTTATGAAGGGTTTAGAACCCTATAAGATTTACTGGTATCATAAGCGTAGATAATAATAAATAGAGCATGTTGAACATTCACAAATAGGCACTGATAATCGCTAAAACTGTTCCAGACAAGGTATAAAGTGACGGTGATGCTCCAGCCTTAACTAGGTTTGCAACGTACTGCTTGTATAGATCTGAGAGCAGTTTTAGGCTCAGCTCTAATATTAACAGAAGAAAATAGGACTCTTTTTTGCCATTTCATTGTTAAAAATACACGCTTAGAATGACTAAACTTACTATTTGTAACGTCGAACTGTCTAAAAAATAGTCTCTGTCAGTGCCATGGTCGAATGTTCAACACGCCCTAAAGCTGCATTATAAATTTTACTTGCGATGGATTATTCATGTCATTATTTCAACCTTTATCCAACTACCAAGTATCTAGCTGTGATAAAACCTTAGATTTGTCACAGCCGCATGTCATGGGCATCTTGAATGTAACGCCAGATTCGTTTTCAGATGGTGGGCAGTTTAACGCAATAGATAAAGCCGTTGCGCACTGTCAGCAGATGATAAAGGAAGGTGCCACTATTATTGATATCGGTGGTGAATCTACTCGTCCAAATGCGCAAACTGTGGCGACTGATGATGAGATACAACGAGTTGTACCAGTGGTTAGAGCCATTCGTCAGCATTGTGGTGATGCTATTTGGTTATCGATTGATACTAGCAGCCCTGAAGTCATGCAGGCAGCATTTAATGAAGGTGCTGACATTTGGAACGATGTACGAGCACTGAAACGTACTGGTGCGGCAGAGCTAGCGGCTAAGCTTGATATACCTGTTATGCTAATGCATATGCGCGGTGAGCCAACGACAATGAATAATCTGGCACAGTATGACAATGTGATCGATGAGGTGAGTACAGAGCTGATTGACTGTATTAACGAAGTAGTTAGCATCGGCGTCAAACGAAGCAGTATTATTATCGACCCAGGTTTTGGTTTTGCCAAAAACTATGAACATCATTGCGCGCTATTAAGTCAGCTGAGTAGCTTGCAGACATTAGGGTTGCCAATGATGTTTGGCATTTCTCGCAAGCGTTTCTTGGCAGAAGTATTGACCAAAAGTGGGGTGCAATCCGTAAGTATGACGCAAGCGGTAGAGCGTGATTCGGCAGGAACCGCTGCTGGACTGTTAGCCGTGCAACAAGGAGCAAGTATCATTCGTACGCATAATGTGGCGATGATGCAGCAAGCAGTGGCCTTATGGAGTCAACTGTCAGCATATCGTTGTTAATGTCACTTTATATATGCATAGTGAGATTTTAAGACTATAAATATTCTATACGCTATGCTTAGCGTCTATTTTTAAACTATCTAAACCAATAAAACTATCTCAATTAATAAGAGTAAATCTATGACAAGTACAACTCAGCCAGAACCAACCAATGAACAGCGCCGTATTATCTATCAAGCTCGCCGCGGATTAAAAGAATTGGATTTTTATATTGATCCTTACGTCAAGGAGCTGTACCTGACAGCAGATGCTACTGAGCAAGCAACATTTGCAGAAATGCTCACTCATGAAGACCCAGACTTGCTAGACTATTTTACCAATCAAAATCGTCCAGAAGAGGACGACATCTGGGTATTGGTCAATAAGATAAAAACATGGCGCCACACCAAAGACTTGGTTTAGGTCTTAAGGAACGGCTCAGCACAATATCTAACGTTTCCCATGGTACGCTTATATGACGCTAGTAACCTCGCTACGTATTGATACAGCTATCAAGCCTGCCAGTTATTTACGCGCGCTGCTATATGTAGGCTTGACTGGCGTTATGATGATATTGGCATGGTTTGCATCTTTGACTTTGTGGCAGTATTTACTAATCTTAATAGTCTCGGCAGCGGTCGCAAGTTATCTGATTATATCGAGACCGATACTATTACATATTAGTCAGCCATCGCTCAGTCAGCGTGTCGATAAAGAGTGGCAGTTACTGATACGAACGGGTCGCGGCGATGAGTTATGGCAAGCAGAGTTAGTCGATATCAATTGCTATCAGTGGGCAATGAGTGTCGAATTCAATATCGTTGAGCCTTATCAAAGAACGTTTTCGACGACTATATTTCGCGATCAAGTAAATCACGAGCAATGGCGACAATTAAATATTTTAGCCAATATCAGTAAGGGTGATATTAGTTAACTGAGTATTTATGGAGCTTAGGTTTTTCCTTTTACGATGAAAAATCCCTACACGTCATAACAAAATAGCTATCTCAAAGGACAAAGAGGTTTGTTATATTAAAATCTGTTATATTAAAAATAGAAAATAAAACTCGTAATTCTGCTGTCCTGTTATTAAAGAACATGTAGACAGATATGATGTTTCACAATTTTTAGCAGTATTTTTGTATTAAACAATACGATAAAAAGAGGAGTAGATAATGAGCTTATTAGGGAATTTAGTGAGCCAAGTGGCACGTAGTGCAATGAATCCAGACGACGCTCAGCGCAATCCAGTTAACCAACGTACTGAAACGCGGCAGACTGGCGGACTAGGTGATATTTTAGGTAGTGTATTAGGCGGTGGTAGTCAGGCAGGTGGTTATAGCCCTCAACAAAATAGCCGTCAAGCAGATAATGGTTTTGGCTTAGATGACATCATTGGTGGTCTCACGAGCGGTAGTCAGCGCGGCGGTATGAGTTCAGGTGCTGGCGGACTCGGTGATATTTTAGGTAGTGTATTAGGGGGTCAGCGTACTAATAGTGGGTTCGGTGGTAAAGGTATGCTCGTCGCTGCATTGATGCCTATGGTACTTAGCTGGATCAAACGTAATGGCGGCTTGAGCGGTGCATTGTCGAAAATCACTGGTATGGGTTATGAAGGTCAAGCACGTTCTTGGATGAGTAATAACGAAGCAAATGATAATTTAGACCCAAATGAAATCAACCGTTTGTTTGACGAAAATGAAATTCAGCAAGTAGCCGCTCATACTGGTGCTAATGAAACTGAGGTAAGACAGGGACTTGCTGAGCTGTTGCCTGAGGTAATGAATCAGCTAACGCCTAATGGTAATCTGGATAATGAGTCTGAGGCCAATGAAGAGATAGATCAAATCATTAGCCAGCTATCTAGTCGTCTTGGCAGTTTTAAGTAGTTTGTTCAAGGAGTTTGGTAGCTTAGAATTCGAAAATTTCTAATTGAATACTTGAAAGTCGTGTAGATTAAAATAATTAATAGTATTGATTAAAGGGCACGTTATATAACGTGCTCTTTTTTGTGTATATCACAAGAGTATGACTGTCGATAAATACCGCTTGGCAGTGATAGCGATAGTAAGCCCTTAAAATCGTTCGTCTAGGGTCTCTGTAGTATGGTTAAGTGCGGCAAAGCAGATATCGGTATTAAACCCTCTATACTGTAAAAAACGTAGCTGCTTAGCTTTTTCCTTTTGCTCAATTGGTATCTCATTACCGTATTTTTTGGTACGAGCTATCACCGCCAGTTTTAGCCAATCTACACCATCAACTAGGTTGTCTGCATCATCATCTACAAACTCACTAAATTCATCAGACTCAGTATTTGCCATATCGATTAGCTCATCGATGTTACCTGGCATAGCAATCTTCTTACGATAGAACTCTTGTTTGATCCGACCACGTCCGCGGCCTTTACGGATATTCTCACGTATCAGCATTAGGGTAGTGCGGTAGTCACTTTGATAACCTTTTTCTTCAAACTCATCGAGCAGGGCATCAATTTTCTCTGGGTCTTGCTCTTTGTCGATCAGCTTTAGCTTTAGCTCAGCTTTACCGTATTCGCGGCGTGATAAATAATAAAATGCGAGCCAACGCAATCGACTTTCTGCTTTAATCGCATCGATTTCTGCTTGTTTTTGTTCAGGGGTTCGTAAGTAGGCTTTGAGCGCAGCTGGTATATTATCGTTTTGACTGTCTGTTTCGTTATCATCAATAGCAAAAAGCTCAGCTTCATTTTCTGAGTTTTTGGATGGCGGCTCAGTGCTACGACCCTTATCTGTTGCTAAGCTATTGTCAATTTCGTCATTATGAATGTCGAGTTTGACTTCTGCCAGCATCTCTTTGATGGTTTGCGCTTCAGGTGGTTGATATATAGGGGTATCACTAGGCTCAGCGGTAAAATTAGCCGCTGGATGAAAACGCTTTTTACGTTTTTTAGATTTAGAAGTTTTCTTTGAGTTAGGAGAGGAGTCTTCGAAAAACGCTGTATCAATAGTAGAGTCGTTCGTGACTGAATCATCTTCACTTGAACGGATAGTCCGTTTACTGGATTTCTCTCGTTTTTTAGGCTCTTTCGTATAAGAATCTTTGGACGGTTTTTTTGGTTTACTATCAACAGAACTAGGTGAGTCGGCGCCCGACTCACCTAGGATTTCAGCTAAGGTTTTAATTTTCATAATGAATCATAGTGACTGACAACGGTTAATCGTTAAACCATTATTGTACAGGTTCAGAAGCCTGTTCTGCTTCTTCAGTTTCGTCGGCTTTGCTATTTTTCTTCGTACCAAGCTTTTCGTCACGGATCTTATCTTCGATTTCTTGGGCAATGGCAGGGTTCTCTTTTAAGAAAAGCACAGAGTTGGCTTTACCTTGACCGATTTTTTCGTCGCCATAGCTGTACCACGATCCTGCTTTACCAACCGCTCCAATCTCTACACCTAAGTCGATGACTTCGGCTAAATGGTTCGTACCTTCACCGTAAGTAATTTCGAACTCAGCTTGGCGGAAAGGTGGTGCCATTTTATTTTTGATGACTTTGACACGGGTCTGGTTACCGATGATTTCATCACCGTTTTTGACCGCACCAATACGGCGAATATCCATACGTACAGAGGCGTAGAATTTCAGCGCATTACCACCAGTCGTAGTCTCAGGGCTACCGAACATAACACCGATTTTCATACGAATCTGGTTAATAAACACCACCATACAGTTAGAGCGTTTGGCGTTACCAGTGATTTTACGTAGGGCTTGGCTCATAAGACGCGCTTGTAGACCCATGTGTGAGTCGCCCATTTCGCCTTCAATCTCAGCACGTGGCGTCAAGGCGGCTACTGAGTCAATCACGATCATGTCGATTGCGCCTGAGCGTACCAACATATCGGTAATTTCAAGTGCTTGCTCGCCATTGTCAGGCTGCGAGAGCAATAAGTCATCAGTGTTTACCCCAAGCTTGCGTGCATAAACAGGGTCAAGCGCATGCTCAGCATCGATAAAGGCACAGGTACCGCCTTGCTTTTGACACTCTGCAATAGCTTGCAGGGTCATCGTCGTCTTACCTGAGCTTTCTGGGCCGTAAATTTCAACGATACGGCCTTTTGGTAGACCACCAATGCCAAGCGCAATGTCTAATCCTAGAGAGCCTGTAGAGACCACATCGACATCCATAATGGCTGAGTCATCGCCTAGATGCATGATGGTATTTTTACCAAATTGCTTTTCGATTTGACCTAATGCCGCTTTGAGGGCTTTGGCTTTATTGTCGTCCATATTGGATTCCTTGTTTTCGGTAGTTAAGTTGATGCTATAAATAAAATATTGGTACTGTTAAAACCTTTGGCAAACGCATACTGACTGTTATGAAGTCGGCAATTATTGTCTGGCTGTTTTATCAAAAAATAGGTTGTCACGTGACTGGTATAGGTAGTAGTATCGAATGTATCGTTCTACTATACAGTAAAATTAAATAGCGAGAGAAGTAAAAATAAGTCCGTAATACACTGTCGTTATCGTTGTTTTTGAGTCAGACTTGGCGTGCTAATTACTCGACTCAACTTCTTAACGCTGTTGATTTGATAAGGTAATTATAACAAAAGCAAAGCACTATAATGAGCGTTGAGGGATGCTAGACGACACTATCTGTCGTATGGTATGACGCTGAAAATCTATAGAAATGATGCGATAGGTCGCTGTTGTTTTGAACCTGATAATGACTATGCTTGTCAATAGATTTAGGAGTTGTCCACAACAAATAAAAGGCTTATTTTCGCTAATTGTGAAACATTATGAAGAATTAAATTATTTTAAAAATTATTTAAAATAATTTTTTATGTGTGTGAATTTAATATAAGTATTTGATTTTAAAGGTTTTATAAATTGTACAAAAAATGAACGATTTTACCTTATCCTTTAAGTTGCTTAGCTATAAACTTGTCAAGTGGTGACTTATACACAGGGTTATCCACAGCTTATGGGGAGAACTCTGTAAAGCCTTATAATACATAAGTTTACGTAGATTATTAGTGTTGGGAACGGGTTCTATATCTCGTTTTTCATCACTTTACAGGTACTATTTTGTCTACAAACAACGCTATGAGCGCTATGTTTCACAAATTATAAATTTATCTTTTTTTACGCATAATCATACTATAGGCATTAAAAGTCAGGAGTATGACTCAAGATATACACCTAAGATGTCAGAAGACATAGTTATGCATATAATGTCTAGTATTTTTAGAGATATTTTCTATAGCCTATAGAAGGCCATAAAAAAGCGGCTACATCAGATAGCCGCTTTGTCAAAACACTTAAAAGTAGAGCTGTATTAATCAGTCTTTGATATAGATCAAATCCCAGACGCCATGCCCACGATCGAGGCCACGACGCTCAAACTTGGTCATTGGACGAAAGTCAGGACGCTCAGTGAAGTTACCTTTACCTGCTTTGTTGGTTAGTCCAACGAAACCATCCAATACTTCAACCATCCAAAATGCATAATGCTCCCAGTCAGTTGCTGTATGGAACCAGCCGCCTTGTTTTAAGCTGCGCGTAACGATAGTCATACGTTCAGGACTGACAAAACGACGCTTATAGTGGCGCTTCTTTTGCCATGGATCAGGGAAGTATAGCTGAATACGGTCGATATGGTTTTCTGGTAGCTGCTTGAGCAATTGAATGGCATCACCGTTGATGATTTTTACGTTGCTCAAATCTTGGGTGCCAGCCATATAAGCGCATTTACCAATACCAGGCTCATGCACTTCTACACCGACAAAATTACGAGTAGGGTCAGCGGCCGCCATTTCAATAAACGAATCACCCAAGCCAAAACCAATCTCTACCGTAAGCGGTGCATCTGCGCCGTTAGGGCTATCAGCAAATAACGTACGTAGGTTGTCAATACCGGTAAGATCGCCATCCCCAAAACTGTTATTGACCAAATACTCAGAAAATTCTGGAGCAGTTAGTGCAAGCTCAGCATTTTTGTTCATGTGCGTACGGCGCTTCATAAACGTATTGACGATGCGGATATGCTTGTCAGAGGTCGGTTCTATCTCTTGGCTAGTGCTGTTATCGTTATTGATAGGCTCGCTTGTGCTATTAAGGGTTTGCTCATCAGTAGTATCGGTACTATTGACGTTGTCATTGATATCAGAATGTTGACTCATAGGATTCGTAAGGCTTAATTAGGTGGGTGATGTTTGCTTATTATAAGTCAAATCCATACAACTGTGAACGGACAATCCTATTTTCGCGTATTTGCTGGTCAGTGCTGGGGTTTCTCTATGTTACACACGGGTTTTAGCGTTATCATATAATGGTATCTTTTAAATGCTTTTTCTAAGAGTCAGCAAGTAGAGCGTGTTGCCATGTTATTTATCGAGACAGATTCACCGCCACCATTTTATCAAGAATCGTTAACACCTGCTAAACGTAAGCAGTTAGACAAATGGTTCATCGGTAATCGTAGCCAGCGTTATTATCTCAAACGCTTTGAGCAGTTTGATCAGCAAGGTTATCTGTCACCAAAATGGCATTGGGCTGCATTTTTTATCACTTTCCCTTGGCTGCTATATCGCAAGCGCTATATGGATGCGATTGTCTATAGTGTCGCAGGGTGGTCTTTTATCCAGCTTAATGTGGCACTAGTGCTAGTCGCTTTTGAGTTTGTAGCGATGTCCTATGTCCCAGATGCTTATCAGATGGCAACACGTATCGGTATTGCCGCTGTTATTTGGCTATTTTGGTCGTTTATGGTGGCACGTTGGACAGATGCGTATTACTACCGAATGGCAAGGCGTGAGATCGCTGATGCGATAAATGACTATCCGCAAGATGAGGCAGCACAGAAAGCGCATCTGCAAAGAGAGGGCCGTGTTAGCTTATTTGGATTAGCATTAGGGTTTGGTTTTTTTGCGTTTTCGCTATTGGTGATTAAGGTGCAGTTTTTACCAATTATTGCCAAGCCAAAAGCAAATGAAGTATTGTTTGACGCTTATGATATTGCAAAGAATGCTCAAAACCGAGTGGCGTTGATTTATCAGCAGACAGGGCAGTGCCCAGTAAATCTGCCCCTGAGTACCGAGCAGCAGCAACTACGCATGCATGTCGATACTCAGGCCGCTGGCGTGCTAGAAACTGACTGTGCGGTAGTGGCAACGATTCAGAACGTGACGTTTCCGTTACGCTATTTAAATGAGCAGACGCTGGTCTTTTATCATATACCAGACAATGATAACTGGGATTGCACCAGCTCACTGAATAAAAAACAAGCCCCTAAAAACTGCATAGCTGATTAGGGGCTGTATTTGACGAGTGCTTGTAGATGTTGCTAGTGCTGAGAGCTACTGTTTAGGGTTAATGCTTAGGGTCCGTTGCAGTATCATTCTTTTCCTCAACTGGTGTTGCTTGGCTCTTTAACGCTTCATAAAAATCGGTCAAATCCATTTTACGTGCTTTACCAATATCTTCGTCAAACAAGCTTTCAAGCTCAGCCATTGCTGATTGCGCGGATTCAATCATGCTAGCTTCATCATCGTAGATAGCTTGTTGGCGTTCGATCAAGTCATCATCATAATCACGGAATGTTTTTACTGTTTCTCGCGCTTTTTCTGGTGAGATACCTAATAATTGTAATGATTCGCGTGACATGTCCAAAGACGACAAATAGGTCTCACGCCAAATGTGCCGCACGCCAACCTCACGCAAGCGATAATAGTGCTGACGATCGCGTGCTCTTGCTAATACAATCAGTTCAGGATAATTCTTACGAAGATACTGAGCAGTAGTGATAGAGCGTTCTAAGTCATCGATAGCGAGAATAAACACTCGCGCTTTTTGAATACCAGCCGCTCGTAGAATTTCAGGGTTTTTCGGATCGCCATAATAGACTTGGTTACCGAATTTTCTTACAAAATCTACTCGGTTTGCTGAGCGTTCAATGGCGGTAAATTCGATATTATGCATGCGCAGTACACGGCCAATAATCTGACCAACGCGGCCGAAGCCTGCAATAATGACCTGATGCTCATGATCGGGAATGGTATCGTATTCGCGGCTTGGTTTACTCTTGGCAAATAACGGCTCACCTACTTTTTCTAACAATAAGAATGCCAGAGGTGTTAGCGCCATCGAAATGGTAACGACAAGGTTAAGAGTATTAGCAAGTTCAGGACGCAAGACATTTTGGGCAGTGGCGACACTGAATAGGACAAAGGCAAACTCACCACCTTGAGCCAAGGTCACGCCCAATCGGATACTGGTAGGCCAGCGATTGCCCGATACTTTGGCAATCCCTGCAATCACTGCAAACTTGATAAACATCAAGGCGAGGGCACAGCCAATAATAAAGATGGGCTCTGCCAAAATGAGTTTGACGTCGGTAAGCATACCGACCGACATAAAGAATAGACCTAGTAGCAATCCTTTAAAAGGTTCGATACTGGCTTCTAATTCGTGACGATACTCAGAATCTGCTAACAACACACCTGTCAAAAATGCACCTAACGCCATTGATAGACCGATTTGGCCCATCAAGATAGATACGCCCATCACGATAAATAGGGCGACCGCTGTCAGTAGTTCTGATGCACCACTGGAAGCCACAAATTTAAAGAATGGTCGAACCACATAACGGCTGGCAAAAATCAGACCGGCAAAGACAGCAAATACCTTACCAAAATAAATCAAATCGTAGCTTTGCTCACGCACCCCTGATAAGAACGGAATGACTGCTAACAACGGAATGACTGCAATATCTTGGAATAATAAAATGGTGAAGGCTTCTCGACCATGCGTGCTCGAAAGCTGCTGCTTTTCAGTCAGTATCTGTAGTACAAACGCGGTAGAGGATAGCGCCAAACCAAAACCAACAATAAAGGCGGTATCTAGTTGTAAGGAGAAAAACTGATGTAGGAGCCACATCAGTAGCGTACCAGTCAAACCGACCTGCAAACCGCCCAATACAAATATAGAGCGGCGCAATGCCCAGAGCCGCGAAGGCTGGAGCTCAAGCCCGATAATAAACAGCAGCATGACCACGCCAAACTCTGAAAAGTGCAATAGACTTTCAGCGTCGCCTGCCACATCCAAGCCACTTGGGCCCAGTATGAGTCCAGTGATGAGGTAGCCTAAAACCGTTGCAATACCAAAGCGTTTACCGAGAGGGACAAAGAGCAATGCTGCTCCCAAAAATATAGTGGCTTGCAACATGAGATTTGGTGAGCCGGCGGCGGCAGCAAACATCTGGGCTCCTTAAAAATTTGAATAAAATATACAATATAAAATGAACGTGACTAAAATCAGTATGGCTAAAACGATATCGCGCTAGTATCTATTATTTTTTGCGATAAATTTTCCACACACCATTGTCTGCAAGCGGATTATTATAAGCATCGTTGCGGCGTTTACGCGGTGTCTGGCGACTATCTACAATCTTAAAGTCAGGCAGGGCATGTACAATCAGACCAGTACGATAAAAACGCACCCGCTCAGGCTCTAGCATCTCGCCCTTATTATCGCGACAAAAAACATAGGCACGCAAATCGATAAATTCACGATGCGCTACCAGTCGCGCTTCCTCGTCGTTATCTAGCACCGCTGTCATGCGCTCAATTTCATCATCCGTATATTGACCACATTTATCGGTCAGAGCACCTACTGACCCAAAGCTTTTAGACTCTTTAGCACGTGTCTTAGTTAAATGTAAACGCTGAACGTGATAGATGAATTGTGGTATTTCAAGGCTGGCTGGGAGCGGTAAGTAATCAGGTGGCATGTTGGCCGCTGGATAAAAATCTTTTGCACGCTCAAGTAGATTTTGCCAACGTTGCTGGTAAGCCTGTACCTCGGCTAAGTTACCTTCATAAATAGGCATATCACGAATTTGGCGCAAAATATCAGGTGGAAACTGTTCATTACGAAAGTTTGCAATGTCTTCTTGCAGCGTTGATAACAAAACTTTGGCGTGTTTTTTGCCATCTTTTGATGCAGGATCATCGATATAGTCTGGGGCGACAAAGGGTGCTGAGCGTCTAGACATAGTGTTGTATCATCAATAGATAGAGTGAAAATACCAAAAAGTATGGTTATAAAAATTAATTGGGGTGCTAAACAAAACTTTATAATAGTTATTATAACCACATAAGCCGATTCGGACTTAATTTTTTTAAGTTGAATAAAGCAAAAGATTGTCGCAAATAACGACTGCTTTAATGTGATCTAGATTCTAGTTCTAATTCCACGTAACCTTTAGTATGAGCCAGTATCAAATGCCTACACTTGTATTTGCTAAGTTATAATTCGACTTGCTGACCTCTTTATTCAATCATTGAGCTGAAAATGTATCGTTAATGGTTATGACCAATATGACTATTATCATCAGGTAGCTGTCCTGCAATATCACAGACCAATGCATCGCTATGTGCGATATTCTGCGGGTGAGACGAGCTTTCGACCTGAATAGTAGCATGGTGAATACCAAGCTCTAGCAGTCTTTGTTCTAGACTGGCAATTAGAATATTTGATTCATGGATACTCATTTCACCATCGACCACCACGTGACAAGAGAGTGCATTGAGACCGCTAGTAATACTCCAAACATGTAGGTCATGTACTTTTTGTACTTGAGAGTCTTCGAGTAATTTTTGCTCCACATCGACTAGCGATATATTGGCAGGCGTCCCTTCCATCAATATATGCACAGAATCACGTACGACGCGGTAGCCACTGATTAAAATAAGCACAGCAACGATTACTGATGCCACTGCATCTGCCCATACCCAACCAAACCCCATCATGAGTAGTGCAGCGATAATCGCAGCTACTGACCCTAATAAATCGCTCAATACATGTAAATAAGCACTTTGCATATTGAGGTTAACGGGTTCTTCATTATTAGGTTTCTGCTCTGCGACCTTGGCATCATCCGTACCATGATTATGACCGTGTGACTCGCCACCTTGACTACCTCGGTGCATTAGCCAAGCGACCAGAATATTGATCAGCATACCGATAGTCGCCACGATAAGCATGCCTTGGGTCGCAATTTCTGGCGGTGAGTTAAAGCGTTTAATCGCTTCATAAAAAATCATTAAGGCGATTATCACAAGTGTCGCGCCATTTACTGTAGCGACTAATATCTCAAAGCGCTTGTAACCAAAGGTTTTCTGGTGAGTAGCTGCTTTTTCGCCAATTTTAAATGCGACCAAAGTGGCACCGAGCGCTATCGCATCGCTTAGCATATGCCCTGCATCAGATAACAAGGCTAAACTACCGGTAAGCCAGCCACCAATGGCTTCGATAAACATATAACCAGTAATGATAATAAAGCTGAACAACAACGTACGCTGATAGCCTTTGGTATCTCGTGCTGTAGTTATCTGTTCTAGATGCTCATCATGATCGTGATGGCCTTGGTTTTCTTGAGTGTAGTTATTTTCTTCATCTTCGCGAACGTACTTAGGCACATTCGTATTATCATGCTGTTGGCTATGATGGTGCTCGTCAGAGTTTGGATTATTTGGATTCATAATAATACTCAGATTCGCTGATAGTTGCGTTCGATAGATGGTGCTTACTGATAAGTGACGTTTACTAATAAGTGATGCTTGCTATGGGTAGAGTAGGCATAGAGCCTTTGCCACATGCCATTTGATAGTTATAAATTTAACATAGCCAAGCCTGAGAAGCTGTAACGACGAAGTAAACATGATGAGAAGAGGAGCAGGAAAATACGCACCTATTTGTTGAGAACTACCAACCGACAGGATCAATATCCAAAGTAAGCTTAAGGTATTTAGCACTTGGTAGGGCGAGCACTGGCTGCCACCACTGTCCCAACACATGGTGCAATTGACGACGGTCTTTAGCCAATAGCAAAAGCTGTGCATGGTAGCGGCTGTTCTTTTTACTCATGGGCGCATCAATAGGACCGAGAACAGCGAGGTTATGAGCATTCGGCAAATGCGCAATAGCATCCTTGAGCGCTTGAGTAGTAGCTGCCAATGTTTTGCCTTCACAGCGTATTAAGGCAGCATGTCGATGAGGAGGTAAGCCCATCATTTGACGCTCTTGCAGTAGCTCGCGTGCAAATGACAAGTAGCCGTCTTTGACGAGTTTTAATAGTAATTCATTATCAGGTTGCAACGTTTGAATCAATACGCGGCCAGCTTTGTCACCTCGACCAGCACGGCCAGCCACCTGAATCATGAGCTGTGCGGTATGCTCTGGTGAGCGAAAGTCTGCTGATAAAAATCCGCGATCGGCATTAGGTAAGCAAACCAACGTGACATTGGGGAAGTGATGCCCTTTGGCGACCATCTGTGTACCGACCAATATGGCAGGGTTGCCTTTATTAATTTGCTCATAAATATTTTCCCAGCTGTCTTTGCGTCTTGTGGTATCACGGTCTATTTGAATAATTGGATAGAGCTCTTTGCTGGTTTGGGGGTTGGCAAAGATTGCGTGTAGATTTTCGCTGAGCCTTGTCGTTCCCATACCTTTGGCGTCTAGGTTTTGACTGCCACAATCAGGGCATACGGTAGGGATATAGGCTTGCCAATCGCAATGATGGCATTTTAAGTAAGAGTGGCTTGAATAACTGTTTCGCTGAGCTTGGCTATTATAGTGAACGGTCAGGTGCGCGTCACAGCGCGGACAATCAGCTTGCCAGCCACAAGCTTCGCACAATAGAACAGGCGCATAGCCACGACGGTTCAAAAATATTAGTACTTGATCACCAGCTTCTAGCGTTTGCCGTATCGCCCCGATCATGGCATCCGTCAGCCCTGTATCATAGCGCGCACCGTCATCTTGTGCTTGTTGATGGGTGCTTTGCAAGCGAGCATCGATCAGTTGCATGGTCGCAGGCTTGGCATTACCTGGACGAGTAAGTAGTTGGTATTCTGATAGTTTGCCATCATCGACCAGTTTTAAATGCTCAAGAGAAGGTGTGGCAGTACCGAGTATGACTGGGATTTTGTACTGCAAACCTCGATAGAGAGCGACATCAGCGGCATGATAACGTAACGTGTCTTGTTGCTTGTACGAGCCATCATGCGCCTCATCAACGACAATCAAGCCTAAGTCTGCGAAAGGATATAGCACAGCCGAACGTGTACCGATCACGATTTGTGCATGCCCCGTGCGGCAGTCTTGCCAACCTTGCAAGCGATGAGTGTTGGTCATACCAGAGTGCAATAGCACAATGTGGGCGGCGAACCGACTGGCAAATCTTGCCCGCGTTTGCGGTGTGAGACCAATCTCTGGTACTAAAATAAGAACCTGTTTACCAGCTTCTAGTACAGCTTGCATCGCTTGCAGATAGACTTCGGTTTTACCACTACCAGTAATACCGTTGAGCAGAAAACCAGTATAAGTATCAGATTCGTGTGCAGCAATAATAGCGTCGACAGCAAGTTTCTGCTCATCATTGAGATCAAGTGGCATTTTTGCCAGTTTGACTGGAGTAGGTGCTTGTTTTGGCTGAATATAGCGCTCGACTAACCCTTTATCTTCTAGCGTCTTTAAAAATGCTCGTTGCATACCTTCTAGTAGCAATACATCTTCACTTGCGCCGTGCTGACCATGTAGCTTTAGCATATCGAACTGCTGCTTTTGTTTTTTAGCATTGGCTCGAAAATAATCATCAGTGATATGAGGCAAAATCCGCCAATGGGTAATCAGCAAGTCTAATGGTTTGCCTTGACGGACAAGGCTAGGTAGGATAACTGCTAGCACATCACCAAGCGGATAGTGGTAATAGCGCGCCAGCCAGTAGGCAAGCTTGAGCATGTCCGCGTCCAAAATAGGCTCAGCGTCTAGACATTTATTAATGGGTTTGATCTTATTAACAGGTACGCTGCTATCGTCTTGTGAAATATGAGCAATCACAATACCAATCAGAGTCTGACGACCGAATGAAACCTCGACACGGCTGCCGATTTGCGGTATTGCACTGTCTGGCAACGCAAGCATATCAGCTGGTAAGCTATAGTCAAACACCCGATAAAGGGGAACGGGCAGAGCAACTTGTACCAACATAAACGGCTTCGCAGTCTTATTAGATGAATATGAGATCAGAATAATAGAACGGAGACCAATAAGCTTAGCATGATGCTAAGCTTATGGTGATATAACTTATAGGCTGTTGCTAAAACTAGCACTTAATAATGAGCGCTTAATACTAAGCATTCAATATTGTCTTATTCGATATATAGAATAGACTCAATTTCTACCACGCCACCTTTAGGTAGAGCAGCTACTTGGACGGCAGCACGGGCAGGATATGGCTCGCTTAGATTGGCGACAAACACTTCGTTCAAGACAGCAAAATCACTCAAGTCAGTCAAAGATACATTGAATTTGACTACGTCATTTAGACTACCACCAGCGGCTTCACAGATAGCTTTGATGTTTTCAAATACTTGCTCAGCCTGTGCTTTAAAACCTTCTCTTAGCTCCATCGTGTCAGGATCGAAACCAAGCTGACCTGAGATATAGACAGTATTGCCGACTTTTACAGCTTGTGAATAAGTGCCGACCGCTGCAGGTGCTTTATCAGTTTGGATGGTTTGACGAGTCATGGGGTGTCCCTTTTATATTTTATGTGAGTGATTCATTGCTACTAGAATAGCAGTTCTATTTTAGCTATTTGCATCACGACTATAGCAGTGATGCAAATGTGCTTATTATAATTGATATAACCGTATAATGTTAGGGAAACCTAGCAGCGAGCGTAGTTCACGAATGCCCTGTGCTAAGTGGTTGCGACTACGTACTACGATATGAATAATGGTATCAGTATTGCGAACATCAACGGTTTCAACACCCATATTGAGCTGGCGTAATTGATAGATAACTTCGCTGATTTGCTCGTCACTAAGCGCAATAGAGAGCTTTAAATAAGCAGGAAAACGAATCTTACCGCTGTTTTTTAAGTCATGCTCGCCGATGTCACCTTGTTTGACAGCATTGTCATTGCGCCAACGCAATTGGATCACCTGATAAGGATTGTCTTTACGGATATCGTCCAGTGAGAAACATTTATGACGATGAACGACCAAACCATGACGTGATAAATGGCCTACGATAGGGTCGCCATATATCGGATGACAGCAATTGGCAAAATCAAGCTCGACGCCAGCAGCATTAGCGATCAACTGTTGCGGTTGGGTCATGTCATCGCTATGTACTTTTGCCTGTAGATCGCTCAGCTCATCGCTAAACAAACGTGTCACGACTAGCTGAGGAAGTAGTGTACCTGAGCTTATTTGTTCAAATAACGCATCTTTTTCTGTCAGACCGCGCCATTCAGTCAGGTCTTTCCAGTCTGCGTCTGTCAAATCATCAAAACTTTTCTGATGCGTTCGGAGCGCACGATCCAATGCTTGCCTGCCATGGTGTTGTTTGTCAGTGACAGACAGATCTTTGAACCAACGTAAAATCTCTTCACGGGCTTTGTTAGTCACTACAAATCCCAGCCACTCTGCTTTCGGTTCTGAGTGGCTATTCACTTCTATCTCAACGGACTGTCCATTTTTTACCACGGTGCCAAGCTTTGCAGCTTTGCCATCGATATTTGCACCAACGGCAACGTTACCAATCATAGGCCCGACCGCGTAGGCAAAATCTAGCGCTGTTGCACCCTGTGGAAGCTCGTAAGCACGCCCTTGGGGACTGTAGCAAATGATTTTACTAGAGTGCAGATAATCCATCAGCTCATTAATAGTAGAGACCGCTGCTGAGAAATCAGGACTGTTTTCATTCAGATTATCTTCATCGACCAAATCTTTCATGTTGCGCAATGACGCTTGGATAACCGACTGACTCACATCAGATGCGTGCTCTGCACCGATGACACCAAGTCTTGCAGCGCTCTGCATTTGCTTGGTCAATATAGTGACTTTTACCACATCATTGTCACGCTCATAGATGAGGGTGAGGGACTGGTTACCACCTGGCAGCGGACGACGAATATTATCCGCAATATGGGTATCATCAATCTGATATTTTTTGATCAAATAATAGGCCAGCTTATCGCACGCTTCGATATTGTCGAGGACGATTTCAAACGCGTAGTGACGCAGTAGCGCATTAATCTCACCGCGATTGCGGAAAAATTGACGATATATGACCACGCGATTGTCTAAGACTTTGACCAGACCATTGAGGTCCAAGTTATTTAGCACGATACTCAAATAACGATGAATGGACTCTCTTTGAAAGTTTCGTCCAAGCCCATGCTGTAGCAGTTTATCGGACAGCTTATTGTACATATCAGAGTCTAAATTGCGATAACACAATACTTCGATATAGTCAGCAATATCATTCAGACCCATTAATCGTGCAAATGGCACATAAAAATCCAGGGTTTCTTGAGCTGTGGTGCGCTGCTTCTCAGGACGTACTGCGTCAAGCGTAGACATATTATGTAGACGGTCAGCAAGCTTGATAATGAGTACACGCGGGTCGGCGAGGGTGGCGGTCAAAATTTTATGAAAGGTGGCCGCTTTATTCTGCTGCTTGTTATGCGAAGATGACTTTAGCTTGGTCACACCATCGACCAATCTTGATACAATTTCACCATAACGCTGCTTGATTTGCTCATCACTAACTTCGGTGTCTTCGACCGTATCATGCAGGATTGCTGCAATGATGGTATCTCGATCTAAGCGAAAGCCCGCTAGTATCTCAGCGACAGCGATTGGATGCGTGATATAAGGTTCCCCTGATTTGCGCTTGTCTTTAATGTGCGCAATATCTCCGAACTCACAAGCATCAACAATATCACGGCGCTCAGCAGCAGTGAGATAACCTACCGAACGTAGTAAATTATATTGAGCATCATCGACGAGGTGATGACTGAGTTTGGGTAGGGTTTGACTCATAAAATAATGATCCTATTTTCCATGACCTACTTGTTGGGCCACTTACCGAAGTAAATGGAGGCTAAATAATGACCTACCATACAAAACTTAAGGATGAGTACGCCATTCTCTAATTAATCGCAAATCGCTTTCAATGTCAACTGATAAGCGTGTGGGCGATGAAAAAATTTCACTCAGTGGTCTATTTTGGGGATAAATGGTGACCAAAACAGCCAATGCATTATTATTACAACCAAAAAACCACAGCCTATGCTGTGGTCTCTATAGTTGATCAAGATGTGTATTTATTTTATAAAAAAACTATTGGCTTTATAAAATACATCTTATCAAAACAGCTTATTAGAAGCTGTGGTCGCCTGACAATGCTAAATCTAATGAGCTAGTAGCAAAATTATGCTCTGGCTGATTTAGGATATCGCGTGTGATTTTGCCAGCGGCAATTTCACGTAGTGCCAATACTGTAGGCTTGTCGTTATCAACGTCAACCAACGGCTCGGCAATACCTTTGGCCAATTGACGGGCGCGTTTGCTTGCGACCAAAATTAGCTCAAAGCGATTATCAACATTATCCAAACAATCTTCAATCGTCACTCGTGCCATAAATAGCTACCTCGGTTGTTTTTATTAGTAACGGACCTTGCCCGCCACTCAATAAAAATAATATCAAAAATATAAAGGGGGATAGCTAAATATTATAGCATTTTTTGCCAAGTCGCGTAGTTGCTTTTTATATCTACTTACGAGATTAGCTGCTTATGCGTAGTTTACTCTTCTACCTGAGTGTTTAGCAAGTTGCTAATCGTGCGATGATAGCGCTGTTGCTGACGACTAAGTGTCTGCCTGTCGGCCACGATAATGGCTTTTAGCTCAGCTAAGGCTACATCAAAATTATCATTGATCACTACATAGTCAGCATTCACATATTGTGCCATTTCGGTGACCGCGCCAGCTAGACGGCGCTCTATAACTGCTACAGAATCCTGCGCGCGGGTTGAGAGACGTTGACGTAATGTCGCAATGCTAGGTGGTAGAATAAAAATCATAATGGCATCGGGAAAGATATTTCTGATTTGCGTTGCCCCTTGCCAGTCAATCTCTAAAATAACGTCAATACCCGCTGCTAGCTGGGTACGTACACTTTCCTCTGACGTGCCATAATAGTTACCAAATACTTCAGCATGTTCTAGAAATAGACCCGCATTGATACCATTGGTAAAACTATCGGTATCTGTGAAATGATAGTGCTGACCGTCAATCTCGCCTGGACGCGGTGCACGAGTGGTGTGAGAGACGCTGACAGTCAAGTCATTGGTGGTCGCAAGCAGCTGCTTGACCAATGAGGTCTTGCCAGTACCTGAAGCGGCAGTAACAATAAATAATGAACCTGTCATACAATTTATCCTAATAGAAAGTGTCTTAGTAACTCGTAAAATGTATTGTAATAAATGCGTGTTGATAAAAAGTTAAGCAGTGCCTCAGTCAAAAACAAAGACTGGAAAAAATAAAAAACGCCATCATGTATGGCGATAGAAATTATAATAGATGCATTATTATAAACTGCTTTTATACAAGTTAAAGCTGGTTTTGCAATATGTCGTAAGCATGCTGAGATTTGCCTATAAAATATTGCTATGAGTAGACAGCTATTTTAGAGAG
>Ga0207897_100243_pt1 | contig 21723 bp, 19 predicted proteins | sample LinPmetageLP42_FD_184054 | JGI IMG/M metagenome (GOLD analysis project Ga0207897, IMG submission 184054) | Marine viral communities from the Pacific Ocean - LP-42 (SPAdes) | ecosystem: Environmental > Aquatic > Marine > Oceanic | place: Pacific Ocean | collected 2010-08-27
CCAACAATGGTAAGTGAACAATATTTACTTGATCTAGAAAGGGAAGCTTTTTTAAGTCTAACAGGTGAGCGCAAAACATTAGAAAGGTTGCAGCACATGATTCAGAAAGGGAAACCGTTGAGAAACTAACGTTTCGAAGAGTACAAAGAACAGAGTATTAGGTATTAAGAAATAATGTAACCTATTTTTTACTTAATTCTAACTACTTAATAATTAATACTCTATACTAATTACCTAATACTATAAACTATGCACAAATTCGAAGAGTTGAAAATATGGCAAAAAGCAATGGATGTAACCGAAAATTGTTATCGAGCAACCGAAAATTTTCCGAAAGAGGAAAAATATGGCCTAACATCTCAACTAAGGAGAAGTGCTGTTTCTATTCCTTCAAATATAGCTGAAGGAGCAGGAAGAAATACAAATGGAGAATTCAAACAATTCTTAGGAATTGCAAACGGATCTTCTTTTGAACTACTAACACAATTATATTTATCAAAAAGATTAAATCTTTTAACAGAAGAAATTACAAGACCCATCATCAGCGAAGTTATTGAAGTTACTAAAATGAATTATTCACTTCAAAGAACACTGAAAAAGTCTTAATACTTAATTCCAAAATCTTAATACTATGAGTAAAACAGCATATATAGTAAAAGCATATAGAACCGCCGTAGGTAAAGCACCCCGAGGTGTATTCCGTTTTAAAAGAGCTGATGATTTAGCGGCAGAGACCATTCAATATATGATGAAAGAACTGCCAGGTCTTGATCCTAAAAGAATTGATGATGTGATTGTGGGTAATGCCATGCCAGAGGGTTCACAAGGACTTAATTTTGGAAGATTAATTTCATTAATGGGACTTGACATTGTAGATGTTCCCGGCATGACAGTAAATCGTTTCTGTTCTTCAGGTGTTGAAACCATTGCCATCGCAGCTTCAAAAATACAATCAGGGATGGCGCACTGTGTTATTGCAGGTGGTGCAGAAAGTATGAGCTCTGTACCCATGTCTGGTTACAAACCAGAACTAAATTACGACATCGTAAAAAACGGTCATGAAGACTATTACTGGGGAATGGGAAATACTGCAGAAGCAGTGGCAAACCAATTCAACGTATCTAGAGAAGATCAAGATGAATTTGCCTATAATTCGCATATGAAAGCATTAAGAGCGTTGGCTGAAGATCGTTTTCAGGATCAAATAGTCCCTATTGAAGTAGAACAAACCTATGTAGATGATAACGGTAAAAAGGCCACTAAAAAATATACCGTAAATAAAGATGAAGGTCCAAGAAAAGGAACCAGTCTTGAAGCTTTAGCAAAATTAAGACCTGTTTTTGCGCAGGGCGGAAGCGTTACTGCGGGGAATTCTTCTCAAATGAGTGATGGTGCTGCTTTTGTGATGGTGATGAGCGAAGAAATGGTAAAGGAATTAAACCTTGAGCCTATCGCTAGAATGGTGAACTATGCAGCCATGGGCGTAGAACCGCGCATCATGGGAATAGGTCCTATAAAGGCAATCCCGAAAGCATTAGAACAAGGAGGCCTTAAGCAAGACGATATCAAGTTAATTGAACTAAACGAGGCATTTGCGTCGCAGAGTTTAGCTGTAATCCGTGAATTAAATTTAGATAAGGATATCGTTAATGTAAACGGTGGTGCTATTGCATTAGGACACCCATTGGGATGTACTGGAGCAAAATTATCGGTTCAATTGTTCGATGAAATGCGAAAACGCAACATGCAGGGACAACACGGTATGGTAACCATGTGTGTGGGAACCGGACAAGGTGCCGCAGGAATTTTTGAGTTTTTGAATTAATAATAGTACTATTCAAATCAATATAATTCCCCATTTCAAGGGGGCTAGGGGGACGTTGTTACCAAGCGTTTATGAAACATTTCAAGACACCCCTCTAACTCCCCTCAAGGGGAGAATGCAAATTAATAACAATACGTAAACAATAAAGATGAGCACAGAAACTTTAAAAAAAGACATTTTACGCGGAGGACAATTCTTAGTAAAAGAAACACCTTGTGAAGATATTTTTACTCCAGAAGATTTTTCTGAAGAACAAAAAATGATGAAAGAAGCGGTGATGGAATTTAATGACCGTGAAATCGTAGCAAATAGAGATCGCTTCGAGGCTAAAGATTATGCTTTAACAGAAGAGGTTATGCGTAAAGCAGGTGCACTTGGATTTTTAAGTGTTGCCGTGCCTGAAGCATTGGGTGGTCTAGGTATGGGCTTTGTGTCTACTGTTTTAACATGTGACTATATTTCTAGTGGAACGGGCTCCTTCTCTACTGCCTTTGGTGCACATACTGGTATTGGTACTATGCCAATCACACTTTACGGTAACGAGGAACAAAAACAAAAATATGTGCCAAAATTGGCTACTGGCGAATGGTTTGGAGCGTATTGCTTAACAGAACCTGGAGCTGGTAGTGATGCCAACAGTGGTAAAACGAAAGCTGTTTTAAGCGAGGATGGAAAAAACTACTTGATCAATGGTCAAAAAATGTGGATTTCCAATGCTGGTTTCTGTAATGTGATGATAGTTTTTGCTCGTATTGAAGATGATAAAAACATCACAGGATTTATTGTTGAAAACGATCCTAGCAATGGGATCTCAATGGGCGAGGAAGAACACAAACTAGGAATTAGAGCCTCTTCTACGCGCCAGGTATTTTTTAATGATACCAAAGTACCCGTAGAAAACATGCTTTCTGAAAGAGGTAATGGGTTCAAAATTGCGATGAATGCTTTAAATGTAGGACGTATTAAATTAGCCGCAGCTTGTTTAGACTCGCAACGACGTGTTACTACAACCGCAACGAAATATGCAAACGACCGTAAGCAATTTAAAACTCCAATTGCAAGCTTTGGCGCTATCAAGTTAAAGCTTGCCGAAATGGCAACATCAGCGTATGCCGGTGAAAGTGCAACCTACAGAGCAGCAAAAAATATCGAAGACCGCATCAATATCCGTATTGAAGAAGGTAGCTCTCATCAGGAAGCCGAGTTAAAAGGGGTTGAAGAGTATGCCATAGAATGTTCTATATTAAAAGTAGCTGTTTCTGAAGATATTCAGAATTGTGCCGATGAAGGAATACAGATTTTCGGCGGAATGGGCTTTAGCGAAGATACCCCAATGGAAGCTGCATGGCGTGATGCACGTATTGCACGTATTTATGAAGGTACAAACGAGATTAACCGTATGCTTGCCGTAGGAATGCTCGTAAAAAAAGCAATGAAAGGACACGTAGATCTTTTAAATCCTGCACAAGCAGTAGCAAAAGAACTCACTTCTGTCCCGTCTTTTGAAACTCCAGATTTCTCAGAATTATTTGCTGAAGAAAAAAACATGATCAAAAAGCTGAAAAAAGCATTTTTGATGGTTGCGGGGAGTGCAGTTCAGAAATACGGTGAGGATCTTGAGAAGCACCAGCAAACTTTATTGGCTGCAGCAGATATCTTAATTGAAATCTACATGGCCGAAAGCACCATTCTACGTACTGAAAAGAATGCAAAACGCACGAGTGAAGACGCGCAAGAAGTACAAATTGCAATGTCTAAACTGTATTTATATCACGCGGTAGATATCATCTCGGTAAAAGCGAAAGAATCGATTATTTCCTTTGCTGAGGGTGACGAACAACGTATGATGTTAATGGGATTGAAACGATATACAAAATATCAAAATATGCCAAATATTGGTGCTATGCGTAAAACAATTGCTGAAAAAGTTTCAGATGAAGGGAAATATCCTTTTTAATGAATTCATAAAGCAACTTCTTATATTTATCCTCTTAAAAGTCCGTTCTTATAAAAAGAACGGACTTTTTTAATGGCTCTTAATGGTTTTTCGAAGTGAATGGTTTATCAAAAATTTTGTATCTTTAAAAGAACCCATTGTAAATAATTATTTCATGAAAAAGCTTTTAATCCTATCGCTCTGCTCCATTTTCTTCATGTCATTTGCTTTTTACAATTCTTCAGAATTTCAGTATTTGGTCGTCAATAAATTAAAGGAATACACATCCCAATCATACCCCGAAAAAATATACGTACAAACAGATAAGCCCTATTATATCGTAGGGGAAGACCTTTGGTTCAACACGTATTTAGTCAATGGAATTACACACCAAAAAAGCAATAAGAGCAAGGTTATTTATGTAGAACTAATTGATACAAAAGACAGTGTGATTGCACAACGCAAATTATTTACAGAAAACCTTTCTGCACACGGTGATTTTAAAATTCCTATAGGAGTATCACAAGGAAAATACTTGCTCCGGGCCTATACCAAATACATGCAGAACCAAGATGATGCTTATTTCTTTAAAAAAGAAATTCCTATTTTTTCTTTTGGTGATGCTGAATCTATAGACGTAAATAAGTTGGATGTGAACTCGTTGGAATCACCCACGGCAACTCAAAAAAACATCCAGCCAAACATTGGTTTTTATCCTGAAGGGGGCTATCTGGTGGAAGGCATCCTAAATAAAGTAGCCGTTAAGGTTAAGAACCAAGAACTACTGGAAACTAATACCATTGGTTTTATTGAAGATAATAATGGGAATCGGGTAACAGATTTTAAAACGTTTGAATTCGGTTTAGGCGCTTTCTTCTTAAATCCGCAGCCCAATAAAACATATAAAGCTGTCGTGGTTACTAACGAAACTGATGAAGTTGAATATGAACTACCAAAACCCCTTCAAAGAGGCTATGTCATGGCGACTTCGGTTAGCGATGATGCACTATTGATCGAACTTACCACAAATATGGAAAAAGGGCTTAAGAATACATTTATCTTAGGGCATCAAAGAGGACAAGCGGTCTTTGATCGGTTTCAGAGAAAGGACACAAAGAATGTACTGTTTAAAATTCCCAAAGACAACTTTACCAAAGGAGTATTGAACATCACCTTGTTTAATGAAGAAGAAAAACCCATTGCAGAACGTCTGATTTATATTAATAACGAAAATGAGAATGTTGCTGTTTCAGTTAAAAATAACGCTTCAGTAATCGGTGTTCGCGAAAAAGTGAATCTTGATATAGCCGTTAGAAATACCGGCGATGCCATTGTTCCAAGTACTTTATCGGTATCGGTACGGGATGCTGAAACCACACCACAAAAAGAGAATAGTGAAACGATCGAAACTTGGTTTCTTTTAAATTCAGATTTAAGAGGAAAAATAGAATCCCCAGGGTATTTCTTCAAAAAAGAAAATAAAATCAAGAGGGAGTATTTATTAGACCTTACCATGCTCACCCATGGTTGGAGGCGTTTTACGTGGCAAGAGCTATTGCAAGAAAATACAGTTCCAGATTACAAAGCTGAAAAAGGATTATATATTAATGGTATTACCGTGAATGCCACTCCTCCTTATCGTCAGCGACCTGCTGAAACAAGACTTACTTTTAAACGAGAAGGTCTCTATCAAGAGGTGAAAGAAACAAATACAAATGGATCATTTTCATATGGTCCTTTTGTCTATCATGACTCCATAAACATCTTAATTGAGGCAAGTATTGAACCGTTTAAGCCAAATGTAGTGGTGGATCACAAAACAGTAGGGATTAACTTAAATAAATCGATAAAAAGACCCAAGGTAGAGCGTGATAATAGCATCAAAGTTCCAGTTATTCAGAATATAAAATTCAAGGAAAACCTAAAAGAACAAGCACAAGTTGTTGCGGAATCCTATTACCAGTTTAACAAGGAAAGGGAGCAATTAGAAGAGGTTTTTTTAAAAGCAAAAGTGGAGACTGAAAGAGAGAAGGAAGAAGCAGAACGAAATAAACGTACACAATATTTTGCACCTAGCCATCGGGTAATTGTAGAAGACCTGGGTGTAACTGGAGCCTTAAATTTTTTACAATTGCTACTTAATATACCTGGAGTAATCGTGCTAGACGTCAACGCGATGTTTTATAATGAAAGTGCCCCATCAACTACTCCAATTACGGTTCGTGGTGGAGCTCCTTCATATTATTTAAATGGACGTAAGTCGTCATTCAATATCGTAAGTTCTATAGCTCCTGGGGATATTGAATTCATAGATGTACTAAAACCTCCCAATACGTTGGCTTTTGCCTTAGAGGCGAATGGTGTGATTGTGGTATGGACGAAAGAGGGTGCATCACTTGGAACATATAAACAAGAAAAAAAACCAGGTTCTATCAGTTTTAATTCCCCAGGATTTTATACAGCCCGCGAATTTTTTGCGCCAGATTACGCCCAAGGTTTTGTGAATTCTAACAGGGAAGACAATCGAAGTACCATTCATTGGGAACCTAAAATAGAAACTTCTGAAAATAGCGATGGCGTAGTTTCGTTTTATACAAGTGATCAAAAAGGAACTTATATAATAGAGATCGAAGGGATGACCCATTCTGGTGTACCTGTTCACTCCGTGACTACTTTTGAAGTAAATTAAGGTAAAATTAAACCTGAAAAAATATAATAATTGTGGTCTTTGAAATCTTCTGTGCTGCTAGGCAGTAGAATCTTATACTTTTATCCGCATTGGCATATTGTTCGATCTCAACATTATGAGTCGCTTTTTAATAGGTTAAAAACTTGTTTTTTAACCTCAAGATCAATCGCTTCGTAGGCTCCATCTTGAATTGTCCTTATTTGATTTTTCTCAATATCAAAACTTATTTGAGCTACGCTTCGTTTTAAGGGTTTTGCATAGTCACTTTCAAATTCTAACATAGAAGAATTTAAAACAATATTCCCTTTTTTACTTTTAAAGGTAATTGTAGCACCCGTTTTACTTTTAATATTTTTAGAACTCACAAACAAAGATTCAAAGAAATAAAACCCATTTAATTCTTGAAAACCACCATATAAAAGGATCCCCTCTGCCTCAGCAAGCTTTTCGCCATCCACAGTTGTCATTAATTTCTCTACTTCAGCATTGCTTAATGTTTCAGATTTTTTTGAACCAAATATTTTTTTAAACATTATAAGAGTGATTTTTTAAGTTGAAACTACTATTTACCTAAGAATAATAATATGCCTTAATTTTAAAGGTTTTCAAAAGTAACGATACTTGTTAAATTGCATCAATAAAAATGACAATTATAAATCATTTGACACATATACTTTTAAAACTTAAGTGGCTATTTAAAAAGCAAAAAGTAGCGGTTTGAAAGTAATTTAGAAAGCTATTATAGCAACGAATTCCTTATCAAATCTTTGTACCTTTAAACTTCAAAAATTTAAAACATGAAATTTCTCCCCTATTTTGTTTTTCTACTCGCTACTTTAGTCACTGCACAACCCAATACTGAGGTGTATTTAATGGATATTATTGAGGCCGGCGACAGCCTTCAGGTAACAAATTTTAAGAATATCTCTAATCGTCCCGGCTATGACAATCAACCTGCTTTTATCTCCAACGATAAATTGGTCTATGCCGGAACTGAAAAAGACCAATCTGAAATCATTTTATATTACCTAGAAAGCGATGGCAGTCATCGTTTAAACAATCCTACTGTTGGTGGCGAATATTCTCCCCAACCCTACCCTTCAAAAGATCTGGTGGCAGCCGTACGTTTAGATACAACAGGACTGCAGCGCTTATATGCCTATGATTTTGCTAATCCTGGCTTCGGAAATTGGCAAATGTTGTTTGAAGAACTTGAAGTGGCCTATTTTGCTTTTCATGATGATGATCGCATTATCGCTTCGGTACTTTCGGGAGATCAGTTAGATCTCGTGGTGGGCGCCATTAGTAAAGATAGCGCCCAACTTCTTTCTGAAGATACAGGAAGATCCATCCACAAGGTGCCTAATAGCACTTCTGTAAGTTATACCCAAAAAAACGAAACGGATACTTTTGATATTTTTATAGTGGACATTGATGCCACAGGAGAATCCTTTTATGTGGCCACTTTGCCTATTGGCATCCAGGATCACATATGGCTGAGCAATGCAAAACTTTTATTAGGAAGCAACGATAAATTGTTTATGCTGGACCTGTTTAAAGGGGGAAATTGGTTTGAAGTCGCAGACCTTTCTGAATATAATATCACCGAAATTACACGCATGGCGATTAGCCCAGATGGTAAACACCTTGCCATCGCAGCCCTGCCAAAGTAAAAAAATAGTTAAATCGTTTAGTAACCCTATTTCTTTGCTTATTTTTAAACAAAGATTTATACAAATGAAAAACCTAAGTACTCTCCTCTTTATTTTTATTTCAGCAACCCTATTTTCTCAAACAGATCAACGTATTTATGAGATTATAAATACTGTTTCTTCTGAAAGGATTGAAGCAGATATTACAAAACTAGCTGGTTTTGGTACCCGAAACACCTTTAGCGATACAATAAGCGATACCCGGGGAATTGGGGCCGCAAGGCGATGGATTAAAAAGGAATTTGAAAACATCTCAAAAGAGTGTGGTTCTTGTCTCAACGTTTTTTACCAGAAAGATTTGGTCAAAGCTGAAGGGAACAATCGAGTTCCTACCGATACTTGGATTGTAAATGTAGCAGCAGTACAAAAAGGAACAAAATATCCTAATCGATATATCATCATGAGTGGTGATATCGATTCTAGAAATAGTGACGGAAGCGACTTTACAAAAGATGCACCAGGTGCAAATGATAATGCCAGCGGAATGGCGGGAGCGATCGAAGCCGCTCGGGTATTGAGTAAGTACAAATTTGAAAGTAGCATTATTTATCTTGGACTGAGTGGTGAAGAACAAGGGCTTTTTGGCGGCGCAGGATTTGCTGCATATGCTAAAGAAAAAGGCTGGGATATCATGGGCGTTTTAAACAATGACATGATTGGAAATATAAAAGGGGTCGACGGAATAATTAGCAACGTGGACTTCAGAATTTTTTCGGAACCCGTCCCTCCTACCGAAACAGAACGTGAGCGTAGTGCCCGTCGCTTTTATGGTGGAGAAGTAGATGGAATTTCAAGACAATTGGCGCGCTATGTGCACAAAACTACCCAAACCTATATGCCAGAAATGAACCCGATGATGATTTATCGTCTGGATCGTTTTGGTCGTGGCGGGCACCACAGGCCTTTTAATGACCTTGGTTGGGCAGGGATCCGTATCATGGAAGCCCATGAAAATTATACACAGCAACACCAAGACATTCGTACCGAAAATGGTATTGAATATGGCGATAGATTAAAATTTGTAAATTTTGACTATGCCAAAAAATTAACTGCAGTAAATGCCATTACCATGGCAAGTTTAGCTTGGGCTCCACCAGCTCCTAACAATGTGGCTATTGGTGGTATTGTAGAACCTTCTGCTAAATTTAAATGGGACAAAGTGGATGGTGCCACGGGTTATAAAATTTATTGGAGAGATACTACCTCACCTACTTGGGACCATAGTCGTTATGTTGGCGACGTCAACGAATTTACCGTAGAGGGCATCGTTATTGATAATTATTTCTTCGGGGTAGCTGCTGTGGGCAAAGACGGTCACGAGAGCGTGGTTGTTTTTCCGAATGCAGTATTCAGATAAAATCATAAAAAATGATAAAAAAAACAATTCAAACATTTCTCCCCTTTGACTTGTCTCCGACGATTGAGGCACGAAAGAGAGGAAGACATTTAGGGGTGTTTCTTTCCCTGCTCTTTATTATGCCATCTGTTTTATTCGCGCAGAATTACACCACGGCAGACAGCCTGCGTGGCTCTATTACCCCAGAACGTGCTTGGTGGGATCTCCTACATTATGATCTTAGTGTGACAGTCACGCCAGCAACGCAATCCATCACAGGCACGAATGTCATTACTTATAAAATTTTAGAGAAAAATAATAGACTGCAAGTTGACCTGCAGTCTCCTATGAAAATTGATAAGGTTGAGCAAAATGGAAAGATCCTCTCGTTTACTTCAGAAGGTGCTGCTTATTTTGTTCAACTAAATAGCACGCAAAAGATTGGTTCTGAAGAAAAATTGACCATTCATTTTTCAGGAAAACCCCAAATAGCTAAAAATGCACCTTGGGATGGTGGTTTTTCATGGAAAAAAGATGACAATGGCAACGACTTTATTGCTACATCAAATCAAGGAATTGGTGCCAGTATCTGGTGGCCCAATAAAGATCACGCGTATGATGAACCCGATACTGGTCTAGATCTCAAAATTACAGCTCCAGAAAATTTGGTCGCTGTAGGTAACGGAAGACTTATTTCCGAAAAAAAAAAAGGAGCTACAAAAACATGGTATTGGCAGGTCGTGAATCCTATTAATAATTATGGTATTAACATCAATATTGGAGATTATGTGAACTTCAAAGAAACATACAAAGGCTTAGATGGTGAGCTGGACCTTAGCTATTGGGTGCTTAAAGACAATCTAGTTAAAGCCAAAGAGCAGTTTACTCAAGTTCCAATGATGCTAGAAGCATTTGAATATTGGTTTGGCCCCTACCCTTTTTACGAAGATAGTTTTAAGCTTGTAGAAGTCCCTTATTTAGGGATGGAGCATCAAAGTAGCGTCACCTACGGTAATAAATACGCAAACGGATATTTAGGTCGTGACCTTAGCGGTACAGGTTGGGGATTAAAATTCGATTTCATTATTATTCACGAGGCGGGGCACGAATGGTTTGCTAATAATATTACGCATATTGATGTGGCAGACATGTGGATACATGAAGGTTTTACCGCCTATTCTGAAAATTTATATCTTGATTATCACTTCGGAAATCAAGCATCCAGTGAATATGTGATTGGTACCCGACAAAGTATTCGTAATGACAAACCTATTATCGGGAATGCATACGGCGTACACCAGGAAGGTAGTGGCGATATGTATTATAAAGGAGCCAATATCCTCCATACCTTGAGACAACTCATTGAAGATGATGAAAAATGGCGGAAAATCTTACAAGGACTGAATAAAGAATTTTATCATCAAACGATTTCCAGCAAGCAACTTGAGGAGTATATAAGCAAGGAAAGCGGTATTGATCTTACCGAATTCTGGGAGCAATACCTTCGTACGACCATGATCCCAACATTGGAATATAAAGTGAACAATGATGAACTCATGTTTAAGTATACTACTATAATTGAAGGCTTCGACATGCCCGTTATCGCTATCGTCAATGGGAATGAAGAATGGTTGTATCCAACGGCAGAATGGAAAACTAAAAAACTGAACGCCCCTATTGAAAATATTACGATCAAAGAGGATTTTTATATCAATTCAGAAAAAATAGAATAGTTGACATGAAAAACAAACTAGTGATTCTTATCTTATTAGTAGTAGGATATAATGGCTTTAGCCAAAAAAATAATTTACAGTGGCTTGATATACAATTGAGTAATTATGAATATCCCTATGCTACGCAAACTATCACACTAGATATCCAACATCAACAAGTAGTAATGGTCTATATGGATGTGAGGCCAGAAAATTACAATGGCAAAAATATCCTACTGCTCCATGGCAAAAATTTCAATGGTGCGTATTGGAAAACTACAATGGAAGCACTCTTGCAGCAAGGGTTTCGTGTGATTGTTCCAGATCAAATTGGTTTTGGTAAGTCTAGCAAACCAGCACATTTTCAATATTCTTTTCAGCAATTAGCTAGCAATACAAAACAATTATTAGAGACAATAAATGTAAGCAAAACAGCTGTATTAGGTCATTCTATGGGTGGCATGTTAGCAACAAGGTTTGCACTTATGTATCCCGAAACTACCGAAAAACTCATCCTTGAAAATCCTATAGGTTTAGAAGATTGGAAACTTGTAGTGCCCTATCAAACAATAGATTGGTGGTATACTAATGAATTGGATAAGAACTACGATAAAATTAAAGCCTACCAAAAAGAAAGTTATTATGATGGTCAATGGAAACCTGAATACGATGAATGGGTAAATTTATTAGCGGGGTGGACACTAAACTCAAGTTATGAAACTATCGCTTGGAATGCCGCCTTAACCTACGATATGATCTTTACTCAGCCGGTAGTCTATGAGTTTGAAAACCTCAAAATGCCAACACTTCTAATTATTGGAACCCGAGACCGTACCGCCTTAGGAAAACCTTTAGTTTCTGAAGAAGTACGAAAAACCATGGGGTTGTATGATCAATTAGGAAAAGCGACACAGGAAAAAATCCCAAATGCTCAATTGGTCGAAATAGAAAATATAGGACACCTTCCGCACATAGAAAGCTTTACTAAGTTTATCACACCCTTAATCCAGTTTCTAAATGAATAGAGTCTCATGGAAAAACCCGAACTATATTTTCCTAGCGATGTAGAATGGCGAGTATGGCTTTCAGTAAATCATTCCAAATATTCGCAAGGGGTCTATCTAATATTTCATAAAGTAGAAACAGCAACTCCTTCTATGCGATGGGAAGAAGCGGTAAAAGTAGCCCTTTGTTATGGGTGGATAGACAGCACTGTGAAAAGCTTAGGTGATGGCAAACGGCGCCAATACTTCTGCCCTAGAAATCCCAAGAGTACCTGGAGCGCACTTAACAAAAAACACATAAGCGAACTAGAATCAGACGGATTAATCCATGAAACGGGTTATGCCGTCATAGAAAAGGCTAAAACTTCTGGAAAATGGAGCGAGATGGATGATGTGGAAAATTTAATTATTCCAGAAGATCTTCAGGTTTCATTTACAGACAATCCAGAAGCTTACACAAACTATAAAAACTTCAGTCCTAGCTATCGTAAAAACTATTTAAGTTGGCTGCATAGTGCTAAAAGAGAAACGACTCGAAACACGCGTATTTCCGAAATTATTGACCTTTGCAAAGCAAATAAGAAACAAAGGCCTTGAAGTATTCGGGTTATCCTTATATTTATGGTCATTTTCAACTATAACAACCAGAATGAAGTACTTTCCATATCTCTTTTTTGCACTTTTTTTGTGTTGTGATTCGACTACCACAACTTTTGATACTGAAGATTTTTCAATTTCGTATCCTAAAAACTGGGAAATGGCCAATGAAGATGGCGGGGTTTATAACTTTTATCCTATTGAAGATTATGGTGCCGTAAGTATTTCGGTACAAAAAAGAGTTGATTTACCTATGGAACTCACTAAAAAATATATCCTTGAGTTACATTACGTAAATGGAGATCCTGACTTAGTAGAAATGACCAAAAAGGGGGACCAGACAGAATTCTATTTTGAAGCCATAGAAGATAACGTTATCTGGGTAACAAAAGTAATTCGTAAAAATTCAGATTTTTATTTGCTGACCATCAATTGTGAAGAAAGTAAATGGAAACTTGAGAAAGGCCAATTCCTTCAAGTTATGAATTCAGTAAAGATCAAATAAATTAAAAATTGCTTTACATAGTATAAATCAATCTAATCAAAATAAAACATGCGTTTACTCATCAGCCTTTTATGCCTAACTGTTTTTATAAATACTTCGGCTCAAAAAAAGAACAAAGACAAAAAAGACACACCGGAAGAAGCCAAATGGGATGTAGCGGCACCCGGTAAAGACTTCAACTATAAAACACATTCCTTTACCACAACCGAAGGTACCTGGATGAACCTCGACGTAAGCCCAAACGGACAAACGATTGTGTTCGATTTGCTAGGTGATATTTATACCCTACCCATCACTGGCGGCACCGCAAAAGCAATACGAACTGGAATCCCTTTTGAAGTGCAACCTAAATACTCACCAGACGGGAGTAAAATTTCGTTTACTAGTGATGCAGGTGGCGGTGATAATATCTGGATCATGAACGCTGATGGCAGCGATGCAAAACAAATAACCAAAGAGGATTTTAGATTATTGAACAACGCCACTTGGATGCCAGATGGTAATTACCTCGTCGCTAGAAAACATTTTACCTCTGGCAGAAGTTTAGGAGCTGGTGAAATGTGGCAGTATCATATAACCGGCGGTAGCGGAGTTCAATTAACCAAAAGAAAAAATGACCAGCAAGATGTAAATGAACCTTCGGTATCGCCCGATGGTAAATACCTATACTATTCGGAGGATGTCTATCCTGGCGGAAATTTTCAATACAATAAAGATCCTAACAGCCAAATCTACGTCATAAAGCGGTACAGCTTTGAGGATGGTGAAATAGAAACCATCTCGGGTGGTCCTGGCGGTGCTGCAAGACCCACGATTTCTCCCGATGGTAAAAAATTGGCATTTGTAAAGCGTGTACGTACTAAGAGTGTACTTTTTATTCATGACTTGGAAACAGGAAAAGAAACGCCAATTTATGACAGTTTAAATAAGGACCAACAAGAAGCTTGGGCGATTTTTGGGGTGTATCCTAATTTTAGTTGGATGCCCAATAACAAAGAAATTGTTTTTTGGAGCGGAGGAAAAATTCATAAAATTGATATAAATACGTTGGCCGTAACCAATATCCCATTTTCAGCCAACGTAAATATAGATTTAGCTGAGACCGTTCATACTACTACGCCAATTGAAAATGAGAACTTTACACCAAAAGTTATACGCCATTTAACTACTAGTCCTAACGAAAAAAATGTTATCTTTAATGCGTTGGGATATCTCTATATCAAGGAGTTGCCCAATGGAACAGCAAAAAGACTTACAACCGGCACCGATTTTGAATTTGAGCCAGCTATCTCCCCAGACGGTAACAGTATAGTTTACGTCAGCTGGAACGACCTTGAGAAAGGTGCCATTTTTAAACTGCCAATCACGGGCGGTATTCCACAAAAACTAACCGATACAAAAGCTATTTATCGGACTCCCTCTTTTTCTAGCGACGGTAAAAAAATTGTATTTAGAAAAGAATCTGGCAATACAGACCAAGGATTTACGCACACCAAAAACCCAGGAATTTACATTATGGATGCCAATGGTGGCAATGAACAATTTGTTACTAAAGACGGTGAATACCCAATCTTTAGCAAAGATAACAAACGTGTCTTTTTACAAACGGGAGGCACATATTTTGGTGCTATTGAAAAAAAACTAATCAGTGTAAACCTTTCCGGTAACGACGTCCGTGAGCATGTAACTTCAAAATATGCAAATAGATTAGTACCCAGTCCAGACAATAATTGGATCGCTTTCACCAACCTACATAAAGTATTTGTAGCGCCTTTAACCATGATTGGCCAACCAATTGACCTTGACAATAATTCAAAATCGGTACCTGTACAGCAAATAGCAAAAGATGCAGGGGTTAATATTCATTGGTCAGCTAACAGTGACAAAGTAATGTGGACCTTGGGTGATGAGTATTTTAGTAATGAACTAAAAAATAAGTTTACTTTTTTACCGAATGCTGCTGAAAAACCTTCAGAAATAACAACCGAAGGAATTAAAATTGGACTTACATCGCCTGTAGATAAACCAGACGGAACCATTGTATTTACAAATGCGCGCATTATTACGATGGACGGCGATAAAATAATAGAGAACGGAAGCATTGTAGTTAATGAAAACAAAATCATGGAAATAGGAGAAAACATCTCTTTTCCGAAACAAGCTAAAGTGATCGATCTTAATGGCAAAACGATTATGCCGGGGATGGTAGATGCTCACGCCCATATAGGTGCTTTTAGATACGGATTAACAACACAGCAGAATTGGCAATTTATGACCAATCTTGCGTTCGGGGTGACGACTTCACACGACCCTTCTGCCAATACTGAAACTGTTTTTTCTCTTTCTGAATTACAAAAAGCAGGGAAATTAGTAGGCCCGCGCCTCTACTCTACCGGTTTCATTTTGTATGGAGCCGATGGTGATTTTAAAGCACTTATTAACAGCTTAGAGGATGCTAGAAGCAGCATACGGCGTACAAAAGCTTTTGGCGCAAAGAGTGTTAAGAGTTACAACCAACCGCGCAGAGAACAGCGCCAACAGGTATTACAGGCTGCTCGCGAAATGGATATTAATGTCGTTCCCGAAGGAGGATCCACTTTTTATCATAATTTAACCATGGTCATAGATGGTCATACCGGAGTAGAACACAACATCCCGGTTGCACCGGTTTATAAAGATGTCCTGGAAGTTTGGGGTAAGAGCGGAAGTGGCTATACTCCTACGCTCATCGTAAATTATGGAGGCTTAAATGGTGAATACTACTACTATCAACGAGATAATGTTTGGGAAAATGAAAAGCTTTTAACCTTTACTCCTAGAAGTATTGTAGACAGTCGCTCGAGGCACCGAACAATGGTTCCTCAAGAAGAATATAAGAATGGCCATATTTTAGTTTCGGAAACAGCCAAAGCATTAAGTGATGCGGGCGTAAAAGTGAATATGGGAGCCCATGGACAATTACAAGGCTTGGGAGCGCATTGGGAAACTTGGATGCTTGCGCAAGGCGGCATGAGCAATTTAGAAGCCTTAAAAGCAGCCACTATCAATGCGGCAGAATATATTGGTGCTGGCGATGATATCGGGTCACTAGAAAAAGGAAAAATGGCAGATTTAATCATCATGGCCAAAAACCCACTCGAAGCTATTGAAAATACACAGACGATTGAAATGGTCATGATAAATGGGCGATTATATGATGCGAACACCATGAACGAGATAGGCAACCACCCAAAGGAACGTGGCGAATTCTGGTGGGAAGCCAATGATTATAACCAAGCCTTCCCTTGGCACGAAGAGACTAATGGCTTTTTACAAGGAGGTTGTGGTATTCATGGAACGCACTAACTTTTAATTGTCCCCTTGAGGGGGACTTAAGGGGTGTAATGCAAGATTTATATGGTACTCAATAATCAAAAACGTACCGACGAAAAACACTAATTGTCTATGAACCTTCGACCCTATTGGCAATATTATAAAGACTGTTTTCTATTTATCGCAGGTTTTGCAATTGTAGTTGGCCTATTTTTAGGAACGTTGTGGAGTTTTGTATTGTTTATTACGCTCGGTCCATTAGTGGGATACGTTGGGTTTACGGCTGCTAATAGTCAGCAGTTTTATTTTTATTACAATGTGGGTATTACAAAAAGGAAACTTATAAAGTGTTCATTCCTTATTAATCTAATGCTGGGGGTACCCATTTATCTAATACTACACGGCATCATTTTCATTCTATTTGGCGATCTTACAATTACATAACGCTACAAAATCCTTCGGAAGTAAGGCAGTTCTTAAAGACGTTTCATTTTCGGTTGAGACAGGAGAAATCCTTGGGATCTTCGGAAGGAACGGTTCTGGGAAATCTACATTGCTCAAGATGCTTTTTGGAACCCTAGCTGGAGACATAGATTTTTCTATTAACGGAAAAAAGGTGAATCCTTCCAAAGTGATTCAAAAACAATTAATCGGGTACCTACCACAGCATCCTTTTTTACCCAAATCGCCTAAAGTACGCGATATAATCCCGATGTATTATGAAAGTGAAAAGGAACAGGATGCGGTATTTTATAATCCAGGCGTTGCAAAAATTACGCATAAACGAATAGGAGATTTATCATTGGGTGAATTAAAATATTTTGAAGTTATTTTAGTGGGATCAGGACCGCATCCTTTCCTAATGCTGGATGAACCCTTTTCTATGATCGACCCATTGAAAAAGGACGCCTTAAAACATTTTTTTTCTGAAATAAAAGCGACAAAAGGTATCATCCTGACAGACCATTATTACGATGACGTATTGCAGACAACAACAAAAAACGTAGTACTCAAGGAAGGGAAAGGAGAGATAATCACCACAGCTGAAGATTTAAAACGACATACGTATCTTACACGGAATTGAGAATAAAAACCTACTATTCATTCATAGTTTGTTCAATTTGGTTGAACCTATAATCTCATAAGGACATACTTCAATAAATTGTGACCAACAAAAAGTTTAATCTTCTTCTTTTTTGTCTTCTTCCTCTTCGTCGTCGTCGTCCTTTGAGAGTAAGTAATGTTCCTCCCCTAACCCCACGATATGTATAATGTTTGTCACTGTACTATAAAGCATCAGGATAACTGTGATCATCATTCCACTTAAAATTGAGGAAAATAATAAAGTAGCCCAATAAATAATTTTAAACCATGAAGTTTCTACGTTATCGGCTTCAGTGATTGGGATATTAAATAATTGAAACATTATAAGCGCTCCCACAAAAAGAATGGTATCAAACTTGGCAATCGCTAAGACCTGATAGTAATGCGCTTCTTTTAATTTAGATTTCGTTCCTGTGCTAATCCCCAATAAGGTAAGCAATAAGGCCAGTATGGTAGCAGATGCGAGCACTATGGTATTACAGAGCATATTTACACCAGGCAACGACGAACTTATCAATTGCTTGGCCTCGTACCCGGACAAGTTCCCCAGTAAAAAAACACCTAAACCCGTAAAAAGTGTTGCGAGAACACCGCCATAAATAGAACGCCGGTTTTTAACAATAAAATTTTCTGCCATTTTTTTAAGTATTAGATTTAAAGTTACTCAATATCATATAAAAATTTAATATTATCTTTAATAAAAATAAAACAAATGAGATTTCTATTCCTCCTTTTAAGCTTAGCAATTATTTCAACATCTTGTGATGAAACTTCAAAAGAACAGCATTCAGAGCCAGAAATGGCAACAGATGCGATATCAGCAAAAGACTATCTTTCATTTGAAGGTAGAGACGATCAAGCTACTGGTGGCATAAAGATGATTCCTATTGAAACACCAAAGGGTACCTTTAAGGTATGGACTAAACGCGAAGGAAACAACCCAACCATGAAAGTCTTATTGCTTCATGGAGGCCCTGGAATGACCCATGAGATCTACGAGAGCTTTGATGGTTACTTTCCGCAGGAAAATATCGAGTATATCTACTATGATCAATTAGGAAGTTACTATAGCGATCAGCCAAAAGATTTGAGCCTATGGAATACGGCTCGTTTTGTTGAAGAGGTAGAACAGGTAAGAATAGCGTTAGGATTGGACAGTGACAATTTTTATCTTTTTGGTCAGTCTTGGGGCGGAATTTTGGCGATGGAGTATGCATTAAAATATCAAAAAAACTTAAAAGGGTTGATTATAAGCAACATGGCACCCTCTATTCCAGATTATATGAAGTATAATGAAGAAGTGTTGGCACCGCAATTGGATTCTGAAGTACTTTCAAAAATAATGACATACGAAGCTGCCGAGGATTATGAGAATGAAGAATATCTTGACCTCATTGTAACTCATTACTATCCCAAACACGTCATACGAATACCTCCATCGGAATGGCCGAATTCTATAAACCGTGGCTTTTCTCATTTAAATCCCGATGTCTATATTACGATGCAAGGACCTAGCGAATTTGGAATTAAGGGCGATGCTACCTTAAAAGATTGGGATGTAAAAGACAGGTTAAAAGAAATAACCGTCCCTACCCTATCCATCGGTGCACAATATGACACCATGGATCCCAAACAAATGGAATGGCTCGCTAACGAAGTACAAAACGGCCGTTTTTTATTGTGTCCTAATGGAAGTCACCTATCCCAATACGATGACCAGGAACATTTCTTTCCTGGATTAATTTCGTTTATAAAAGATGTGGATAGCGGAAAAATGTAAATCTTACGCGACAACTCTTTACTCCTCAGAAACTGTAATTTGACCGAATTTTAAGAAACTTACACTCGTAAATGTTAAATTCATGTTAAATAACTACTTTGTAATACATAGTACTGTAACAAAAAATGTACTTGTGCGTCTATCTAGTATAAACCACTTAAAAACAAAATCATGAGAACATTAAACAGCAATCAATTATCAGAGCGAATAGCAACCACAAAAGGATATGCTTGGAACCAGAAAAGAAGATTTAGATAATAAGTCAACAGCTTTGAAACATCAATTCATCAATCAAAAACAAACAATCATGAGAACATTAGATAACAATCAAATCACGCAAAGAATAGCTAATACAAAAGGGCAAGTATGGAACCAAAAGCGCAGATACCGATAAAAAAATTGCCTTCATAATTCATCAATCATAAAATCATTCATCAATCAATTAAAACGAACAATCATGAGAACATTAAACAACAATCAACTTACACAACGACAAGAAGGTACAAATGGACATACCTGGAACCAGAAAAGGAGATACCGCTCATAAGAATTTTTCAAAAAAAACAGCTAACAACCCAAAAAATGAAATCGTATGAGAACTCCAAGAAATGTAGGCAAAAAAATAAAACTAGACATCCAGAAACAAGCAATTGTATTAGCTATAAACAGTCTAGTAAACAACACGGAAGAAACATCTTTAAAAAGAGTAGATTACCGAATACTTTAAAACTAGCAGCCAGCCAAGAAAACCGAGGACCGGAAAACCTGATCTTCGGTTTTTTTATGTCCTGTTATCACTTCTTATTCGATTCCAAAAGAAATGGTGTAAACCAATCCCAGGAAACACCAAATGAAATTCTTGGAAAATTATCTACAAACCGATAGTTATAATCATCAAAGCCAAAATCAAACTGACTAAAAAAGCCTAAGTCATTATTCCAGGGATGCACGATCAATCTAGTCTGCGAACGATACGGAGTTACCGAAGGGTGCGCATCAAACTTTACAAAAACATCCTGCCCTGCTGTTAAACGCATCCCTTTCCAGTACCACGTAAATTCATATTGCGCTTCAACTTGATGTCTCCCAAAAATCTCGATATCCTTTGGATTATAGCCTCCAAAATCTACGACGCCAAAAAACTTATCATGATATAATTGATAGGTCAACGTATACGAGTGGATCCGTTTAGGAATGGTTTTATCGGTAAATTTATTCTGGCGATAGTTAAAGGAAATCCGGGTAAGATTGGTAGAAAAATTCCCGGTTTCTCTATTTAATAGTTCAGAAAGGTCTGTATCACCAGTAATCGTTTCATACACAGCTTGCCCTTCCTCACTTTCATCTTCAAACTCCGCACTAAAAGCACTATTGGATTGCCCATTTGAGTAATGTCCCGACTCGATCCCAAGCGTTAAAAAATTATTGTTGCTGGTTTTTATGATCGGTTGCCATCCTGCTAAGATCTTATAGGAAGGCGTCTTCACAGGTTTTGATTCTTCATTATAAATACGAAATTGCGGCTGAAAACTTAAATACACAGCATAACCCGGTGTCCGTTCTTCTGCCGTTAAGGCTTCCCGTATGTCATTATAAAAACTATAGTAAACGGTAGGTTTTGCATCCAGTAAGATTTGTTCGTATTCGTTATTCCCCAACCCGGCTGAAATATACGAGCGTTGCGCAATGGGATAATATTCCTTAAAAACACTGGGTTGATTAAGTTTATCCTTCGATTCTTCCTGCGCCGATGCCGTAACAAAAAAACTGAAAAAACCCGCAAACACAATAAAAAATTGAAATGATCTCATAATTTCTTTTCTGAAAATAATTCGGCAAAATTACTTCAATCCACCTCTTTTTGTATGGAATTGTAGCATTTTAACAAGGTTTTATTGTTTTCTTTTTCCGAAGCAACAGTTCAGCACTTTATGTATCTTTAAAACATCATTAATTTTACCATCCATGAAAAAGACCCTCTGTATACTCGCCATATCCTTTTTGTTTTACAGTTGTAAAAAGTCAGTAGAAACAATATCCGAAGAAGAATTGGAACTGTAATTAAAGCTACGAACGCATAGCGTTTTAAACTTCGCTATCCCTGAGATCTGTCGCTACATAATAGCGTGGATCATCAATAGCATCTTCAATAATAGAATCAAATTCTGGGTTCCATTTTATGAGCAATGCTTTACAATCTGGACTTAAATG
>Ga0207897_100245_pt1 | contig 21683 bp, 17 predicted proteins | sample LinPmetageLP42_FD_184054 | JGI IMG/M metagenome (GOLD analysis project Ga0207897, IMG submission 184054) | Marine viral communities from the Pacific Ocean - LP-42 (SPAdes) | ecosystem: Environmental > Aquatic > Marine > Oceanic | place: Pacific Ocean | collected 2010-08-27
ATTTGTCAATTACTTACTAGACCATCAATACTAGTATTTAAAAGACGTAGAACCGAGCATTTAAAGATTAACAAATTATTCGATTTACTTGTAAGACAGTGAGTGGCAAGACGAAAAATAATTATAGTTAGCTTATTCACTTACGTACTTTTCGCATTTCTTATTCAGCGCTTTAAAGGAGATAGTCATGGCAATTGGCTTGTTTATTTTGGCAGTCATCATTCAGTTAGCCGTGGTCTTGGCCATCTTTTTGTTGTCCTTATCACGGGTCACCGGTAGCATCGTCGCCCTGATTACGGTTATCGTCACCGCAATTATCAGCCCATGGTCGCTCATTTTGGGTATACCAATGGCGCTACTGTGTTTGGTCTTACTCGTTGCACCGCTTCGCCAATCGTTAATCACTAAGCCTGTATATAAAGCGCTAGGCGGTGCGATGCCAAGTATGAGTGATACAGAACGTGAAGCGCTTGATGCGGGTACTAGTTGGTGGGAAAAAGAGTTGTTTATGGGTGCGCCGAACTGGGATACCTTTGCCAATTATCCTTATCCGCGGCTTTCAGAAGAAGAGCAGAGTTTCATCGATAATGAAGTAGAGACCTTATGTGCCATGCTTGATGAATGGCAAATCCAGCATAAAGATAAGGACCTATCACCTGAAGCATGGCAATTTATCAAAAGTAATGGTTTCTTAGGTTTAATCATTCCAAAGGAATTTGGCGGCTTAGAATTTAGCTCTTATGCGCAAAGCCGCGTAATGAGTAAAATCGCTTCGCGCTCGCCAACTGCCGCTGTAACCTGTATGGTTCCCAACTCGCTCGGCCCTGGTGAGCTACTGATGCATTATGGTACGGACGAGCAAAAGCAGCGCTGGTTGCCAGGTCTTGCGAAAGGTGACGAAGTACCTTGCTTTGGTTTGACTGGCCCTGAAGCTGGCTCTGATGCAGGTGCCATTCCTGATACAGGTGTAGTCTGCTACGGTATGCACGAAGGCGAGCAAGTGCTTGGCCTACGTATGAACTTCTCTAAACGCTGGATTACCCTAGCACCTGTCGCCACTGTCGTTGGTTTAGCATTTAAAATGCACGATCCTGAAGGTCTGCTTGGTAATCCTAAAAAAACCGATTACGGTATCACTTGTGCCCTCGTTCCAGCTAACCACGAAGGTGTTGTAACAGGGCCACGTCATAATCCAATTGGCTCACCATTTATGAATGGTACAGTCGATGGCAAAGATGTTTTTATTCCATTAGATTACATCATTGGTGGTGTCGAGAACGCTGGTCGTGGCTGGCGTATGCTGATGGAATGCTTGGGCGTTGGTCGAGGTATTTCTTTGCCCGCTCTGTCGACATCAGCCAGTGAAATGACCTATCTATCTGTTGGCGCATTTGCAAAAGTTCGCGAACAGTTCAAGATATCAGTAGGTAAATTTGAAGGTGTACAAGACGCTACTAGCCGTATGGCGAGTAACACTTATATGTTAGAAGCGTTCCGACATTTGGTCACTTGCGGATTAAACCAAGGTGGCACGCCCTCAGTCATGACTGCCATGGCAAAATACTATGCGACTGAAACCATGCGTAGTGTCGTCAACGACGGTATGGATGTGGTCGGTGGTCGTGCTGTGCAAATGGGTCCGCGCAACTTCTTAGCGACACCTTATCAGGCGATTCCTGTTTCTATCACGGTTGAAGGCGCCAACATTTTGACCCGCTCACTCATGATCTTTGGTCAAGGTGCGATGCGTTGTCATCCTTATTTATTCGACGAGCTTCAGTTACTACAAAGCGAAGACAAAGCGGCGGCCACTGAAAAATTTGATACCCTTTTCTTCAAACATTTGGGCTACACGTTTAACCGTGGTGCAAAAGCTTTTGTCGCAGGTTACATCGGTGGTAGCGATAAGGCGCCGAATTTCGCAGACGCCTTTACCCGTCCCTATTACAAACATATCAACCGTTTAAGTGCGAGCTTTGCCTTGACTGCTGATATGGCATTAGGACTACTAGCAGGAGATTTAAAGCGTAAAGAGATGCTCTCTGGTCGTTTAGCAGATATTCATAGTCATCTATTTATTGCGACTGCTATTTTGCAGTTCTATGAACATGGTAGTAAATCAGAATCTGAGCGATTGCATGCCGAAGTTGCGCTACAAAACAGCTTGTACACGATTCAAGAAGCCTTTGTTTCATTCTTCGCCAACTTCCCGAATCGTATGGCAGCCAATGTGGTTAGCTTTGTAACCTTCCCAAGTGGACGTATCTTTACCCCAGCAAGCGATGAGCTAAAACGCCAGTTGGGCGAGACTTTCATGGATGATTTTGCAGCCAACCCGTTCCGCGATTATCTAAAAACCATGGTTTATTACAACACAGATGCAGACGATGTAACTGGTCGTATGGAACATGCTTATCAGACGTTGGTCGAAATCGAACCGTTGTGGCAGAAGTTCAAAAAGGCAGAGCATCAAGACAGCTTTGAAGGTCTAACCTTTGAAGACCATGTGGTACACGCCAGTCAAAATGGCGGCATTACCGAAGAAGAAGCAGAAGTGCTGATTCAATATAACGCTATGCGTTTTGATTCATTATTGACCGATACGTTTGACGAGCATCTATCGGAAGCGCTAGAACGTGACAATCCTCATGCCCTCGAAAATGCGGTTCATCAACTGACTGATTACGCACAGCTAAAAAGACAAGCTCAGAGTAAAAACGGTATCGCTGTGGATACCGATGCATCTGTCGTCGATGAGCTAGCCACCACTAACGAACCAACTATTAATGATCTAGACAGTCCTGCAAACACAGACAATCATACTGGTGATGCCAATCCTAATCATGGTTATGAAAGTGATGGCGATGTAGAGTTGGTGAGTGAGCAAGATACTGTCAAAGAAGTAAATTCGCAGACATATTTTGAAGAGTCAAAGCCTGAGAGAGAGGCACTCGATCATCGCCATCGTGATGCTGAATCACATCTTAACGAGCGTATGGGCAATAATCATAATCGTCATATTGCACCACCTGACGAGATCAATACTGAAGTAAGTGATAATGATATCAAACCTTTAGAACGCCAATCACCTTTATCACGCGAAGAAGACGATAAAGTTTAAAGGTCTATGCTGTTTTTGATATTAGTATTAGAAACTGAGTATTATTAGATTTTATAGTAAAACTTTCACTTTTCATTAGCCAGACTATCTATAAACGATAGTCTGGCTTTTTTTGGTCTATTGGAAATTCTGAGCTTAATTAATCATATGAGTCTTATTCTTTTCTTCGCATTTCGATAACTTGAAATCAACGGTTTGATATCAATAGTTTGACATATTCGCTTACCATAAAAACTCTTTCATGAATATTTTGTTTCATATGGGAAACAAACCGTTTAGAATAAATATTGACTATATTATGGGCACATAGTTGTAACGAGAAATGTACATTTAGAATAAAATCAGAAAAAAATCTTGCAGTGCCCTTAGCTATTCTTTTATATTGTCCACGAAAATGTGACATCGAGCGACAATCACAGGAACTTAATAGTCATAACAAGCTTTGTAGTAAGGCTGATAAGTACAATCATGTTGGCTAATGAACACTTACTATAAAGCTGTTATGCACACAAAGGATATGAATTATGTGGAAGAATTTGGGACTGACGGGCAAGATTATTGTTGCCATGGTGCTCGGTATTGGACTGGGCCTATTTCTAAACTACTCAGGATTGAACGGCGAAGGTAGCTTTGTTAATACTTACATCACCAATGGCTTCCTTGCCATTGTTGGTAAACTATTTGTCAACTCGCTAAAAATGTTGGTCGTACCTTTGGTGCTTATCTCACTGATTTGCGGTGTATGCGGTATTGGTGATATTCGCCTACTTGGACGTATTGGTACCAAAACGTTCATTATTTATATGATAACCACTGCACTCGCTATTGCGACTGCAATTGGTCTTGGCTCGCTATTCGGTATCGGTAAAGGCATGAATATCGGAACGGAAGCCGAGTTTGAAGCTGCGTCAGCGCCGCCTCTACTTGATGTATTCTCTAACATTATCCCATCGAACCCCATCAGCGCGATGGCAAATGGCGATATGTTATCGATCATCTTCTTTGCTATTTTGATCGGTGTCAGTATCTTGATGGTAGGTAAACCTGCCAAAGGCTTAGTGCAGAGCCTAGAGCTAATCAACGAAGTTATCTTAAAGATGGTCACGATCATCATGAACCTTGCACCATATGGTGTATTTGCGCTATTGACCAAAGCAATGGCAGAGCTAGGTTTAGACTTGATTTGGTCACTACTCGGTTATGTTGCGGTATTGGTCGGTTCATTGGCCTTCCACTTCTTTATCACTATGATGATTGTACTTAAAGTGTCTTCAGGCCTGTCTATCAAGACGTTCTTGGCAAAAATGCGTGAAGTACAGATCTTTGCTTTTAGTACTTCTAGCTCAAACGCGACGATTCCTATTACCTTGCGTACGGTTACCAAGCGTATGGGTGTAAACAACTCAGTTGCGTCGTTCACTGTTCCTTTTGGTGCTACCATCAATATGGATGGTACGGCTATCATGCAGGGTACTGCGACCATCTTTATTGCCAACATTTACGGCATTGATTTGGGCGTGACCGAATACTTAACCGTCATCTTGATGTCAGTACTGGCGTCTGTTGGTACGGCTGGTGTGCCTGGTGTTGGTCTAATCATGCTATCTATGGTATTTGCTCAAGTGGGTCTACCAATCGAAGGTATCGGTCTAATCTTGGGTGTGGATCGTATCCTTGATATGTTACGTACTGCTGTAAACGTTGGTGGTGATGCTGCTGTTACTACTATCGTAGCAAAATCAGAAGGCAAAATGGATCTGGCTATTTACAACGATCCTAATGCTGGTGCAAAAGATGTATTTGATGGTCATATCGATGAAGACAATGAGCGTGAGTTCTCTGAAGTCTTTAGTGATGGCATCATGGGTAGTGAATACGATGATGTTGATCGTCGCCGCTAACCCACGCTTGCGAGAGAGAAGTGCATAAAATAAAAAACCTCAGTCAAGTTGGCTGAGGTTTTTTTATGATCAATAACCAGTAAGTAATCATGGTTGTTACGGTTCTATCAACAACTAATTAGCCAAACACATATTTGGTCAACATCGCCAGACAGACCAATACAATTACTGGACGAATCAATTTGCTACCGCCTTTAACCACCATATGTGAGCCAAAATAGGCACCGATGGTTTGTCCAACCATCATCGCTAGCCCCACTTTCCACAGTACGTTGCCACCCAAAATAAAGAAGATTAACGAACCGATATTGGTCGATAAGTTCAATACTTTTGCCGCACCTGTTGCTTCGATAATTTGACGACCACGTAATGCCACATTACCAAGCGCAAAAAACATACCCGTACCTGGGCCAATATAACCATCATAAAAACCAATCAACGGTGCCACGACTTTTTGCCATTTGCCCTCTGAGATACGCGGTGCAGCCTCTACTTCACCCAATCTAGGAGCAAATAACGTATAGATACCGATAGCCGCAATCAAAAATGGAATCACCTTTTCGAGCAAGTCAGGTGGTGACATCTGTACAGCGATGGTGCCGATAACGGAACCAATAAAAGCGGCAATGATAGCTACTTTGATACGTTGCGGTTTGACGACCCCTTTTCTAATCATAGTAATAGACGCAGCTAATGCGCCTGATGCCGCTTGCAGTTTATTGGTACCGAGCGTTAATACTGGTGGGATGTTGGCCAGTAGCATGGCAGGGATAGTCAACAACCCGCCGCCGCCAGCGATAGCATCAATAAATCCTGCTAATGCGGCCACCGCAGTAAGCATTAAAATAATCTCTAACGAGAAAGTTAAGTCCATGACACTGACCTGCAAAATATGATAAGAAGAGAAAAGGCGTTCTGAGTTGAGGCTAAAATGTCGTTATCGATAAGCTGACAGCTTACCAGTGCTAGCAAAAAAAATAATGACACGTCGCACAGCGCTGCTCATTATAAAGATAAAACCGTAAAAAAAGCCAAAAACGTAACAAAGTCTGCTAAATTTGTCTAATAACATTCCAAATATGCTCAGCCGAATAGCAACTTATTAAAAAGATGTAACGACTTACAACTATTGTGCTCGTCAAATCCTCTTTATAATATTGCTATTGTGAATATAAAAAAGTAGACCGTTGGCACTGGCTCAACGTATTTTGTTGTCTATATTGATAAGAGTATGAGAAACTGTTTCTGTCTATTTGCTACCTCTAAATTATAGGTAGCGCAGACATTGATGGATATTTGAGGTTATTTAGTAAATTGTATTTAGCGAATGAGGATGATATGGCAATACGAAGGATTAAGGCATTTTTTGAATTTGAGGCAGCAGGCGGTATCGTCTTAGCATTGGCTGCCATTGCTGCAATGATCATTGCCAATTCCCCTCTTAATGTTTGGTATGAAGGTTTTATTCATGCACCAGTCGCCATTCAGATTGGTGAGTTTGCGATTGCCAAAGACGCTCATCACTGGATTAACGATGGTCTGATGGCGGTTTTCTTTTTCTTGGTTGGATTAGAGCTTAAGCGTGAAGTACTCATTGGCGAGCTGTCCAACGTCAAGCAAATAATACTACCTGCAGGGGCTGCACTCGGCGGTATGATTATGCCGGCGATTGTCTATCTGCTCTTTAACTACAACGAGCCTGAGTTTTGGAAAGGTTGGGCCATTCCTGCTGCGACAGATATTGCATTTGCACTCGGTATTTTGAGCCTCTTAGGTAATCGCGTACCAAACTCGCTAAAAGTGTTTTTGGTCTCTATTGCTATCTTCGATGACATTGGCGCGATTCTGATTATCGCTTTGTTTTATACCAGTGAGTTGTCGTTAGAGTCATTAGCCGTAGCTGGTTTATGTTTGCCGTTCTTATATGTTCTTAATCGCCGTAACGTCACCAATATCACGCCGTATCTACTCATCGGTCTGATCATGTGGATTGCCGTACTCAAGTCTGGTATCCATGCAACATTGGCAGGTGTGGTATTAGCACTGTTCATCCCGATGTTCGACCGCACTGATCCTGAGCACTCTCCGCTTGAAGAGCTAGAGCATGATCTACACAATACCGTCGCCTTTGGTATTTTGCCAATCTTTGCTTTTGCCAACTCGGGTATCTCGCTCGAAGGCGCAGGTTTTGCTGAGTTATTCCACTCAGTGCCGCTAGGTATTGCCGCTGGTTTGTTTATTGGTAAGCAGTTAGGCGTCATGATTATGTGCTGGTTAATCTTTAAACTTGGTATCTCAACCATGCCAAAAGGTATGGACTATAAGCAAATCTACGGTGCAGCTCTATTGTGCGGTGTTGGTTTTACCATGAGTTTATTTATCGGTGGTTTGGCGTTCGCTGGCGACACTACTATGTTTGATGAGCGCTTGGGTATTATTATGGGTTCAATCGTCTCTGGTATCGCAGGTTACATCATGCTAAAAATGAGCTTAAAAGACAATGCTAGCGGTACATCGGTCGATTTGACTCGCCCGCATTAATGAAACGTAGAGTAGCTTATAGTGGTACTGCTTAATAGTAATGCCATTTATAAGCTGCTCTATTTTATTTATATATGCGTTATTGAGATGTTTATAAGTGACTTAGCAATCAATGACAAGACTACATAATGTGATTAATTGCTAGCATCATTTATTTGTGTTCACAGCTATCGGAGCTAACCATGTACCGACCTATACACCGCGTTGTACGTCAACTGGCATTAGGGTTATCTGTGTTCGGTAGTATCTATCTGCTAGCAGGCTGTGCAACACTCTCCAAGCAAGAATGTCTCATCGGTGATTGGCAAGCTATCGGCTATAACGATGGCGTGGCAGGTTATCATTCAGACCGATTAGCATCTCATACAAAAGCCTGTGCCAAAGCCAATGTCGCACCTGACTATCAAGCATGGGAACGTGGTCGTAAACTTGGTCTGCAACAATACTGCACCATCAATAATGCCTATAACATTGGCAGACGTGGTCGTCAATTAAACAACGTTTGCCCGATCACTATGGCCAATACATTGCAAGCGGCTAATCAAAAAGGGCTAGACTATTACGCCTTAGACAGTCAGTTAGACAAAGACAATCGCCTCTTAGATACTTACCAATCAGAATTCGATAAGTTAGAAAATGGTGAAATGCTAGATTTTGCTAATGAAAAAGAAGCCCGTGCACGGCTGCTATCTTTATCTGATGAGATTCGTGATACCAAACGCCGTATCCGAACAACACAGCAGCAATTAGATTCATTGAACCAATCCAGTAATTTTTACGAATGACTGGGATGCGAAGCTAACGCAATGCAAGTTTGACTTTCTAAGGCACGCCCTAACTCTGAAAATGGTACTTGATAACTATGGATAAGAAAATCATCAATACGGCAAGTACTCCAACTGACAAACCTGACTTTCCATCATCGAACGCTTATCAGCGTCATGGACGCACCACTGCTATCGATGACCATAGCGATTTGCAGGTTCTAAAACGCATTAAACGTTATTTATTACCAAAAGACTTTACGATCTCGCCTGCTCTACTTGATGAAATCGTGGCAGGTTACGATATTGGCGATCCGCTTGCAGACGCGTTAGCTGCACAGAGCATAAAGTTTGCGAAGCCCTTACAGCATACTATTCTTAGCGATAGTCCAAACAACAATCCTGCAAGCAATTATCTTATAAACAACGACCTTGTAAACAATTCATCATTTAGCGCGCTCACTGAGCAATTTAGCAGCCATCCTGACTGGTTCGACCCAAAGCTTGCCCAGATAGGTGCGGTTGCCTATCGGCGCTATCCATTAATGCTCATTTGGCTACTGCGTAATGTTGCTCTGATGGCCGGCTATAGCATCCCTGCCCTCTCGCTACCACTTATTCAGACAGGCGCACTGATGCACGATGCGCTACCGCGATTGATGCGTACTTATGCTTATATCTTGGCTGTGTCTGAACATCCCTCATCTGATGTGAGCACACACAATCAAAATAAACCTATCGAGCAAGTGTTATCCATTGGCTCTGAGGGCTGGCGACAATCGATCCAAGTACGACAAATACATACTTTGGTACGGCAAAACTTACTCAAAGGCAAAGGTAATGCGGCAGCTGGCGTGATACCAAACGCCGACCAACATCATAATCCTGATGGTAGCTGGAATACCGATTATTGGGGCGTGCCGATTAACCAAACCGACATGATTGCCACCCATTTACAGTTCTCCTTACTAATTATGCGCGGTCTACGACTACTGGGCGCACGTATTAGTACAGAAGAAGCTGAAGGTATCCTGCATCTATGGAATCTTGCCAGTTATTGGATGGGCGTTGATTTAGCGCGTCTGCCAAAAGATGAAGCGGCTAGCTGGGAGTGGCTGTATACCTACCTATCGATACAGCAGCTAGATTTTAAGATGGGGCAACCGCTGGCAAAAGCCTTGCATGATCTGCCGCGTCAGTTAATGGGTGAAGACAATCGACGTGGGCGCTTTGTGGAGATGGTCAATGCCAGTGTGACGCGCACCTTGGTCGGTGATGATATTGGTGATGGATTGGATTTACCAAAATCAAAGATACGATTTGGTGTGTTGTCTTCAGTGCCAATTCTTTTTGCCCTTGATACTGCGCGGCAGCACAATGCAGCGGTCGCCCAAAAATTAGAAGCATTTCGTGCCAAACGCCAAGACAATATGAACTGGTGGCTTAAAAAGAACGATGATTATTATAAGTAGATGATTATAGTCATTCCACTATAAAAGCATTACTGCGTTAACCTCGTTTGAAGTATCACATATACATCTACATTCGGTTGCCTTGTACTACTTTTAAATTGCATCGACTATATTATGAATAGATGACATTTATCAGCGTTTGTTTTCTACGCGGTAATACCACTCTAGCTGTCGATCAAATCCTGTTTCTAATAGGTTAGCAATTACCCGTCCTGTTAGCCCCCATACTGTCTCACCATCGACCTGCCAGCTAGGTGTTAGTATGGTAGCCATTTGCTCTTGCATTTTATACTCAATTTCATACTCTACCGTTGGTTGAGTGACTAACGACTCTAAATCTGCCCAAAAGATACGTGATATTTCTCCCGCTTCAGGTACGAGTACTAGGCCAGGAGCGATAAGTGCCACGATTGGACGTACGCTCATACCGCTTTTTGAAGTTTGGATCGGTAGCTGACCAAGCAATTGGACTTTATTGGGTGGTAGTGCTGTTTCTTCGCAGGCTTCACGCAATGCGGTAACGACATTGTTACCATCGCCTCGATCATGTTTACCACCTACACAAGACACTTCACCCGCATGACTGTTCATATGGGCAGCGCGGCGTGTTAGTAGTAGTTTAGGCCTGCGCTCATGAGTAATCGCGACCAATATTGATGCATCAGCAATGGGTGTCTGATATAAGCTGTCTAGAATACGCGTACTTTGTGAGGTATTGCCACTCTCGTACATCGCTGGACTTGTCAGCGCGTTCAATGTCTCGTGCTGTACTCGCTCGGCTAATTGACGAAGCGTCGGATGACGAATAAAACTTGGGACAGCGACGCTAAACTTGTTAAAGAAATCAATATTTTCGGGTACGGTCATTATCAAATCCTATGAGTGGTCATCTTCATATTATTCATGAAAATGCCTGTGCCAGCATACCAGTATAACCTGTTGCTAGTATGGCAGCCTTTCTTATTAGTCCGACTATCGCTTTAGTAGATGCATCTCATATTGATGTCGTTTCAGGCAAAGTGCGACTTATTAACGTATCGGCTGATTGCTATACATATATCGGGTAATTATGATAAATATAAAATTTCTTGCCGCTTATGTATATGCTTTGTTATCTAGACTAAGTCTCTATCAAGGTGAATATTTCAACTAAATGACTGTTTTTTTTCCGTGCCTTCACAACTTTTTAAATCACTCAATGTCTCATACTGTCTGTCTTAGATGGTAATCGCTTTATTGAATAAGATCTTCTCAATATCCCTTTTGCTTGGTATTTATTCATGATAATAAGTATCATAACGGCATCTTTAAATTACCAAACATTAACCGAGTAATATTTCAAAAAATGCATTTGGGTATTATGATGACTGCTAGCAAGACTATGAGGCGGACATCCTAAAATAGCATTATAAAAATACTGATGCCAGCGTCATAGGATTGCTGTAATAACAATAAACAATACCTCAAAAGAACAAAGGATACAGATTATGACAGACCAAATCGACAACATGATGCCACCTGCTGAATATATCAATGATAACTATAAAGGCTCAGGAAAACTGGCTGATAAGCGCGTTTTAATCACTGGCGGAGACAGTGGTATCGGTCGCGCAGTGGCTTTTCATATGGCACGTGAAGGCGCCAAAGTCGCCATCCTTTATCACTCTGATGAGGAGAGCGCAAATGAGACGCGTGAAGGTATTGAAGCAGAAGGCGCAGACGCGTTGGTATTGCAGGGTGATACCGCAGATAGCAGTAGTTGCAAAGAGGCAGTAGAATCCGTCGTGGCAAAATGGGGCGGCATTGATGTGCTGGTCAATAATGCTGGTATGCAAAAGCCATATCATGATTTGTCTGAGGTCAGTGATGAAGACTGGCAACAGCATTTTGATGTCAATATGGCAGGAATGTTTTATGCAACCCGCGCCGCCCTTGAGCATATGAAAGAGGGCGATAGCATCATTAATACCACCTCAGTGAATGCGTATGTCGGCAATGATGTATTGGTGCCGTACACCGCAACCAAAGGCGCTATCGTCGGCTACACCCGCGCGTTATCGCAACAACTACTTAGTCGCGGTATTCGTGTTAATCAGGTAGCACCGGGTCCTGTGGTGAGCGAGATTCAACTGGTATTCAAAGACTTTGATAAAGATATTTTGGAGTCCATGTCTTCACCAATGGGACGTATGGGTCAGCCACGTGAGATGGGTGCTGCCTATGTATTTCTTGCTTGCCAAGACAGTAGCTTTGTGACTGGTCAGACCTTGCACATAAACGGAGGCATGATTACCAATGGCTGATATCATGGATTCTCCTGACTCCTCTGATTTGCTATCTGTCTGTTGGGCAGATAGCAGTACTCATCGCCGCTGGTTGCTCGCTGAAGGGCAACGTTTGCTCGAACATTATGCCAAAGCGCGCGTGCCCTCAGGGTTTGCTACTCTCGGTCACGATGGGAGCATGGTAGATGACACAGCAAAGAGCATCATCACTGCGAGGATGGTGCATTGCTATGCGCTAGCGGCACTAATGGGCATACCGGGGGCAGCAACACTTGCTGACCATGGTATAAACGCGTTACTTGATGGCCCATTACGCGACTCGGTACATGGCGGTTGGTTCAGTGATGCTTCTTCAACTCATGAAAACCCATCACGCAAAAACGCCTATCTGCATGCGTTTGTCGCGCTTGCTGGTGCGTCTGCTAGCATTGCTGGTCGCCCGCGCGGTTCAGAGCTCATGCAAGCTGCGATAAATATTATCGATGAGCGCTTCTGGCTAGAAGATGAGCAATCGATGCTACCTTCCTTTGCGGCTGACTGGTCTGATCCTGAAGATTATCGCGGCGCCAATTGCAACATGCATACGACCGAAGCCTGCTTAGCACTGGCAGATGCCACGGGTGAGACGCGTTGGCTAGACCGCGCACTACACTTAGCCAAGCGTTTCGGTCATGATATCCCTAAAGCTTATAATGGACGTTTGCCCGAACATTTTGATAGTGGGTGGAATCTGTTGCCCGACTACGATGCGAATGAACCTTCTGATGACCTGCGTCCTTGGGGACTCACACCCGGTCACTTTGCAGAATGGGCAGGATTATTGTTAAAAGTTGAGTCTGCTTGTATCGCGCATGGTTATGACGTACCTGATTGGCTGCTACCTGATGCCGTTGCATTATTTGATAGCGCTATCGATCGCGGCTGGGCACCTGGCGGTCAGTCCGGCATGGTTTATACCATTGGCTGGGATGATGAGATTTCAATACCAAACCGTCCTTATTGGGTACAGGCTGAAATGGCAAATACCGCACTGATGCTATCGCGCCGTACAAATGATCCGCGCTTTGAACATTACTATCGCTTAGCTTGGGATTATATCGCCAGTACTTTGATTGATCTTGAGCACGGTGGCTGGCGTCATGAGGTGGATGCAGATGGCGATTTAAGTACGGTCGTATATCCGACGCGCGAAGATCTTTATCATGACTTTCAAGCCACTGTAACGCCATTGATTCCTATCTCTGCGTCGGTAGCCGGTGGACTACGCACACAGATGCTCGAAACAAAAACTCAATTGCTATGACCTAATTTTTATAACCTAATTCCTATGTAGGATATACTCGATAAGATAAGAACGCTTTGATGGCAATTGAAATGCGCTGTCAGAGCGTTTTCGTTGTAATCATAAAAATTAAATAAAATAGCTTTTCTCATTAAAAGTAAAAGGATATCCTCAAAAGTATTTGTCACTATCGCTGCTGTATACAAAAGCAAACATCAGCATGGCGAAAAAACTTTTAAGATAAGTGGACACACAATATTTACTAATAAAGGTAGTTGATATGCGCTATTGTCTCCAATGCGGTCATGAAGCAGAACGAAAAATCCCACCTACAGACAATATGCCGCGCTTGGTGTGCCCAAATTGCCACTATATCCACTACGAAAACCCAAAAGTTATCTGTGGTTCGTTAGTTGTACACGAGGATAGAGTACTGCTGTGCCGACGAGCGATTGAACCTCAATACGGTCTATGGACCATACCTGCAGGTTTTATGGAAAACGGCGAGACCATGGCTGAAGGTGCCGCACGTGAGAGCTACGAAGAAGCCGATGCTACCGTGATAAACCCGCAACTATACTGCATTTATGACTTACCAGACATTGGACAGATCTACTCTATTTATCTCGCCGATCTAAAAGATGGTGCCTATGGTACCGGCTCAGAAAGCCTCGAATGCGCCCTATTTAGCGAAGAAGATATCCCATGGGATAAGCTGGCCTTTGAAGCCATTCGCCGTACTTTGAAAAGCTACTTTGCTGATCGTAAGCAGTTTGATGAATTGTCTGACTTCCCGATTCATCAAGATAAAATTGGCAAAGATTTGAGTATCAAGCGATATTAGTCAATTACTTAACCGCAAAAAGCCAAGCATCATGCTTGGCTTTTTTGTGCTTAACTTTTAATTAAGAAAAAACCTAATGGTCTTAGCTCTTGATTCTACAAACCTCAAAGCCAAGACCTTTTACCGCCTCTTCTTTATCGTAAGGCGCTAGTACCGCACGCACATGCTGTTGCCCTTGCAGGTACTGTTTAGCAACACGCTGCAAGTCATCGATTGTCACGGCCAATATTGACGCACGCATTTTACGCTGCCAGTCGACACCGCGATGATGCAGATTTGCAAAGCACGCTTTGATTGCTTCGCCTGCAGGAGATCCCGGCTTATCCATACCTGAGATAATACCTAAGATAGCTTCTTCCAATTGCTCATCGGTCTGTGGCTCATTTAATAGCCACTCGATACTGGCGTCAAAGTGTACAAAGGTTTCAGCACATTGCGGATCACGGTAGCTAAAGAACTTGAAGGCACAAGCATTGGCATCGTAACCTGCGCCGCCACCATAGGCACCGCCGCGCTCACGAATCGCACTGTGCAAATAGCCGTTACGTAAGTAAGGCGCTAATACCATGAGTGCAGCGGTATCAGGATGGTCAGCAGCAGGTACAGTATAGGCACTGGCGTTATGATAGACATTGGTTGGTACTAGCCATGCTAGATCTGCAACATCAAGCGCCACCCCGTTTTCTAATGCTTTGACTGTATCAGTCGCACCATTTAACGCAGTATCTAATTGCAGATTCGCAAATTCACTTGGGATATTTGCTGCTGCGTTCGTTAAATCATTAGAAGCTATCGTCGCTTGGCTGTCTTTACAGCTATCAACGATTAAGCTGCTTAAACGTTCGGTTTGCTCTGCTTCACAGATAATAACGGCATGCTTAGGCAAGCTGATGAGACGTTGATGTAAATCCATCAAGCTCGTAGCCAATTGATCCCACTGCGCATCATCTGTACTAGCATGTGCCAAGAAATCTTTAAGTGCGTTTAATGCTGGTAGGCCGCTGCGCACATATTCCAACTGCGCTTGGCGACTCATGCCGCGACTGGCTGTTTGCATTGCATAAGAGTGACCAGATCCCGCTAAATTTGACTGCCAGCCTGCTTGGCGCTGTTGCAAGATTTCTTTGATACGGTCATGCTCAGAGAAGATACTGTGCTCCATCACTTCCTTGAGCAAATCAATCGCTTCAGGCTTGCGATTTAGCGCACGCGTTGCCACGACAAAGTAGCTGCTAATCGCTTGGCTATCATCGACGTTGGTACGCTGACTAATACGCGCGGTCACACCAGAAGAATGCGCTGCCTGCTTAGCTTGCATCTCATGAGCGCTAAGCGAGTCAGTACCTAGCTCAGACAATAGACTTAAATAAATAGGCAACAATGGATGATTGATTACATCATTGACTGGTAGCTCATCTGCGCTCGCATTACCGATTGCCTCAGTCAGTGGAACAATCACTTGATAGTAGTAAATACCATTGGTGCCAGCTTCATACTCAAATAGCGTGCTGTCTTGACCGCTCAAACGCACCTGCTTTTGGGTGCCTTCTTTAAAGCTGATATCCGTTGGTACGTCTTCTAGACCTACCTTTGGCAATAAGCTCAAATCATCTGGCGCAGCTTGACGTGCAGCCAAATCTAAGGCTTGCTGTTTTAAAATAGCTTTATCATCAGCAGTCAAATCCATCGCGATAGTATCCAAACGAGTCTGCTCAGCTGCTGCCAAACGGGCTGTTTTTTCGCTATCAGGGGTCATCGTTACGCGTACGCGATGCTGATTGTCCAATAGATGCGTTTTAATCAAGTTCGGTAGCCACTGTGGATCGACGACTTGCTCACGTAGCCACTGTAGGTGCTCGTCTACTTCCCAAACATCGATAGGATTGCCATCATGAATAGCGGTACTAAAGCCCTCTAGCATAAGGTTTAGACCATAAGGAATGCTATCGCCGCCAATGTGACGCTGATCAATCTCAATCTGATGCAGAATGGTTTCGATTGTCTCATCATCAACTGGTGAATTGGCCACTTCGGTCAGCAAGTCAATGATGCCCTGCTCTACTGCTTCGGCATGTTCAGGGTTAGAACCGCGCAGTCCCGTATAAAAGACCATCTCATAATGACTGTCATCGAGTCCCAATAGCGGACTTGGCGCTTTACCCAGCGGATGACTGTCAAGATAGGCACGCAATGGCGAACCTGCATGCTCAATCAGCACGCCCTCTAATAGACGCAATGCCAAACGCTGCTTAGGATCGGTAATCGATGGTAGTAACCAAGCAACCACGTGATGCGTCTGATCTGGGCCGGCTTCGTCAGCAGTATAAGTATCAACCGCGCTGATTGGCGCAGACAAACGTTGCTCTGGACGCGATACATGCTTTTTGCCTGCTTCAAATTGAATCAAAGCATCTTCGTGTATTTTCGCTTGCGTCTCAGCAACAGGGATATTACCGAAGCTCATAATGACACTGTTTGACGGATGATAATGGCTCTGGTGAAACTCTGTCATCTCAGTGTGTGTCAAGTCAGGGATATCAGCAGGATCGCCGCCTGAATTATAATGATAGGTCGTCGTTGGGAACAGATGATGAGCAACCGTATGATATAGCTGATCAATCTCGCCACTCATCGCGCCTTTCATCTCATTAAAAACGATACCTTTAAATTGCGGCTTATCATTTTCATCAAGCTCTACGCGGATGCCTTCTTGGGCAAAATCGAGCGGATGGATATTCGGGAAAAACGACGCATCCAGATAGACAGCGAGCAAGTTAAAATAGTCATTTTTGTTTTGCGTCGCATACGGATAGGCCGTCCAATCAGCGGCGGTCATCGCATTCATAAACGTGTTTAATGAGCGCTTAATCATTGAAAAGAACGGATCACGTACTGGAAACTTATTCGAACCACATAATGCCACGTGTTCTAAAACATGCGCCTCGCCTTTTGAGTCCATTGGCTGGGTGCGAAAACCGACCAAAAATGCATTTTCATCACTTGGGTGTGCCAGATGATAATGCATCGCTCCTGTTTTTACATGCTGACTGATCAGCACATCCATCGATAGCGCCTCAATATGGCGATGCTCAATCAGCTCAAATGCTGGATGCAGCGTTAAATCAGCAGTAAATGGCGTGTCCGTCATAGTTATCCTTATCGCTTATTATGCGTATAGTGCCCTGACTGTCAGGGAAAATAGAGTAATAAATTGGCTAAAAAAGAGTTGGCTTAGCGCTATTAGTGGGGCTGCGACATGGATAAGTCAAGGCGGCAGTCACGCAATAATCCACCACATAATCTACGCGGCTATCAACTTTCGCTATTAAATCCTTAAAGTTACAAATCCATCAATATCCACAATTTTATTATGGATTTATCACTTAACAAAGATGATTTGCACTGCTACTATAAAGTTAACTATTAATAGGAGTACCTTATGAGCTACCAACACGTTTTACTGGTCACTGACTTACTATCCGATGCGGACAAAGTGGCGCTAAAACCAAGCGTATCCTCGCAGGCTCTCCTGAAGCCCGACTGTCCGTCTTGCATATAGTCAAAGATGATATGGTGCGCTTCGGTTATGAGCTGGTGCCTTCCTCTAGCCTATCAGGTGATGTCGATAGTGAAAAGTGGCAAGAAGCACGGGCGAAATTAGCGCAATTTTTGGCACGTAACGAGCTAGAAGCAATCAACTCTGAGGTCACCGCTGCCATCTCTAACAGCAAAGGTATCATTAACTATTGCCGTGAAAAAGACGTTGACTTACTTATCATTGGACGTCATGAGCGCCATGGTATTGCTGCTTGGTTGGTTGGAGCTACTGCCGATAGCATCTTGCCAAATGCTCCTTGTGACAGCTTGATTGTTAAGCTTGATCAGCCTGTATCAGAATAATCGGCATCGCCCTAATCCGCTGCTAAAGACGACAAGCTTCACTTAACAGCACCCTATAGTAGTGCTATAGTAAATACTATCTGACATGAGGAAGACGCTATGAGTTACGAACATATTTTACTGGTCACCGACTTACTCTCTGACGCGGATATAGTCGCACAAAAGGCCAAACGCATCGTCGAAAATCGTCCAGGCTCTAAGCTATCTGTTTTGCATATTGTCAAAGACACTATGGTTGGCTTCGGCTATGAGCTGGTGCCTGCCTCTAGCCTTTACGATGAGATTGATGATGAACGCTGCCAAGAAGCACGTGCAAAGCTGGCGCAGTTCCTTGAACGCAATCAGCTAAATGCAGCAACGTCAGAAGTCACGACTGCCATCTCTAGCAGTGAAGGTATCGTTAGCTACTGCCATAAACACGATGTCGATTTATTGGTCATCGGTCGTCATAAGCGTACGGGTATAGCTGCATGGATCAGTGGGGCAACTGCGGATAATATCTTGCCCAATGTACCTTGCGATAGCTTCGTAGTGCGACTGGACAAGCCTGTTTCAGCATAAAATATGCTTGGATTGTCTTATGTGATATAAAGCATGTCTTAAACAAAAAAGCGCAGCGTAACTTTTAACGCTGCGCTTTTTTATGGCTAATAGATTTTAGGTTCATACAATCTCATCATTTAATCTTGTTGAATAATATCTATAAAGGTTTGCCAAATAGGACTCTGGTGACGGGCTTTATGCCAGACTAGCCACCATGTCCTTGATAAATCAATTCCCGCCACGTTCACTTGTACCAACGTCCCTGTCGAGAGTTCCGTCTCAATCACATGCTGCGATAGACAACCAAGACCAATATCTGCACTCACCATGTGCTTGATGGCCTCGGATTGATGTATCGCCTTTACCACTTCTGCATTGGGTAGATACTTAAGCAATTGCTCATCGATAATCTGCCGTGTGCCCGACCCTGCTTCACGCACCAGTAACGGCAACTGCGCTAGCTGATTGATACTTAGCTGATAGCAGTCCTTATCTTGGCTATAGGTAGCTATACCCTTTAGCCACTTGCTATCACGCTTGGCAAATATCATTAGCGTATCGGTACGCCATTTGTGCTGCTCAATAACTTTCATATCTACCGGACGCGGCATTCCTTCTACCAGCGCGATATCGATATTTAGTTGCTCAACCTCGCTAACTACCTCTTGAGTATTGGCAATATACATATCGACATTGGCATCGGGTAACTCCTCATATAGCTTACCAAGTAAAGATGGCAGCACGTAATTGCCAATAGTGGTGCTGGCACCGATATGAATCTGTCCTGCTTGATACTGATGATAATGCTCAAGCGTGAGCGACTGACCCAAGATAGCCTGTGCCTGTATATAAATAGGATGGGCATTGGGGTGTTGATTAAGCCTGCGACCGACGCGCTCAAATAGCAGCATCTGTAGTCTAGATTCAAGCTCGGTCAGCGCGCTACTGACCGCTGACTGTGATAAATGCAGCTCCTCACTGGCGCGACTGGTGCTACCTGTCTGATAAATACTGACAAAAACAGCGAGCTGCTTAAGCGTAATCTTTGGCACTGTCTGCACAGATTTTTTCATGATATCAATGATGCCTTATGTCAGTTTTTGCGCTGTTTTATCCGTGATTTTTGTCTTTTTTTACGCTTATGCGCGGTATACCTATTTTTATTATAGACATTAACCTAAAAAATCGATAGTTTATATCTTATTAATCTGTTTTTATTATAAATATAGCAGGCATATACTGTCTATTCATAAGCTTATGCTTATCTTAATATAAGTAATAGGATGCCGCGTCATGCACACACTCGTCCAATCAGTCAGCAACTCCGTTCATAACTATACCCCTAATCACCGTCACTTGGCGGGATTGGTAGTCGTTCTGATTGGTAGTTTGTTTTGCTTATGGTTGGACAGCAGTTTGGATATCTGGTCAAACGGGCATATCGTTGGACTATCCTCTTTAACGCTAGCAATTTTGCTAGGTATGATCTTAGGCAATACTATCTATCCCAAATTCACTGAAAGTTTAAACAGCGGCGTTTGCTTTTCCAAAGGTCAGATACTGCGACTTGCAATTATGTTTTATGGGTTTAAGCTAACCATGACGCAAGTTGCGAGCGTCGGTATGCCAGCGATTATGACGGATGCACTGGTACTGACATCAACTTTTTTGCTGACCTATTGGTTAGGTACTAGGTGGTTAAAAGTCGATAAAGAAACGGTTATTTTAATTGGCTCAGGGGCAAGTATTTGCGGTGCTGCTGCTGTCATTGCTGCAGAGCCAGTCGTCAACGCGCAAGCTCATAAAGTCACTATCGCCGTTGCAACTGTGGTGGTTTTTGGCACTATCGCAATGCTACTTTATCCTTTTTTATATCATCTTGGTTGGTTACAGCCTTGGCTAAGCGCCCAGCAGTACGGCATGTACACTGGCTCAACCGTTCATGAAGTGGCGCAAGTCGTGGTCGCAGGTAATGCAATCAATACTGAGATTGGCGATACCGCTGTCGTGACCAAAATGATACGCGTCATGATGCTCGCGCCTTTCCTGCTTGTGTTATCGTTTGCGTTAACCAAAGATCACACCGTAGATAGTGCAGCTGTAGAAGAAGATAATAAAGACGAGACGGCGTCATTTATGACTCGTGTCAAACAAGTCAAAGTGCCATGGTTCGCGTTTATCTTTATCGGCATTGTGTTGATACATACATGGGTGCCGATGTCTGAGAGTGTCGTACGCAGTATGGTGATGCTAGATGATGTGCTACTTACGATGGCTATGTTTGCATTAGGTCTAACCACTCATCTAAGTGCGATCAAGCAAGCTGGCGTTAGACCGCTTATCTTAGGTGCCATTATGTTTGGTTGGTTAATACTGGGCGGTGGTCTGATTAATATCGGCATTAGCTTTATATAATAATTCGACTGTTCATTTTTAGCTTATTACTTCATTGCACAACATAAAAGGCCTCTAGTTATAAATAGCTAGAGGCCTTTTTGCATTGGTCGCGGTCTAATATGATTAGTTAAAATCTTTCGAATAAGACTTCTACTCGCTTAAGTACTCATATCTTAAATACCAAATCACAGACGAAAAAAAACGAACCCGAAGGTTCGTTTTTCTACATCTATTCATCTATCTGTCTATAAAGACAAATTAGATAGCAACGATGTTATGTGCTTGTGGGCCTTTTTGGCCTTGAGTTACAGTGAACTCAACTTCTTGGCCTTCAGCCAAAGTTTTGAAACCTGAACCAGTGATTTCGCTGTAATGAGCAAAAACGTCTGCGCCAGTTTCTGGAGCGATAAAACCAAAGCCTTTAGCTTCGTTGAACCACTTAACTGTACCTTTTTGAACGTCTGACATAGTATAATCCTACTTTTAAATTTATTAATGGTCTAGTGACCGGTAACGCTTGCAAATAGCTACTGAACGATAAATATTAAAACGAAGGATTATAACTAATACTACGAGGTAATGATTTGGTGCAGAACTGCTCTTAAGCTTGGGCGTATTATAAGGGGTACATCC
>Ga0207897_100246_pt1 | contig 21641 bp, 16 predicted proteins | sample LinPmetageLP42_FD_184054 | JGI IMG/M metagenome (GOLD analysis project Ga0207897, IMG submission 184054) | Marine viral communities from the Pacific Ocean - LP-42 (SPAdes) | ecosystem: Environmental > Aquatic > Marine > Oceanic | place: Pacific Ocean | collected 2010-08-27
AGTGCCTCAGTCAAAAACAAAGACTGGAAAAAATAAAAAACGCCATCATGTATGGCGATAGAAATTATAATAGATGCATTATTATAAACTGCTTTTATACAAGTTAAAGCTGGTTTTGCAATATGTTGTGAGTAGGCTGAAGTTTGCCTATAAAATATTGCTATGAGTAGACAGCTATTTTAGAGAGAGATAAAAGCAAATTATGCTAAAGTAGAGCATTGATTTCGCCCCAATTTTTGAATAAAAAATTCAAAAATACGTTTTAACTATAAATTATCCAATGATAGGTCTTTTTATGCAAATTTATCTTGCCAATCCCCGTGGATTTTGTGCTGGTGTGGACCGTGCAATTGCGATTGTTAATGAAGCATTGACACGTTTCGAGCCGCCCATTTATGTCCGTCATGAAGTTGTGCATAATAAGTTTGTGGTGTCAGACTTGGCCAATCGTGGTGCGGTATTCGTTGAAGAGCTTCACGAAGTGCCAGACGGCTCCATCGTTATTTTCTCCGCTCATGGGGTCTCCAAAGCGGTTGAAGATGAGGCTGAGCGCCGAGATTTGACGGTGTTTGATGCGACATGCCCGTTGGTAACTAAAGTACATATCGAAGTGGCAAAGTTTGCTCAAGATGGCATGGATGCAGTGTTGATAGGACATGCAGGACATCCAGAAGTCGAAGGTACGATGGGGCGCTTCAATCGTCGCCATGGTGGGCAGATTCATCTGGTCGAAGATGAAGGTGATGTGGCCGCATTGACTGTACAAGATGCTGAACGCTTGGCATTTGTGACTCAGACAACTTTGTCGATGGATGATACTGCGCGCGTCATCGATGCGCTACGTGAAAAATTCCCTAGTATCCAAGGCCCTCGCAAAGACGACATTTGCTATGCCACACAGAACCGTCAAGATGCGGTAAAAGATTTGGCCAGTCGCTGTGAAGTCGTTTTAGTCGTCGGTTCGCCAAACTCCTCAAACTCTAATCGCTTGCGAGAGCTGGCTGAGCGTATGAATTGCCGAGCGTATTTAATTGATAATGCCAGTGAGATGGACAAGCGTTGGTTAGATGGTGTGCAGAGTATAGGCGTGACCGCTGGTGCATCAGCGCCTGAAGTGCTGATTCAAGAAGTGTTACAACAGCTGCAAGACTGGGGTGGCGATCTACCTAGTGAGCTATCCGGTATTGAAGAAAATGTGACGTTTAGTCTGCCGAAAGCATTGCGGATTCCTGTCACTCAGGTTGGTAAGTAATTAGTGTTTGTATTTATATTTGTATGAACCATCATTGATATGGATAAGGTCGCATGAAAGAACCAAAAGCCAGATTTGTATTGGCAGAGGCCACGCTCGCTGAAGTCAATAAGCAACTAAAACTAAATATGCTAGTGATGGCAGCAGTGGTTTTCGTATTGTTTATGAATATCATGAAGTTTATGGCAGAAAAAAGCTTTTTCTACGCAATGCTCGCAGTAGTCATGATCTGTTTGTTATTTTTCATACAAAAAGCTCGCCGTATTCTCACGCTAAGAAAACAAGAGCTTATTCATAAATAGAAAGTACAAGCCTAAATAAAAAATACAGATGAAAGTACCAAATATAGGATAGCTATGACTGCTTATTACAAATTTATCAAACGAAAATTACAAGAAGACGGTGTCAGTGTGGCGCATTATCAGCCAACCAAGCATGCGCAAGGTGCTTGGAATGAGCATGAGCAGCACATGGCACCAGCAACGGGCCTACTGACAGCTGAGATCAACAGCTTTGCGCCACAACCCAATACTCGTATCGCACGTGTGAGCCTTGATATCTTGGGGCTAATACCGCTTGACGATTTTACTATCACTACTCGCTGTATCCGACCGGGTAAGACTATTGAACTGGTCGAAGCGGTCATGAGTAGCCGTGGCCGCGATGCTATCATTGCAAGAGCATGGCGACTGATTACTCAAGATACCAGCGAGATTGCCGGACTTGAAGATCAACCAGCAGAATATAACCCTGAAGAGTTGCCAGTTTGGGAAGGTATGAAGGGCTGGCCGGGTGGCTTTATCGAAAGTGTACGTCTAGTAGCAACAGAAGACCGTCGTGCTGGTCGCGGTATGGTATGGATTACCAATGATCTCGACATGATTGAAGGCGAGGCTACTGATGATTTGGTGCATCTATTAGGTATGGTCGATACTGCCAATGGTGTTGTACCAAGATTGGGTCTTGGTTTATCCAAGTTAGAATGGATGTTTCCCAATACTGATTTGCAAATTCATATGCATCGCTCGCCAAAAGGTCGCTGGCTAGGTATCGAGGCTGTACAACAATATGGCGATGATGGTATCGGATTGACCAGTGCGGTATTGCACGATATATACGGCCCTTTTGGTCGTAGTGAGCAAATCCTTACTATTCGTCCGATGCCACGTTAAAAGGCTAAGAGTTAGTCAGCTTATAGTTTTGAAAAATGAAATGATACGTTGTAATCAATTAATTATACAAATAATAGAGAAATGGTTTTAATAGTAGCTAACAAGACAATATTACTAAAAAGACAATATTATTAACAAGCCGATGTTAATCGACATAGAGGTTACTATGAAAACCCATACTCAATTTTCAAAAAAGCTGACGACTCTCTGGGATATATTGATAGAAGCATATTCAGAATAGTTGCTGTTATTTGCGCGTTGATTGATATATCAGAAAATAACTGAGCAATTAAATGACGAAGCAAGTAAATAACCAAGCAAACAAATAACTGATACTAGAACACCGCCTTGGTAAACCAACGCGGTGTTTTTTATTGAATAAAGCTTTTGAGCTTGAATTTTTTCTCAATGCCCCTATTAGTATAGACAGTTTAACGGTATTGCATACGGCGGGTTCTCTAATATTGTGAGAACGGCTTTAGTGAGTGTATCGTTATCTGATAATAGGTCTTTCATAGAATTTAAAGGAGTTTTTATGAGTGAAGCAACTCAAGCTGAAGGTCTGAATCCAGAATTAAAAAAACATACGTTTGAAGCGGAAGTGGCGCAGTTACTGCATTTGGTAACGCATTCACTATATTCTAACGCTGATATTTTTGTCCGCGAGTTGGTATCTAATGCTTCGGATGCTTGTGATAAGTTGCGTTTTGAAGGCACAAATGATGATAGCCTTTATGAAGATGATGGCGAATTAAAAATCCGCATCGCCGTTGATGAAGCTGCCAAAACCATTACCTTTACCGACAACGGTATTGGTATGAACGAAGCCGATGCCATCGAAAACTTAGGTACAATTGCTAAATCAGGCACCAAAGCATTTTTAGACAAATTGTCTGAATCACAGAAACAAGACGGACAATTGATTGGTCAGTTCGGTGTTGGTTTTTACTCAGGTTTTATTGTGGCTGATACCATCAGTGTTGAATCACGTAAAGCGGGTGAGCCTGCGGATAAAGGCGTGCGCTGGGTATCAGATGGTACTGGTAGCTTTACTGTTGAGCCTATTACCAAAGACACGCGCGGTACGGCGATTACTTTGCATCTAAAAGAAGAATATAGCGAGGGCGAAGATAACTACTTAGATCGCAGTAAAATAAAGCGCTTGGTTAATAAATACTCTGACCATATCAGTTTGCCGATTCAGATGCGTAAAGAGATCTGGCAAGAAGACGTAAAAGAAGATGAAAACGACGACACGCCTGCTGGTGGCGAGATGGTACTCACTGATGAGTGGGAAACAATCAATAAAGCCAGTGCACTATGGACGCGCTCAAGCTCTGAAATTGAAGATGATGAGTATGTTGATTTTTATAAGAATATTTCTTATGACATGGATGCGCCGCTTACTTGGACGCATAACCGTGTAGAGGGTCGCGTACAGTATACGCAGCTACTATATATTCCTAAAAAAGCGCCAGTTGATCTATACACTCGTGAGCAGCAGCATGGTCTAAAGCTTTATGTGAAGCGCGTCTTTATCATGGACGAAGCTGAGCAATTGCTACCGATGTATTTGCGTTTCGTGAAAGGTGTGATCGATTCAGCAGACTTGCCATTGAACGTGAGCCGTGAGCTACTACAAGAGTCACGTGATGTAAAATCTATTCGTGATGGTAACGCTCGCCGTATTTTGACTTTGCTGGCCAGCCTTGCAAATAGTGAAGACAGTGACAAGCAAGAGAAATTTGCCCAGTTCTATGCGGAGTTTGGTGATGTCATCAAAGAAGGTTTAGGCGAAGATGCAGGCAATCAAGAACGTATTGCTAAGCTATTGCGTTATGCTACCAGCACCCAAGACGGTCTGGTGACAAGCTTTGAAGACTATAAAGGTCGTATGAAAGATGGCCAAAAAGCCATCTACTACCTCACCGCTGATAACCTAGCCGCTGCGAAAAACAGCCCGCAACTTGAGTTATTCAAGAAAAAAGGCATCGAAGTTATCTTGATGACCAGCCGTGTTGATGAATGGGCAATGAACTTCTTGACCTCATTCGATGAGACACCGCTGCAAAACATCGCGAAAGGCGCCGTAGATTTAGGCGACTTGCAAGATGATGAAGAAAAAGCGGAAGCGGAGAAAGCCCAAGAAACGCTAAAGCCAGTAGTTGATAAACTAAAGGCTGCATTGGGCGAGCGTGCTAAAGACGTCAAAGTGTCTACTCGTTTAGTCGATAGTCCAGCTTGCTTGGTTGTTGGTGAAGGTGAGCTATCACCACAAATGATTCAGATGCTACAGCAAATGGGTCAGGACGTACCAGCAAGTAAGCCAACGCTAGAAGTAAACCCTGATCATCCACTCATCAAGAAGCTTGAGAGCAGTGAGCAATTCGATGATCTGGCCCAAGTGATCTTTGATCAAGCGTTATTGGCAGATGGCGGTCAGCTAGACGATCCAGCCGCTTATCTAAAACGCGTCAATGAGCTATTGATGAGATAATGTTTAGTAATGAGTAAAAAAAGGAGGCTTTATATAAGAGGCCTCCTTTTTTATTTGAATTTTTAGCCAAATTTGAGTGAATTTTACAAATCAGCCTTATCCTCTTAACCGACAATCCGTTACAATCGCGATAGATTAGCGAGCTAAAATATTAGGTAGTGCTAGTCATCTTCTATAATCACTCCATCGTGAATTCAATATAAATCGATGTCTGCATGCTGTACAAAAAATCGTCAATTGATTGCACCGCGCGGCTGTTACATTAAGATAATTATCATTGAGTCATTTTATTTTTCTCGACTGGCTAGAGGTCTAAGTCTTTGTCACTTACGTCGTTAAAAACCGTCTCGCTTCAGCGTTTTTCGCTCAATTTCGCTGCCAATATTATTGCAACCTTGTGGATGCTAGTGGGCTCAACACGGGCTTTTTCTTGGGTTAAACCTACTTTTGTACAGTTTGCCGTATTTGCACTATTGGCGCTTGGTAGTAATGTCTTATTTTCATGGTTAGCTGCTGAAAGTGGCAGCATATTCAATGAGCAAGGATTGGTCAGCTATTTGATCTGGCCGATGATTATTTTGCTTGGTGGTATCATTTTGGCTCGGCGAGCCAGCAACCAAGCATTGGTATTTGTACCAGTAGTATTGTGGTTGGTCGCTGATACATTGTCAGCCTTGTTACAGAGCTTGGTACAGTTTTTTGGTAGCTATGGTTGGTTGCCAGATTGGAGTTATTCGTTCTTACCAGTACTGTTTTTAGTATTGTTCTTATGGCAAACGCTAGCGTTACTTTGGATTTTCTCCCGACGTCTGCGTATACCATGGTGGGAGCGCATCATCATACTAGTAGGTGCGGTAGCGTTACTGACTATATGGCAACGTAATGTCGCTGATCAGCCAATCTTTAAGCAAATACCCGTAGAGCCTGTATTAGAAGAGGCGGCACTATATCAGCAGCCACGCCTATTACAGCAAGCATTGGATAGTATAGACCCAAGTATCGATGGCAAAACCGACTGGTACTTTATGGGAGTGGCAGGGTTTTCTGATCAAAATGTCTTTCGTTCCGAGATTAATAAGGTACGCGAGTTGTTTGATGTACGCTTTGGTACTAGCGGGCATTCACTATCGCTGATCAATAATACTTATAGCTGGCTCGATGAACCAATTGCTACTAAGACTAGCATTTTGCGCGGCCTAAAGAAAATCGGTCAGCAGATGAACCCTGATGAAGACGTGTTGTTTCTGACATTGTCTTCACATGGTAATCAGGATATCGTCCAATTAGCAAATCCGCCGCTTGCGATGGATAATTTAGATGCTACATGGTTGCGTGACGCGCTAGACGCATCTGGTATCCGCTGGCGTGTGATTGTGGTGTCTGCCTGCTACTCAGGTTCGTTTATTGACGAATTGGCATCGCCAACCACGGTAGTGATTACTGCATCAGCCGCTGACAGAGCATCGTTTGGCTGCACGAATACAGCTGAGATGACGTATTTTGGTCAAGCATTTTTTGCTGAAAGCCTACGAGGGAATACCAGTTTTGAGTCGGCTTTTAAGGATGCCAGTATACGGGTCAATGAGCGTGAGAGCGCCATGGGCTTTGAGCCGTCAGAGCCGCAAATGGTGATTGGTAGATTAATGGAGACAGCATTGCCTGCGTTTGAGCAAGTATTGTTTGATAAGGCGCGTCCATCCGTTGCTAGTATTACAAATAATGCTACTTCTACAACGGTTAATATTCTACCTGACAATGCTACTAATCTATCGGTAGACGAAGTAGAGATAGCCGCTGAATAAGCACAAAGTAAGATTTGGCATTTTATAACTGCCAATATCAGATTTACTATTAGATGTTGAGCATTTATTAAATATTGTCATTGGTTCTATTTTGAATAAAAGGGATATCACTCATGCAGAATTCTTATAGTCATAGTTTGTCTAACCATAAACAGCTTACCCAAAAAAGCGTGAATCGCTGTTTTAATGGTGAGCAGCATTATTATAGTCACGAGTCGACGTCTACTAAAACTTCTATGACGTTTAGTATTTATCTACCTGATGAAGCCTTGGCTGGACGACGTTGTCCTGCGATATTGTACCTATCAGGTTTGACATGTAATGCCGATAATGTCACTCATAAGGCGCATTTTCAGCAAAAATGTAGCGAGCTTGGTATGATACTTATCGCACCTGATACCTCACCTAGAAGTAGTGAAGACAGCGATGTACCAAACGACGATCGCTATTTTGTCGGTCAAGGTGCAAGCTATTATGTTGACGCGACCCAAGCGCCTTGGTCAGACAACTTCAACATGCAAAGCTATATCGTTGAGGAGCTATATGATTTGTTACGCTCAGAGTTTCCTATCGATAGCATTGGTATTACAGGGCACTCGATGGGTGGCCATGGCGCCTTATTACTAGGATTTAAGTATCCGAGTAAGTTTGTCAGCGTATCGGCTTTATCGCCAGTATGTGCTGCCAGTGAGTCTGCATGGGGGCAAGCCGCCTATACAGAGTACTTCGGTGATGATAAGTCTCTATGGGTACAAGCCGATGCGGCGCAGATGATTGAAAAGGTCGGTCAGCAGTATTCGAGCATTTTGGTTGATCAAGGCGCGGCTGACAATTTCTTAGCAGAAGGTCAGCTACAGACTTCTAAACTACAAGACGCTTGTGCAAGAGCCAAACAGCCCTTAACATTACGCTACCAAGCGGGGCATGACCATAGCTATTATTTTATCCAAACGGTGATTAATGACCATATCGAACATCATTGGCACATGGCTCAAATGAGCTAAGTTGTCATTCAGATGATCGTGATACATTTTTCGATATTCCATTCATGCTTAACAGGTGGTTTTTATGGCAAGTTATCAAGATTTGACCGCTTCTAATCCAAAGAATAAGTCAGCAGATACGAGCTCTACAAAAGCGACTATGCAGGCTGATATGGATGCTGCTCTACAACACAAACAACGTAGCAATGATTGTAATGATGAAGTGTCTCAAGCTAAGTCAGACGAGCTGATTGCAAAAACTGTCAACGATGCTGGCGATAGAGTACTTGATGATGTGCAAATATCTCGCGTGATAGAGATGGCATGGGAAGATAGAACGCCATTTGGTGCTATAGAGCATAGCTATGGTCTCGATGAGACTGGGGTTATCAAACTCATGCGCCAAGAGCTAAAGCCGTCATCTTTTAGCTTATGGCGTCAGAGAGTGAGCAATCGCGCCACCAAACATGAGGCAAAGCGCTCTTTCGAAGTTGGCCGTGCTTATTGCAAAACTCAATATAAGCAGCGCTAAACCATTAAGTATTTAACATCAGTACATAAAGGGCTTGCAATATATGTTAGCCAATTAGGATTTTCTTTTTAATTTATCAATATCTTATATAAACATGAATTAGGTAGCTCAATTATGAACAGTCCTGCTAAACCTTATCTTATTGCACCGTCGATACTCTCAGCTGATTTCGCGCGGTTGGGCGAAGAAGTGGAGAAGGTACTAGAGTCGGGTGCCGATGTGATTCATTTTGATGTAATGGACAACCACTACGTACCCAATTTGACGTTTGGTAGTATGATTTGTAAGGCATTGCGTGACTATGGTGTTGAAGCGCCAATTGATGTACATCTGATGGTTTCACCTGTCGATAGTATGATTGAGCAGTTCTTGGAAGCAGGGGCGAGCATCATTACCTTTCATCCAGAGGCCAGCTCGCATATTGATCGCTCACTTCAACTGATTAAAGATGGCGGCGCGGAGTGTGGCTTGGTATTAAACCCAGCGACCCCGCTGCATTATCTTGATTATGTTATGGATAAAGTAGATCAAATTTTATTAATGAGTGTGAACCCGGGTTACGGTGGACAGTCGTTTATCGATAGTACTTTAGATAAAGTCCGTCAGGTACGTCAGCGTATCATTACTAGTGGTCGAGACATTCGATTGGAAGTTGATGGTGGTGTTAAAGCCAGTAATATCCATGCGATTGCTGAAGCAGGGGCTGACATGTTTGTCGCGGGTTCTGCGATATTTAACCAAGAAGACTATAAAGCCGCTATTGATGAGATGCGCGCAGAGTTGGCATTAGCAAACAACAGCTAGCAAGTGTTGAATGGTTAATAAACGCTATTAGCCATACAATAATAATATTAGAATGTGCTGTATAACTTATGACTAGATAACGGTCAGTCACGTAAAGGTGAAATATGGACACAAATAATTCTAGCCGTTCAACAGTGCCCTCTGAGCAAATAAGCTCTCATGAAGCGCTGAACCAGCAGGCTAGGCAAGCACTTGATAGTGAAACACCGCAGCGCAGTTTGGTACCTAGAGGCATTACCATTGGCTTAGCGATGTTTGCACTTGTACTTAGTTTGGCAGGTTATGGCTTTCGCCTGATGGTGGGTGATGATGTCGAAACCGTGCTGCGTCATGCAGCGGTCATTGTGCCTGCATTTATGTTAGGTATTCCGCTGTTCTTTTGGGTAGGTTCTCGCATACTTAATAAAGTTAAAGGCCTGCATATCGAGAGTTGGAATGCGATTAGTTTGGGTTATTTGACCTCTTGTATATCAATGCTATGGCTGATGGGCACTTACAGTTAAGTTGTTTCGCTGTAAATATAATGCTTTTTCGCGCCTGTATCGTTTATTCATGCTTATATTGTTTATTCGCGCTTACATAACGTCGTAATATTTTATATTTTTTAATCATTAAGCCATGTTCTACAAGCATGACTGGAATTTTATATGAGAATCGTACCAGCCAGTATTGCTAAAATTATCTATCCTAAAGACTTACCAAATGGCTTATTTACCAGCTTAATTATCGCTTGTTTATTAATGGGATTGGCGTCATTACGTCACGGAACCGATTTACAAGGTTGGCTAAATGTCATTGAGAATTGGCTACTTATGCTGCTGATATTGCCTACTGCGACGGCCACCGTTGCACTGCCGTTTAAGTATCGTGATCCTAGCCTTGAGCTAAAGCTGGTTTATTACCTTGGAATGTTTGTGGCCTTCTTATTTACATTAGGAAAGTTGCGTTATTGGCACTAATATATACAAATGACATGGCATGTAAGTTTGCTTTTATAGCGAAGACTTATGTGATAGCCCTTGAATTCCAATGTTAATGCGTCCATTGTATGAGTAAGACAGATTTACCCGCGTTACTGTAAGACGATAGATTTGCCGGATGAGTTTATTTTTAGAAAATAACTGCTTTGCAATGACTAGTTTCTCTACCAGTACTAAACGGGATAATAAGGAACACATTAATGCCATACGATATCGATAATGATATAGAAGTAGATAACGAGAGTAGCGATCAATTTGCAGGATTTGCCAAAGAAACCACGTTAGAGTTGGTGGAAGCAGATGATGGTAGGTTGTTATTGCGTGATGCTGAACAAGACGAAGCGCCGCTGATGACTATTGATTTTTCTGACAAGCTAAAAGAGCTACTTGGTAGCGATACTCAAGCCATTGGTCAACACATGATTCATGCTGCGATTCAGGTCATTATGCAAAAGCAAATGAGTAAGTGGCATGCGCATGTATATGATAAAGAACCAACACACTACAGCTAATTTTTAGTTGTTTCTGAGCACTAATTAAAGCGAATAATTGAAGACGTAGCTTAGCAACATGAAACTACAGCCATAAAAAAAAGGGTTTATCAATTGATAAGCCCTTTTTTTGTTCAAATAGTACCATTTATAAAATGGAGATTATTTGATTTTAGCTTCTTTAAAGATCACGTGCTGGCGTACTTTTGGATCAAACTTTTTGATTTCCATTTTACCAGGCATAGTGCGCTTGTTTTTAGTAGTGGTGTAGTAATACCCAGTACCAGCTGTTGATACTAATTTAATTTTATCTCTCATGATAGCTTTCCTGTAAATGAGGGGTCTTCAAACGATAGGTACGTGTCTAGAAAAATAAGTCGCTACCTATAATGTAGCAAAACGGCAGCTAAATAATGAGAGTCATCACTCAGCTGCTATTTTTAACTTAAACTTTTTGACCTTGTGCGCGTAGATCCGCTAACACTTTATCGATACCAAGTTTGTCAATGATGCGCATACCTTTGGTAGACACACGTAGACGTACAAAGCGGTTTTCAACTCTACCCAAAAACGATGGTTGTGAAGGTTTGGTAGAAAGCGACGACGGGTTTTGTTGTTTGCATGCGAAACATTATTACCCACCATAGGGCGCTTTCCAGTCACTTGGCAAACTCGAGACATGGCGAACTCCTAATCTATGAGGTATGAGTTTTTCTCATACCAGTCTGGGCAAGTTGCACGTTTTTGCGGCATGGACACAGCAAGCGGCAGCTTTGCACCAAACAAAACTATATGAAGGTTGAGCTGGTTTTGCTGCTATCTAAAGGCAAATAACAGGCTGACCAATTCAGAAAATTTTAAAGCCGACATTTATACCATAAAACAGATGAATACTCAAATATTTTTATAATAACTGTCGAATTAAAGGAGGGCTATTATACCCTGAAATGAGCGCTCTATGTTGTTGATTGTTTAATAGTAAAGATTAATTTTTAGTTGTAAGTTATAACAAAAGTCAGTAAAGTTGCTGTTATATATTTAATACAATCTGTTAATACACCAGTATTACTGTAAATCTATGTATCATTACCAATCTCTTCTGATTCTGGGTAATGGTTTTTTGCTTATTTGCTCAGATAAATTACTGCTCATACGGAGTCAAAAACATGTCATATAGCTCATTACCTTTTACTTCTAAGTTGTTTCAACTTACTTCTTTGACTTGCGCCCTAGCGTTAGCAGGTTGTGGTGGAGGCGGTGATGGTGACACTGTAGATTCTGTTGCACCCGCACCTGACTTGGGGGTTCAGCAGCCTGGCGAAGATAATGGTAGCGATGGTGGCGGAGAGCAAGTGCCAGAGGTTGAGCCTGATTTCTTTTTACAAAAGCTTAGTACATCGCCTACTATCATCGAGCTATCTGATGAGCAGGCTCTTTTCAATGTTACAGTTAAAGCTGCCGAGGTAGGATCAGGTGGTGCGATGATCGGCAAAGCAGTTACATTAAAAGTAGTGAGTTCTGAAACCAACGGTATCACTATCGAAGGTCAAAGTACTCAAGTGACTGATAGCGATGGTAATGCAGTATATACACTAAAGCTGAACCCACAGGCAGTCGCAGACAAAGAGGCGTTAATTGCAAACGGCTTTACCTTAATGGCCACTGCCAATAAAGCAGATGGTACAGCTATTGCACCACAGGAGTTGAAAGTCTCAGTTAGTAGAAAGGGTAGTGGAGATGGGACTCAAGTTGTTGAAAGTGAGCTTGATATAAGTACTTCATTGACCACTAGTTCGGTTTCCAATAACGTCTTAAATGTATATGGTGATACAGCAACCCTTAGTGTGATTGCCAAAAATAGTAAGGGTGCTCGCGTCAAAGACGTAGCGGTTGGTTTGGGTATTGATAGCATCAAAGGTATTTCTATCATAGGCGGTAATAGCAAATCCACAAATACAGATGGTATTGCGGTTTTCAAAGTAAAGGTAGATGAAAATCTTCCAAAAGCTGAGCGCGATGCTTTATTAATAGGAGAAGGTATTGCATATGCTATTAGCATCCAAGAGCAAAGTGGGGCGACTAAGCAAGAAACTGGTAATTTATCTATAGGACTGCCTACCTCTGATTATGTGTTGGATGTGGAAGGTAGAGATGAATTGCTCAATGCTTATGGAGATGAGCAACCTCTAACTGTTACAGCTACTGCCAAAAACTCTAAAGTACCGACGAATATCGATGGCGCGAAAGCAACTATCAAACTTAACAATTCGATAGCTGGAGTCAGGCTTAGTACAGAGGCTCTTACCTTTGATGCTACTGGTAAAGCAGTGGTCAGTCTAATCATAGCTTCTACATTGACTACAGAGCAGCGTAAAGAAATTGTAGAGAAAGGTGTGAATTACACTGTGGTTTTATCAGAGCCTAATCGTGCAGTAACCGCAGACACCTATGGTAATGAAGCGTATATCCCTGATTCTCAGTATCAAATAAAGTTTGCGACAAAAAATAAAAGTAGAATCTCTAGTTTTGGTAGCGAAGCTGTTATTAGCTTTCGTGTCAATGACAAAAATGGTGGAGCAGTTGCCAATCAAAAAGTAACTGCCAGCCTACCTCAAGAGCTTGTAAATACTGGCCTTTTAACTTTAGACAGTGCCGCTGCCCAAGTAACTGATAGTAAGGGTATGGTTAGTTATAATGTTAGTGTGCCAGCCAATTTGAGTGCTGCACAAAGAACCAAGCTAGAAGGTATTGGTAACTTTATCTTGACAGCTAAAGTTACTGAGACATCAGGAGCCAGTAGCAGCATCAACAGTGAGCGTATCCAAGTAACGGCTGAAAGTGAAACGATCCTAACTGTGAAAAACATTCCTAGTGCGGTCAATATATTGAAGGATCAATTCCAAATACAAGTTGCAGGTAAGCGTCCAGATGGTAGTGCGGCATCTGAGAAAGAAGTGAAATTGACGATCACCAATGTAGCAGGTGTGAGTATTCAAGGTAACCAGCAGACTACGGATGTATCAGGCAATGCAGTATTCACCATCAATGTAAGCCAAGATTTAACAACAGCCCAGCGTGAAGCGTTAGTGAAGTCTGGTATTACTTATACGATCACATTAACAGATGAAGATGGCGTAGCCACCGAGCAATACAAAGCACCAGTTATTATTCCAGTAGCTGAATATAAGTTAAACTTTGGAAGCAGCAGTAGTGAAAAACTGTTAAGCACTGGTGGTGTTACGACTTTAAGCTTCCGCGTTAATGATAAAAATGGTGGCGTCATTGCCAACCAAACTGTAACAGCGAGTCTACCTAGCAGCTTGACGCAGAAAGGTTTAATAACGCTTGAGAGTGCTGCAAGTCAAGTAACTGATGCTCAGGGTAACGTAAGTTACATGGTACGCATTCCTGCAGGGCTGTCTGCTACACAAAGAGCAGAACTCGAAAAAGCAGGTGAGTTTGTATTAACTGCTCGTCTGGTTGAGTCCTCAGGTGCCAGTATCAATACTAGCAGTAATCGCGTCTTATTGACTGCTGACCCTAGTAAGAGCAAAACTGTCCTGACAGCAAAAACCACACCTAGCGTCGTAAACGTTTTAAAAGACCAGTTTACGATTCAGGTATCTGCCAAGCGTCCAGACGGTAGTGCGGCCGCCAGTAAAACCGTGAAGCTTGCCATTAATAGTATAAAAGGCATTAGTATTGAAGGTGGTGAACAAACCACGAACAGTGCTGGTAATGCAGTCTTTACCGTGAATATAGACCAAGCATTGACCTTAGAACAGCGCAAAGCACTTGCAAAAACAGGTATTGCTTATACAGCTACATTGACTGATGACGATGGTATTGCCACTGAAAACTACAGTGTAAAAGCCTCTGTCCCGAGTTCCGAGTACCAAATCAACTTTGGCAGTAATAGTAATGCACAACTATCAAGCTCAGGTGGTAGTACTATTGTGAGCTTCCGAGTGAATGATAAGGACGGCGGCGTTATAAGTAATCAAAAAGTCACAGTCAGTCTACCAAAATCTTTAGTTGACTCTGGGTTATTGACTTTAGATAGTGCGGCTGCGCAGACAACAGATGACAAAGGTATCGTAAGTTATACTATTCGTATCCCTACTGGATTAGAGGCTACACAAAAAGCAGCTTTAGAAAAGGCCAGTGGATTTTTCCTGACAGCCAACTTAGTCGAGACTTCAGGCGCTAGTACCAGCGCTCTTAGTACGCCTATCAGCATAAGCAATAAAGTTCAGTCAAGTTTGACAGTATTAACTTCAGAGACTAACCCTAAGGTAGTGAATGTTCTAAAAGACCAGTTCACGATCAGCGTATCAGGTAAGCGTAAAGATGGCAGCGCTGCAGCTGATAAAGTCGTTAAGCTAGCGCTTAATAACGTATCAGGCATGACTATTAAAGATAACGAGCAAAAAACAGATGCGTCGGGCAATGTGACATTCACTGTAGAGATAAGTCAAGATTTGACTCAAGCTCAACGTGAAGCACTAGTGAAGTCAGGTATCAATTATACAGTAAGCTTGACTGATACTGATGGTGTAGTGACCAGTGGATACAATGCCTCTGTCATTATTCCGGCAGCACAGTATCAGATCAACTTTGGTACTAGTGATAAAGTTCAGTTATCAAGCTCAGGTGGCAGCGCTATCATTAGCTTCCGTGTCAATGACAAAAACGGTGGTGCTATTACAGGTCAAAAAGTAACAGCAAGCTTACCTAGTGCTTTAACCCAACAAGGTCTACTGAGTATCGAAGGCAGCTCTGAGCAAGTGACTGATAGTAAAGGTATGGTGAGCTATACCGTTCGGGTTCCAGCAGGCTTGACGCAGAAACAAAAAGACGCGCTAGAAGTGATCGAAGATTTTGTACTAACTGCTAAGGCAATCGAAGATTCAGGTGCGAGCAGCAGTATTAGCAGCTCACTTGTAAAAATTACCTCGGCTGTAGAAAAGAGCGATATTAAATTGACGTCTATCAGTTCACCTAAAGTGGTCACTGTCACAGACAAGCAGTTTACGATTCAAGTATCTGCGAAACTGACTAACGGTAGTGTTGCAGCTGGCAAAAACGTCAAGCTTGTGATTAAGGATGTGGCAGGCGTTAGTATCCAAGGTAATGAACAAACAACCAATGAAGCTGGCAATGCTGTATTCACCGTAAATCTAAGCCAAGATCTCAATGAGGACGAGCGTGCGTCGTTGGTGGCGTCGGATATTGCTTATACCGCTACCTTGACGGATAGCGATGGTACAGAAGCAAAAATTGAAAACAAAATTGATGTCGTACAGCCGGTTACTAGCTTAGAATTTAGCGAGATCATCACGCCTTCTATTAGTGAGCTTGGTGGTCAAGGCACTATTAGCATTAAGCTATCAAATAAAGCCAATCAAACAGCAGTTAAAGGGCAAGCAGTTGCTATTCAATTGGGTAAAGCCGCACTCGATTATGGCGTTACAGTCAATCAAACGACAGCGACTACTGATTTTAGTGGTGAGACGACATTTATTGTTACTATTCCAAAAGGGCTAACCGCAGCAGAGCGTACCGAACTGAAGCGTGTAGGTATTAACTACCAGCTGTCGTATGTCGAAAAAGAGGAAACTTATACATCTACTATCACAAAAGTAGATGTACTAACGCCAGCAGTTGATCTGACAGTACTAAATTCACCAAACCTTATTAATAATCGTCCTTTTTATACATTGAATGGGGAAGGTGATACGGCTGTGGTGAACGCTGGATTAAGTACTCGGAATACCAATATAAGCATCAGTGGTCAGCCTATCCAATTAGAATTTGCGAATAAAGAGTTAGCAGCATTATTAACTGTAAACGGTAAGCCGGGTGTAAATAATAATATTGTCGAAACCAGCGCTACGGGTGCAGCGAGTTTTACGGTTATTGTGCCAAGCAACTTAACTGCAGAGCAAAAAGCGACACTCAAAAACCAAAAGTTAACGGCTACCTTAACTGAGACATTGACGGGTAAAAAACAAGATATTCAGTTCAATATACAGTCAACCAAAGCGGCTATTGATTTAATAGCTATCACACCAAATTCACTAAATCTAAATGGTGGTGAGACTCAGGTTGAGGTAATAGCCCAAGACAGCAAGGACAATGTCATTGCGGATAAGCAGGTTTATTTAGCGCTTCCTGCTGCTGTTGCAGCTCAAGGGGTTAGATTGGTAACCAGTGGTACGCAAACCACGAATGACTCAGGTAAAGCGAGCTTCACACTTGCTGTACCAGCTGGACTAACGAATGCGCAAAAATCAGCCATTGGTAGTAGCTTCAAAGTCGTATTTTCAGCTACTGATGAGAATGATAATATTGCTACAAAAATCAGTACTGTTAAGACACTAACTCCTGATCCAAGCGGTACGACTGAAAGTCTTACTATTGGTGCAAATAAAGTCGTCAATACCAAAGGTGATACGTTCAAAGTGTTTGTTCGTTTAGAAAATACAGACGGTGCTATTGCCAATCGTCAAGTTACTTTAAACGTTGATGACCCTATAAAAACGGGTGTCAGTATCTCGAACGGTACTGCTACTACCAATAGTGATGGCGTAGCTACCTTTAACTTAACTCTTGAAGATGGGGCTAACGTTAACCAAGCAACGTTAGAAGCTGGTATTCGATTAACAGCGACCACAACAACTGCCGAAAACACTTCATTAGTACAAAACTATATCGTTGCAGTAGATACCGCTACGATCGATAGCTATCAGCTAATAGCGTCTTCTGATAAGTCTACTTTGAATACTGGTGGCGATCAGACTAATGCGACCTTCCGAGTGACAGATAGTAATGGTGGTGTTTTATCAGGAGTGCCAATACAGCTGAGTATTGAAAACTTAGAAGCAAGCGGTGCTGCGTTGACTACATCTAGTACAGTTGTGAGTGATAGTAGTGGTCGGGTTGACGTAGGTGTATTGTTAGCAGCTAATAGTATCAATGCTCGCCTCAATCATAGTGTCGTGATTAATGCTAAAATCGTCACGCCGCAATATGATGCTAACGGTACTGTCAATATGGAAGTGCGTGAACAAAAGTCTCTGAGCTTATCTGCAATTGGCACAACACTCACCCTTACAGCATCTGAAAAAAATCTCAAAGATAACAGTACAACCACCCTGTCTTCTACTTTAACTGATGGGACGGGACTTGCGATTGCAAATGCTAAAGTAGAGCTCATTGATACTGACGGCAGCCTTATCGCTAGTGATGCAACCGCGACCACCGATTCAGAAGGTAAAGCTAGCTTTACAGTCAACGAAAGTGATTTGAGCTTTGATAGTAATGGTAACTTACGTGTTTTCGTGAGAGCAGTGGGTGAGCGAGAGCTGACCATGCAGCGTAGTACCAGTAGCATTGATTTGGTTAAGGTATCGCAAGCGGGTATTAGCTTCATCGATATCGAAGACTCTTACGATGTTAATGTTGCTCAGAACATTAATATACAGGTTCGCACTAACTCTGCAGCTGAAGCGAATGCTCTTATTGGTAAGCTTTTAGAAGTACAAACAACGATTGGAACGTTTGCGAACAATGATGTCATCTCGACTCAAGCGATAACGGCTGCCAATATTCAAGATAATATTATTACAGTTCCAGTCGTACTAAACTCTCCACTTGCTGGTACAGCAGTATTACAGGCGACAGTACTTGGTGAGATGAGTAACGGCCAGCTCAAATACCAAACAACCGTAGACACGCGTTTTAGAGCCACCACGCCAGCTAAGGTACTGTTCCAAGCAGTAAGATCAGTTATCACACCAGGTAGCAGTACTGAGCTTGTAGCAACTGTCAAAGATAAAAATGATGTACCTGTAGAAGGGCAGACAGTCGTCTTTAGCCGTGCTTCAGATTCTTCAGCAGGAAGACTGTCTGCTGCAACTGCTATCACTGATAGCAAAGGTCAAGCACGTGTAGTGTATTTGGCAAACGCCAGCTCACCGATTAATGGTGTTACACTCAATGCTCGACTATTGAATGACCCTAATAATATTGGTAGCAAGTCCACTAATATTACCGTATCAAAAGATGCTGTTTATACAACATTGACGTTTGCTAATAAAATATCTTCTGATGACATCTACTACACAGTTAATGGCTCAATATCGGTTATGGATGGCTCAGGACAGGCCGTGGCCAACAAAGAGGTATCTATCAAATCTTACGCAGTAGAGTATGCACAAGGTCGCGTGTGTCTACTAGATAGTAGTACTTCATATCAAGGAGCTAACACAGTAGACGGAGAAGGCAATATCAATACGCCAGAACCTAAAACGTTCTCTGAAAAATCTATCGTATTATTACAATCTAATTGGATTACGAGTGAAGACAGCCCAGAATATAACTACATCTTGGATAATGATGATGATGTAAATAACAATGGTGTACTGGATACAATTAACCCAGTTGCTATCATTGGTGGGACATTTGCTGAAGATGGCTATTCGTTTGTCACTGATGCAGAAGGACGTGCTGATTTCCAAGTTCGCTATCCTATCCGCTATTCAAACTGGGTAAAAGTCAGATTCGATGCATCAACCTTCTTAAATGGCAGTGAAAATACCCAAAGCCTGAACTATTCGCTACCATACTTGGATGGTGACTTGGATATCGTTGGTGATACCTTATTCAGCCCTTGGATGGCAGATGCTAGCCCGTTTGGTCCAGGTAATGCAACCTGTGTGAATAGCTTGAGTGTTAATATCGATGCTGAAAAAGATACTACGAAAGTGATACTTTCACCATATCAGCCAAGCTATGCAGTATCGATCAATGGTGTCAGTCCAAATGCACAATCGCAAGGTTACAACAGCTTTATTGTAGACTTTAATCAAGCGTTTGAATTGGGAGCTACGTTAGGCGTCGTGAGTAATGGAGCAGGTTTTACCAGAACTATAAAAGTCGAATAACATTGCCAAATACTGAAAAGTGATATTTTAAAACCCCTGACCACATGTCGGGGGTTTTTGCTTTATCTTTCTAAACAACCAAATCACCTTAAATAACCAAAAACAACCAACTCGCTCAGCAAAATATTGCAAAAAAGATTAAAATAACCGGTTTACTATGCTGTCAGCAATTTTTCAGCGATAAGTCATCATTTTTTATATTGGGCGAATTATGTCAGACAACACTAAAACGGTTTCATTATCGACCATAGCTTCTCAGAGCAAACAGATTCCTAGCGCTATTGATACAGCCACGCTGCTCATCAAATGCAAAGATCAAGCGGGTATCGTACAGGCAGTCTCTGAATTTATTCATCGTTATGGTGCTAATATCATTACGCTTGACCAGTATTCAACAGCGCATGAAGGTGGTCAATATTTTATGCGTTTAGAGTTTGCCTTGGCAGGATTAAGCGATATTATCGAGAATTTTGAAGCCAGCTTTGCGCATACGGTTGCCAAGCGTCACGATATGGATTGGCGTCTACATAATAATGCAACGAAGACTAAAGTTGGTATTTTGGTATCTAAATTTGATCATGCGTTGTTAGATTTATTATGGCGACATCAGCGTGGATTGCTCGATTGCGAGATTACTTGCGTGGTCAGCAACCATCCTGATTTAAAGCAAGCAGTACAAAACTTTGGCATTACTTTTCATCATGTGCCAGTGACCAAAGACAATAAGGCAGAGGCAGAAGAGCAGATTCATAAGTTGATGGCAGGTAACGACTTGTTAGTATTGGCGCGCTATATGCAGATATTGTCATCAGATTTCGTCAAACGTTGGCCGATGCAGATTATCAATATTCATCATTCATTCTTACCTGCGTTTGTGGGTGCAGATCCTTATCGTCAAGCTTACGATAAAGGCGTTAAGCTTATTGGAGCAACTGCGCATTATGTCACAGCTGAGCTTGATCAAGGGCCTATCATTGAGCAAGATGTACACCGTGTGACGCATCGCCAAGGGGTGACAGAGTTGCGTGCTATCGGCCGTGATATCGAACGCAACGTATTAGCACGTGCTGTAAACTGGCATGTGCAAAACCGTGTGATTGTGGCGGGTAATAAGACAGTCGTATTTAACTAAGAAGAATTAGTAGTGAGTCGGCTAAAAATGTAAAAAAGGCGGTCAGTAGCAACAGTTACTGACCGCCTTTTTTTGAACATATATTTTATAGGAGCATTTCTAAGACGAACTTGCTACCAACAAAGCCAATGGCTAATAGGATAAAAGCATAAATAGTGATATTAGCCGCACGTTTGCCTCGCCAGCCTGCACGCCAGTTACCGAATAGTAGCACACCAAATAATAACCACGACAGTAGACTAAAAACAGTCTTATGCACAATATGCTGCGCCATCAAGTCTTGTACATAGATAAACCCAATCCCCAGTGCGATACTTAGCAATACAAAGCCAACCAATAGCATATCGAATAATAAACTCTCCATACTTTGCAAGGAGGGTAGTTTATTGACCCAAAAGCGATGAATGGTATGATGCTTGAGCTCACGTATTTGTAGCCGTAAAAATAGCGCTTGTACCGCAGCCATCAACAGCACACAATAGGCAGCTAATGATAATATGATATGGATTTCAAGTCCGATACTGACATCCGTTAGTGGTTGATAAGGGGCGCGGCCGACATAACCGACCGTCATACCTATTAGCGCAGTGGGTGCAGCCAAAATACCAAGGCTAAGAATAGGGCGATATAAACAGAACAATAGATAAAAGAATAAGAAAAATAAACTGGTCAGACTGATGATATTAAATAAGTTGAAATTTAAACCATACAGCGTCACAACGTATGGATATAGCAGTGCCGCATGTGCCGCCATGCCGACCAGCAATAAGCCCAAACTGAGGCTTTTGTGGATAGGTTTGTCCTGAACCAGCGCCCAACCAATATGGATGCTGACTAAGATATAAGCCATGCTAGCAAGTAAGAATGCAAAGTGCACAGATAAAAAGCCTCATCTTATACTGAGCATAAACTGCCGCTCAATGTGTCGCTAAAGTGGTATTATCAGAATGATTAGAATAATCGTCCAATTTATCATAAAATGGGTGCCAATTGAGCACCATCTTGCTTATAACTTATAAATGATCGGTAGTGCTGCATAGCGCCAAAC
>Ga0207897_100247_pt1 | contig 21633 bp, 23 predicted proteins | sample LinPmetageLP42_FD_184054 | JGI IMG/M metagenome (GOLD analysis project Ga0207897, IMG submission 184054) | Marine viral communities from the Pacific Ocean - LP-42 (SPAdes) | ecosystem: Environmental > Aquatic > Marine > Oceanic | place: Pacific Ocean | collected 2010-08-27
TTTCTGAAAAGCTTCATCGGCGTCTTCACCTGCTCCCAGATCAACCATTAACCCAGCATAAATCCACCAGGCAACCGCGTCATCCGGTTCCCGCATCAGCTTTTGCCGTAAACCCAACGCAAAGGTATTTAAGTCTTCGCGGCTGGCTTGCTGGTTTTGTTGCTGCAACAATCTTTTCCCCAGCTCAGGTAACTGCTCGCGTGCATCTTCAGCCTGCAATTGTAACTGCCAACTGCCAAATGCCCAATAAAGGCCTGAGGATATAACCACCAAAAGTATCACCGGCACAATCACAGGTGCTCTTTGCCAGTTAACGCTTTCTTCAACATCCTGACTGTCATTCAAAAAGGTTTTATCCAGCTCCTGCTTTGCATGCTGATAATCTTCTTCCGGAAGACCGTGCTGAGAGCGCTCTTCTTTAAGCTCTGACAAACGTTGTTCGTACCAGCGTTGATTTTCATCCTGACGTTTCTGATAACGTCTTTGCTTTCCTGTAGCAAGAAATACGAACACTACTGCAACGAGCAACATCAACAACATTAGTAACCATAAACTACTCATCGCCCGACTTCCTCAATTGCTGTAAACGCTCTCGTTCTTGTGGTGTTAATTCAACCGCCGCTTTTTTCTTGCGAGTCAAGCCAATGGCTACACCAATGCCAATAACAACTATCAGTAAAGGGCCCCACCAAAGAATACTGGTAGCCGTTGTAAAAGGTGGCTGGTAATGCACAAAATCGCCATAGCGGGCGACCATAAACTGAATAATTTCTTCGCGTGACTTGCCCTCTTTTAACATCTGATAGCTACGATCACGCATATCTTCTGCCAGAGGCGCATTAGAATCGGCAATATTTTGATTCTGGCACTTGGGGCAACGTAACTCCTTGGTTAACTGCTGGTAGGTTGCACGCTGTTGTTCGCTGTCAAACTGGTAATTGTTCTCATTTTCTGCTGATGCCGTGGAAGTCAATACAAACACTGCGACAAAAGCTAATAGCAATGAACGGATCATTCGGCCTCCTCCAGCAATTGCTGGTAAATGCCTTGCAGTTGATTCGACCAGTTGCGTTCATTAACGTCACCCACATGGCGATAACGAATCACGCCCTTGTGGTCAATAAAATAGGTTTCTGGGGCACCGTAAACACCAAATTCAAACGCAACCTCGCCCTGCGGGTCAAATAAATTCACCGTGTAAGGGTCACCCAGTGTATTTAGCCAGTTAACGGCTTTTTCCCGGGAGTCGTCTTTATAGTTAAGGCCGACAATTGGTACACCTCTTGAGGCTAGCTCATTGAGAAACTCGTGCTCAGCGCGACAGGTTGGGCACCAGGTAGCCCAAACGTTAAGCAGCAAAGGGCCCTCGTGTAACACTGACTGGTCGTAAGTCACCTCGGTGTCATAAAGATCACTCACTTCAAACTGTGGCACCGGCTCATCAATTAACGCCGAATTCAGCTCGGTTGGGTCGCTGCCAAGGCCTTTAAGTAAAAAGCCCACCAAGCCGATGAATAAAACCAGCGGACCAAATAAGATAAACCAGCGAAACTTAGTCATTGGCCATCTCCTTTTTGCCACGCTTACGATAACGTTTATCAGCAAATGCCATAGCGCCACCTATTGCCATGATAATAGCGCCCAGCCAAACCCAGCGGACAAAGGGCTTGATATAGAAACGAATGGCCCAGGTTTCATCATCCAGCGGCTCGCCCATAGCAATATAGATATCACGTATTAAGCTCGCATCCAGTCCTACTTCCGTCATACTGGTGCGTTGTACCCGGTAAAAACGTTTCTCGCTGGTTAACTGCGTTACTTCCTGCCCGTCTTTGTAGACAGTAAAGACTCCCTGATCGGCATCGTAGTTAGGTCCTTCCCTATGCTGCAGGCTTTCGAACACGACGTTATAACCGATAACATCAACCGATTGCCCCGGCGCAAGCGCAATATCGCGCTCCTGCTCATAGTTTGAAACCAGGGTGATGCCGATAAGCGTTACGGCAAAACCTAAATGCCCCAGAACCATTCCCCAATGACTACCGGAAATTTTGGTCAGCCCGGCCCAACCCTGCTTGCGTTGTTTTACCGTTTGCTGGACTTCGGTCAGTGTAGCCAGAGCCACCCAGAACGCCAGAAACAGCGCAATAACCACCAACGCGGGTAATTCGTCGGCCCAAATCTTCGGCAGCGTGTAAGCCAGAATCAGCGCCAAAGAAAGTGCTAAGGCTAGCGGTTTCAGAAGTGGTTGCATAGCTTGTCTGCGCCAGCGCATTAAGGGTCCAAGACCCAGCATTAATGCAAATGGAATCACCAGCCAGCTATACAGCTCATTAAAGAAAGGTGCCCCAATAGAAATGGTACCCAGGCCAATTTCTTTATGAACCAGAGGTAGCATGGTTCCCAGGAACACAACTATCATAGCCGCCATTAACAAGACATTGTTACCCAACAGCATCACTTCTCGTGAAAGCAGTTCATAACGGCTGTAACTTTGCATCTTACCCGCACGTAGGCCGTAAAGAATAAGCGAACCGCCGACAACCAGCCCCAGCAGTATCAGAATAAACAAGCCTCGGGCGGGGTCGGTTGCAAACGCATGCACTGACACTAAAACGCCGGAACGTACCAAAAAGGTACCTAATAAGCTTAAACTGAAAGCGGATATAGCCAGCAATACCGTCCAGGACTTAAAGCTGCCACGTTTTTCAGTTACGGCAAGGGAGTGCAGCAATGCCGTTCCTACCAGCCATGGCATAAAGCTCGCATTTTCAACTGGGTCCCAGAACCACCAGCCACCCCAGCCAAGTTCGTAATATGCCCACCAGCTACCAATGGCAATACCCAGTGTCAGAAAAATCCATGCCGCGAGAGTCCAGGGACGAGACCAACGTGCCCAGGCTGCATCAAGCTTGCCGGACAATAAAGCAGCAATAGCAAAAGCAAAAGCGACAGAGAAGCCGACGTAGCCCATATACAGCAACGGCGGATGAATGATCATTCCCGGGTCTTGCAGCAACGGATTGAGATCGCGACCGTCAACAGGAATGAGAGGCAAACTGGGATCAAAGGGGTTCGAAACCGTTAGCATAAACAAATAGAAGCCAATGCTGACCAGCCCCAGAATGGCAAGCACCCGGGCTATCATCGGCAATGGCATCGAGCGGGAAAATATCGCAACTGCGGCTATCCAGCCTGCCTGCATTAGCATCCAGAGAAGAAAAGAGCCCTCATGTGACCCCCACACCGCGGTAACCCGATACGCAACCGGTAGCTGACTATTCGAGTTTGCCGCAACATAAGCAATACTAAAGTCGTTACTGACAAAGCCCCAGACTAATAAAGCAAAAGCGATAGCGGTAAAGAAAAACTGGCCATAGGCAAACGGCCGGGCTAAAGCCATCATGCCGCCGTTTCCTTTCGCCGCTCCCCATAAAGGATAAACAGCCAGCAATACAGAAAAGGCCAGCGCAATCGCTATGGCAAGATGTCCTGCTTCAGCAATCATTGCCCTTCACCTTTTTCAACTGTATTTGGGTTTACATGTTTGATGCCTTTCATCTGCTCTGCCAGTTCCGGCGGCATATATTCTTCGTCGTGCTTGGCCAAAACTTCACTGGCTTTTAACACGGTAGGTTCAATCAGTTCCCCCTGAGCGACAATACCTTGTCCCTCGCGGAATAAATCCGGCAAAATTCCCTGATACAACACAGTGACTTCGGGGCCAATGTCTGTAATTTTAAAGGAAACTTCTAAAGTTTCGCGGTCACGCTCTACCGAACCTTCAACCACCATACCGCCAACTCGCATCCGCTGGCCAACCTGAGGTTTCTGTTTATCCTTTCCCTTGCCTTCAACCAGTTCCGTCGGTGTATAAAACAGATCGATGCTTTGGCTCAATGCATACAGCATCAGTCCCGTTGCTACCGAAACCCCAATCACTAAAATTGCGACCCAGGTTAAGCGTTGTTTACGTCTTGGGTTCATTACCGTCTCCTACTGCTGCACGGCTGGCTGTGCGTCTGGCTAAGCGCTGTTGACGCTGTTGTAACTGCCGGCTTTTCTTAACCAACTGTCGTTTTGCCAGTAAAGTTTCTAACGCAACTCCGGCAAGAACAACAAAACTTAAAAAGAATGACAACCAGACATAAAGTCCGTACCCACCCATAGCGACGAAGTCAGTAAAACTGTCAAAAACCATTAGTCTTGCTCCAGTCGTTGCTGTGCCCAGGCGCGGTGTAATTCGTGTCTTAGTATCTCATTTTTTAACCGCATCATCACCAAGGATACGGTTAAAAACGCGAAACCGGCCAAGCAGATTAATAACGGAATTAACATACTGGCGGCTATTGAAGGCCGCTCAAACTTGGTAATGGTTGCGCCCTGGTGCAGGGTGTTCCACCATTCCACCGAAAAATGAATGATAGGCAAATTAATAACACCAACCAAAGATAGTATCGCTGCAGCTTTAGCGCCGGTTCTGGCGTCATCGAAAGCAAAATACAAGGCCATAACACCGACATAAAGAAACAACAAAATCAGTTCAGAAGTCAGCCGTGCATCCCATACCCACCAGGTGCCCCACATGGGCTTGCCCCAAATAGCACCGGTTAGCAAAGCAACAATGGTTAGTGCCGCCCCCACAGGCGCAATTGCCGGTATAGCCCACTCTGCGGTTTTAATCTGCCAGATGAGTGCAATGCCTCCCATAATGGCCATGCCCATATAAGCGCCCATAGAAAAAATCGCTGCAGGCACATGCAGGAAAATAATTCGGTAACTGTCACCTTGCTGATAATCTCCCGGAGCAAATGCCAGCCCCCAAATTACGCCGGTAATAAGAGTTACAAGTGTTAATGCCACAAACCATGGCAGCAGCTTTTGCAACAGGTTATAAGTTGCTTCGGGTTTTGCGTACGGATGTAACCATCGCCACATATCAATTCACACTCATTCTAATGCCAGCTGCTACAGCCAGCGGAGCCAATGTTACGGTTAAAACTGAAATTGCCGCCAGTATCGCTAACTGACCATGAACTGCAAGCCCCATTGAGGCATTTTCGACTGCCGCCGTGGCAAATATCAATAAGGGAATAAAAAGCGGAATTAAAATTAAACTGACCAGCGAACTTCCGCGCTGAACCTGCAAAGTTAACGCTGCACCAATAGCTCCCAACGCACTTAATGCCGGAGTTCCCAGCAGCAAAGTCAACGCCAGTGCCCACCAACCCTGCAACGGTAAACTCAGCAACAAAGCCAGAACGGGCGACAGAATAACCAGCGGTAAACCACTTAACAGCCAATGCGCCGTCATTTTCGCCGTAACCGTAAAGGCCAGAGGCTGCGGCAATAAACACAGCTGTTCCAGGGTGCCGTCCTGAAAATCATCGCGAAACAAGCGTTCAAGCCCCAACAAACTGGCGAGTAAAGCGGCTACCCAAATAATTCCGGGGGCAATACGAGCCAGAATATCAGGACCGGGACCAATGCCTAGCGGAAACAACGTCACGACCATTAATAAAAAGAGCAGAGGGTTTAAGGCATCGCTGCGTCGCCTTGCGGCTATGCGCAAGTCCCGCTTCAGCAGGGTTAACCAGGTTTGTCTATTCGAAAGCTGACTCATAGCACCTCACCCCGGTATTCCAGAGACAGTTTTTCGGGCGTTAAACCTGACAAAGTCAGCGACTGATGCGAGGTAAAAATAATGGTGCCGCCTGCATCTAAGTGCTCGACAAAGCGTTGTTGTAATAAAGCTATTCCCTGTACATCCAAAGCGGTAAAGGGCTCGTCTAATATCCATAGCGAAGCCTGCGTCGCCCATAATCGAGTTAATGCAACTCGTCGTTGCTGGCCGGCAGACAGTCGCGTGGTTAATTCATCTTCTAACCCCAGCAGTCCGAGCTTCTCGAGCAAATCCCAGGCATCCACGTCTTGCACCGAGGATAACTGTTGCTGCCAGTGAAAGTTTTCCAGCGCACTTAGCTCGCCTTTAACAGCAGCTTTGTGCCCAATAAACAGTAACTGCTGACAGTATTCCGACCAGTTCTGATTGAGCGGCTGACCGGCAAATGAAACCACACCGTCGGACGTCTCCAGCAATCCGGTAAGAATTCGCAGTAACGACGATTTTCCGGCACCATTAGGCCCGCTAACCTGCCATAACTGACCCGCGCTCACTGAAAAGTCGAGATTTTCAAATAATACCCGCCCTCCACGGATTGAGCTTAGCTGCTCTGCGTGCAATAGTGGGCTGTTGGTGGAAGCAACTTGTGTCATGCGGATTTTACAACCGGAACCTTACTGGTAAGCTGACGCAAATGCCCAAGATTCTACCATAAAAATTAGGTAAAGCGCATGGCTGATATTAAGCAACTGTTACAACAAATGATGGCTTCTCCGGAACGAACCTTAGCTCGTGCCGAACAACAGCAATTGTCCAGTCTAATGCGTATTTTCAGCGGCTCCGCCTCTAATGGCAGTGCAACCGCAGCCGCAACTCAAGCTCCGCAACAGGGTAATATTCCAACGCCTTCGATTAACGCTGGCCTGCTGAATCAGGCAAATACAACCCGATTACTCGCTCAATTATTGGTTCAGATCAGTTTACCGGTAACTTTTGAGCCAGCGAAAGGCCAGCAACCAGCTCGTATTCAGGGTAACAACTGGCAATGGCCTAACCCACCCAAAAATATTCAGCCGCCATTAACGGCGCCAACGAAATTGCAACTCACAATAACTCAGCCAGATCCTAAACAGCCGATAGTTCGTGTAGCTCTTAGCACTGGTGCAACAAAGCCTGTGGCTGTTGCAGAAGTGCCGATAACTCAACTGCCGCCAAAACTGGTTAAAGCCTTTGTTGAGCAAGGTCGGGTTGCTACGGTGCAACCGACACCGCAACAGCCGCTAACAGCAAAGCCAGGCACTCAACCAGTTAACCAGCCAGTGAGTCAACCAAACACCGCTGCCCAGCCCTCGCCAGCGCAAAAAGTGTCGATACCCACGGCAACCGGGTTAGCAATAAAACAGGCTCAGCAAATAACACCCAAACAATTTCAACAGGCATTGCAGAACTTTATACCGCAAAGCCTGCGGCCTTCGCCCTCATCAACAGGCACAACTGAAAGCGTTCAGCAGCCGACGGCCCGATTGTCAGCGGAAGCAGCAAGAGAAGCATTGCAGTCGCCACCTAAGGCCTTACAACAGCTTTTAGTCAGAGTACTTCAGCAAATGCCAACACCTGATGCCATGCAACGCCCCCAGGCATTGCAGAGCTGGGTCAGCGACTGGTTTGCGGCACGCCCGGTCAGCGCTCAACCCAGCCAGCAAATGGGAGGATTAGGACAAATGCTAATGACGCTGCTGGGGCTGGCAATGCAGCAGCAACCGGAAACGACCAGCAATAGTTCAGCAGCGAGAACCTCACCAAATCAGTTTACTCAGGCCTTTATTCAGCAGGTGCTTAACCCTGCTCCTGAAAATGCAGGCGAAGTACGCGAACGTATTAATGCCCTGCTGCAACAATTACCGCAGCAACAGCTACAGCGACTATTACAACTTTTTACCGGTATCCTTAATTCAGCGCAGAGCAGTCAGGCCAGGCTTCAGGACTCGCCTGCCCAACAACCGGAATATTACATTCTGCTACCCGCTGATACACAAAAACCACAGCAGCATGAACTGCTTATTCGCAGTGAGCGCGAAAGCAGCAATAAAGAGAGTAACGGTCGCACCTTATGGTTATTTACTCTGCGCTTTGAACTTGAAAGTACCGGGCCTTTGCTGGTTAAAGGTCGCTATCACCCACAAGGGTCATCGGTTGACTTCTACACTGAAACGAAAGCGGCGCAAAAAGTGGTTGAGAGTAATGTCGAAAAGCTTGAAAAAAGGCTTGCCGAGCTGGAGGTTAACAGCGTTAAACTTCGGGTTCAGCAAGGCAAAATTCCAGACAATCTGGCACAGCAGCACAGCGGTATTATTCGGGTGACCGTATGAGTGACAAGAAAGAAAAACAAGCGATAGGTTTGTCTTACGACGGTTTTAATGCGCCCAAAGTCATAGCCCGGGGGTTTGACGAACTTGCTGAAGAAATTATTGCCGTTGCAAAAGAGCATGGCGTTTTAGTCCATGAAGATCCTTTGCTGTCCGATTCGCTGGCCAAACTGAATGTGGGCGATGAAATTCCACGCGAGCTGTACATTATTATTGCGGAAATTATCGCTTTCGCGTACTTACTGGATGGCAAATTCCCAAGACAATGGGAAGAGGGTTAAGCCGCTTTATGCGCCTTTCTTATGCAACGAGGTTAATAACTCAGCCTCAGCCTGCGGCAGGTCACATTCCTGCATCAGCTCTTCAACACTGGCTCCGCTCGCCACTAACTTAGCTGCGCGCTGATAAAGCTTACTACCCGGGTCCTGCTCCGCAACTTCTTGCAACCTTTGCTGTAACTGCTGTTGCTCCTCGTTTAGCTGCGCAACTTGCTGTTGCAACTGAGCAACCACTTGCTGCTGAGCAAAATCAGTCTTCGAGGGTGCTTCAGAGGGTTGCTGTTTGAACTGCTCACGTAAGGACAACACTTCACTGGCAGTTTCGGTCAGCATGAGCAAGCGCTGCTGCTGACGTTCGATGAGCTCAGCTTGCCGCCGCGAGGTAATAACCACCGCGACTAAAGCAATAAGCGCCAGCCCGAGAGCCAGCGCTGAAATAGCAAATAACCAGTTCGTCATCATTTAGCTCAGACGGGAAATTTCATCCCACTCTTCATCGGTGAGCATTTTATCCAGGTCAACCAGAATCAAGAGTTCGTCATCGCGGTTACTTACACCCTGAATAAAGCGAGCACTCTCGTCAGTACCCACATTCGGAGCGCTATCAATTTCAGAAGTTTTCAGATAAACCACCTCGGCAACACTATCGACCAGTATGCCAATAACCTGCTGTTCAGACTCAATGATCACAATACGTGAATTGTCAGTGACTTCGGTTGTCTGCAAGCCAAAGCGAAGGCGCGTATCAATAACTGTAACCACGTTACCGCGCAAATTGATAATACCTAATACATAACTGGGTGCGCCGGGTACGGGAGCAATTTCGCTGTAGCGCAGCACTTCCTGAACCTGCATTACATTGATACCGTAAGTTTCCTGTTCCAGCTGGAAAGTTACCCACTGCAGAACTTCGTCATTCCCATCAACGTCAGTTTCATTCTTGATAGCGCGATTATCTTTACTCATCTCTTACTCCGCCATGCGTTATTAATCTTGCTGGATATGTCCCAGACCTTTATCCAGAAGTGTAATCAATGCGTTAACATCCAGCAATGCACACATTCTGTCACGGACAACCCCGGCAAGCCAGGGTCGCTTATTATTTGATTCCTTACGCCACTGAATCGATTGTGGCTGCAAAGGTTCACTGGTCACTAATTCCTCACACAACAGTCCCCATGGGCTGTCATTCAAAGTAATTAGATACTGATAATCTAAACTCTCTTCCAGCTCCGGCGTACATTTTTCCGGCATGACCCAACGAGCCGTATCAACCACCTGCAGTTTATTGTCACGCTCGGTCATAATACCGCGGAACCACTTAGGTTTTCCCATCAGCGGACTAATTTTGCCCAGTTGATGGATACCCCCCAGACTTTTTAGCGGCACAGCAAGAGTTAAGCCTGCGACTTTAAAAAATAAAGCCTGAAAGTCCTGTTCCATATACTCTGACATCGCATCGGGAAGTGGCTCCGCTGGAGGCTCAGAAACCTCAAAAACTTCAGTTTCCACTTCCGTTTCGGTGTCAGTATGTACTTCCGTATCAATGTCTGTCTCAGTGGTTGTCAGGTCAACAGTTTCTGTTTCAACTTCTGTTACCGTTTCAACCTCTGGTTCTTGATAGCTATCGTCCGCTTTTGCAGAAACTAAAGGTAATAAATCCTGTTCACGGTTTAAGCTAACCGTTTCTTCCTCAGCAACCGCCTGAATTTTCGGTGCCGCTTGCTCTAACAACCGTTTAACCGGTTCATTGTCAAACTCAACCGTTTCTTCCTCAAGCAGTAAAGCGTTGAGGTATTCTGCCATAGCGGCTTCACTGTTATCGCGTTTAGTTGTCATAAATCAACGCTCTTCCAGCTGCTTCAAATTAGTTAATAGTGACTGGTAAGCCAACACCCCTCGCGATTTCGGTGCATAAGCAGAAGGCGTGAGCTGCTCATTAGAGGCATCGCGGAATTTCGTATCTATTGGGATCATGCCATTCCAGACCGAGCGACCATAACGTGCAATGAGCTTCTTATACGTTTGCAAAGATGCATTGGTTCGTTTGTCATAAAGTGTTGGGATAATCGTATAAGCGTAATTCTCGCCGCGAGACTTATGAACTAGTGTCAAGGTTCGCATCATGCGCTCTAACCCTTTTAGCGCTAAAAACTCGGTTTGAACCGGAATCAATACTCTCTGGCAACAGGCAAGTGCGTTGACCATAAGAACACCCAGCACCGGCGGCACATCAATAAGCACATAGTCGAAATCGTCAGCGATCATTGCCAGGCCACGTTTTAAGACCAGTCCCATGCCGTCCTGAGTACCAAGTTTACGATCCAGCGTAGCCAGAGCCATAGTGGCAGGCATAACACTCAGATGCTTAAACTGGGTAGACAAAATACTGCGGCGCATCAAATCTGCGGTTACAACTTTGCCGGCGCTGAAGACATCGAAGGAGCCGGACTCCAACGATTCTGAATCAATGCCAAAATAATAGGTTAATGACGCATGGGGATCAGTATCAATACAAAGGACTCGCTTACCCTGTTCAGCCAATAGGCCTGCCAGCGCAACGGTTGTGGTGGTCTTGCCGACCCCGCCTTTTTGATTAGCTACCGTCCATACGATCATTCACTCATCCTGCTATAAGCCGCTGTAACCGACTTCTTTCATAATAGCCTTTGCCATTCCTTCGAGACTGATACTGCGGGTTGAAATGCCGGCCTGGGCAACCGCTTGTGGCATCCCGTATACAACGCAGCTGGCCTGATCCTGAGCCCAAATAGTCGCGCCCTGGTCTTTCAGCATACGTGAGCCATCACGCCCGTCTGCTCCCATGCCGGTTAAAATCACGCCCAGCACTTTGCCCATATAGGTTTTCGATAAGCTGGCAAAGGTTAAATCGACACTCGGCTTATAAGTAATGCGCCCGCTAGTGTCATCTTTTATTCTTAGTCTTGCGCTACCCGGGCGGCCTTCAACCATCATCTGTTTGCCACCTGGCGCTAAATACGCGGTTCCGGCTTTTAGCACATCACCGTCTTCGGCTTCTTTAACATGCACCTGACACAGACCATCCAGACGCTGTGAAAAGGCCTTGGTAAAAGCCGCAGGCATATGTTGAACCATAACAATAGGGTAAGGAAAATTGCCGGGCAATTGGGTGAGTATTTTTTGCAATGCGACAGGGCCACCGGTTGAGGTTCCTATCGCCAGTAATTGATAAGCCCGGTTTATTGTTAATGCACCAGCCGATGTCGCTGTACGCGCATCACTTTCGCGCTGACTTTGCAGCTCATTATTACGTTGCCGAATACGATCCAGCGCTGTAGTGGGCTCTGACGGACGTTCGGGTTGCTTCGCAACAGGCGGCGGTGTTGATGGCCGCGCAGACGTTCGGCTTACCGGCTGCCTAGCAATCGCTATAACGCGATCCTGTAGAGTTTTTACTGCCTCGTCGCGGTTACGGGCGATATCTTCAAACTTCTTCGGCAGAAAGTCCGCAGCTCCCGCCTCGAGTGCGTTCAGCGTTGCTGTCGCCCCCTCATGAGTCAGCGAGCTGAACATCAAAATAGGACAAGGATTGCTGCTCATAATGGCTTTTACAGCATCAATGCCGTTCATTACCGGCATTTCAATGTCCATGGTAATAACGTCCGGCTTAAGGGTTCGGCTTTGTTCTACCGCTTCTTCGCCATTATTCGCACTACCAATCACTTTAATGTTGGTATTGTCTTCTAAAATCTCAGTTACCCGGCGTCTGAAAAACGCCGAGTCGTCTACCACGAGAACTTTTACAGTCATGAACGGTTTGTCCCGTTATCTTTTGGCGTAATACTTAAGCATGCTGGGCACATCAACTATCAGAGCAATACCACCATCGCTGGTAATTGTTGCTCCGGCCATTCCTGGCGTACCCTGCAGTAACTTATCTAAGGGTTTAATAACCACTTCTTCCTGACCAATCAGTGCGTTCACCACAAAGCCAACTTGTTGGTTACCAATTTGCACAACCACTACATGACCCTGTTCTTTACGACTTGAACCATCATGGTTACGGACTAGCCATTTTTCCAGGAAGAACAACGGAATCGCCCGGTTACGTACAATGAGAGTCAACTGTCCGTCTACGGTATTAGTGCGTTTCATATCCAGGTCGATAATTTCGCTGACAACAGCAAGCGGCAAAGCAAAAGTCTGATCTTTTACGGCGACCATTAGCGTCGGCAATATTGCCAGAGTCAGTGGCACTTTAATCAAGAGCTCAGTACCTTTACCTAACTCTGAATTAATTTTAACGCTACCGTTAAGCTGACTGATTTTGGTCTTAACCACATCCATGCCAACACCACGACCGGAAATATCCGAAACTTGCTCTTTGGTCGAGAAACCTGCCGCGAAAATCAAGTTATAAGCATCTTCATCGCTTAAACGTGCAGCGGAGTCTGCGTCCATAATGCCTTTTTTAACGGCAATGCCTCTCAGTTTTTCAGCGTCCATACCGGCACCATCGTCTTTAATCGACAGCATAATATGGTCGCCTTCCTGAGACGCCGACAAAGTAACGGTTCCAGAGCGCGACTTACCATTCGCTTCACGCTCATCCGGCATTTCAATACCATGGTCGACAGAGTTACGAACCAAATGCACCAAAGGATCGGCCAGAGCCTCAACTAAGTTCTTATCTAAATCGGTTTCTTCACCGTACATCTCAAGATTGATTTCTTTCTTCAGGCTACGAGCCAGGTCACGGACAACCCGGGGGAAGCGACCAAATACTTTCTTAATTGGCTGCATCCGGGTTTTCATCACTGCGCCCTGCAAGTCACCAGTGACAACATCCAGGTTTGAAATAGCTTTGCCCATTTCAGCACTGTCTGACTCGTCAGAATTACTCAGGCTCAACAGACGGTTTCTGACCAGTACCAGCTCACCGACCATATTCATAATTTCGTCTAAGCGCTTGGTATCAACCCGCACAGTAGTCTCAACTGGAGCTGGCGCTGGTGCAGCTGGCTTTTTATCCACCGGCTGAGCCGCTGCTGGTTTCGCTTTAGGCTCTGATTTCGGCTCTGGCTTAGCTTCTGGCTTAGATGCTGGCTTTGCCGCAGGTTTTGGCTGCGCTTTGGGTTCAGGCTTTTTCGGCGCAGGCTCGTTAGCCGGCTTATCACCTTTCGGCGTCGGCGCTTTGCCACTGCCATGCAACTCGTCCAGCAAGGATTCAAATTCGTCGTCTGTTATTTCGTCGTCTTTTGCGGGCTCTTTCTGCTTTTCTTGTTTTTTCTCAGCACTTTGAGGCGCTTTGCCGCTCCCATGAAGTTCGTCCAGCAATGACTCAAATTCGTCATCTGAAATCTCATCACTGTCTTCATTTACCTTGGGTTTGGACGCCGCTGGCTTATCTTCTTTTCCGGGACCTTTGCCTTCACCATGCAACTCGTCCAGCAAAGCTTCAAATTCATCGTCCTGAATTTCGTCAATGCTCTCGCTGCTGCTTTCTTCTGCTGCAGGTTCTGGTTCCGGAGCTGTTTCCGCGGCGGGTTCGTCTTTTGGAACCTCTATAGGTTCTTCGTCCTCGGACTCTGGTTCACTTAACTTATGCAATAATTCCAGTAACTCTGGTGAAGCTGCTTCAGGCTCTTCTTTAGCGCGCACCTGCGCAAACTGAGTATTGATAGTATCCAAAGACTGAAGAATCACGTCCATCAAGTCGGAAGTGACAGTACGTTGACCATTACGCAGGGTATCGAATACGTTTTCCGCACCATGACAGGTATCAACCAGAGCTCCCAACGACAGGAACCCGGCACCACCTTTAACCGTATGAAAGCCACGGAAAATAGCATTCAACAGGTCTTTGTTTTGCGGATCATTTTCCAGTTCAACTAGCTGTTCAGACAGTTGCTCGAGGATCTCTCCAGCCTCGATCAAAAAATCCTGCAGAATGTCTTCGTCCATATCAAAGCTCATGCGACTGATGCTCCTAGAAACCTAAACTGGACAACAAATCGTCCACTTCGTCTTGTCCGCCAACCACGTCATCGCGTTGATCAGCATCGATAATTGGGCCTTCGGCATGGGCTGCATCTTTCTTAGGCGCAGACCCTGCTTTTTCCGCGTTACGACGTTCTTCTTCTTTACCAAATATCTTCAGCAATTCAATCAGGTTCTTTTCAACGTCTTCGACCAATTGAATAACCCGACGAATCACTTGCCCGGTAATATCCTGAAAATCTTGCGCCATAAGCACTTCAGTCATTAACCCATGCACTTGAGGCATATTTTCGCCACAGCGCTTAAGTACGTCATCGACCTCATGACATAAAGACTTGAATTCATTTAACTGAATATCGTTGCTCATTAACCGGTTCCAGGCCGGCATAACTTTCTCGACACGGTGATGCATATCGTCTGCAAGTGGTAGACAGGCTTCTACGGCATCCATGGTGCGATTCGCGGCGTCTTCAGTTTTTTCAATGACATACAGCAGACGATTTTGCGCGTCCGGAAGATCATCCTGCGTCATTTGCACAATGCGAGGGTCAACCTGAAAGTCCTGGAGCGCTTCGTGGAGGTCTCTTGTTAACTGGCCTACAGAGGTAAACAACTTGTCATTACGACGGTTGTAAACATCTTCCAGTAATTGGTTAGCCTGCTGTTGTTTCCCGTCTTCAAGCAAGGCTACTAATTCCTTGGCTTGCTCCAGAGAAAGATCATGGGCGTTATCAGACATAGTCGTTCGCCCTTTAGCTGATTCGTTCGAAAATCTTGTCGAGCTTTTCTTTCAACGTTACGGCTGTAAATGGTTTAACAATATAACCATTTACTCCAGCTTGAGCTGCCATAATGATCTGCTCTCGCTTGGCTTCCGCTGTTACCATTAACACCGGTAAATGAGCCAGGTTATCGTCCTTGCGAATTTCACGCAGCAAGTCGATTCCCTGCATACCCGGCATATTCCAGTCGGTTACGACAAAGTCGAAATCACCGTTCTGCAACATGGGCAATGCGGTATTACCGTCATCGGCTTCCTGTATATTGGTAAAGCCAAGATCACGAAGTAAGTTCTTAATGATTCGTCTCATTGTAGAGAAGTCGTCCACAACGAGAATTTTCATATTTTTATCCAAAGCACCCTCCACTGAGGCTCTCGATTACAACCAAAGTTTATTCAACCCAATTTTGCATTCGCGACTTCAGTCGCAACATTGCCTGACTGTGAATTTGACTGACTCGTGATTCACTCACGCTCAGCACTTCACCTATCTCTTTTAAATTCAATTCTTCGTCATAATACAACGAAAGCACCAAAGCTTCACGTTCTGGTAACGAAGATATTGTCGAAACCAGCGCTTTATGAAACGCCGCGTTCTCAACATCTTTTTGTGGCTCATAAGCTGAACCCGTTACCTGCTCTGGCATGATAGCATCTTCTGATACACCAAGATCTTCAATACCAACTATTCGTCCCGTGCTGACATCCCGCAAAATATGATGATATTCATCCATACCCATATTCAGTTTGGCGGCCACTTCCGTGTCTTTTGCATCGCGTCCGGTTTCATTTTCAACCTGACGAATGGCTTCCAGTACGCGCCGATGATTACGATGAACCGAGCGCGGAGCCCAGTCACCACGACGAATTTCGTCCAACATCGCACCACGAATGCGAATGCCGGCAAAGGTTTCGAAACTGGCGCCTTTACTGTTATCAAAGTTACGCGCAGCTTCTAATAAGCCAATCATGCCTGCCTGGATCAAATCGTCCACTTGCACACTGGCTGGAAGTCTAGCCATCATATGGTGTGCAATACGCTTAACCAGCCCGGTATGCTGTTCAATAATAGCATTCCGGTTGTCAGCAGTGGCGGCATAAACGGCAGCTTTATTCATTGGCAACATCCCGCTAACTCTCGTTATCGGCAGAAGTTATCAATTGTTCAAGAAAAAATTCTAAATGTCCGCCGGCTTGAGCAGGAACAGGCCAGTCAATGGCTTTCTTAGCCAAAGCTTTTATCGCTAAAGAGGCTGGTGATTTTGGATAAGCCAGTACCATAGGTTGTTGTTTTCTAACAGCTAAGCGCAAGTTATCATCAAAGGGTATAATCGCGGCAAGCTCTAAAGCGACGTCTAAAAACCGGTCGGTTACTTTCGTCAATTTATTGAACAATACTTGTCCGTCGCGCAGATTTCTTACCATATTGGCAACCACCTTGAATTTAAACAGGCCTTGCTCCCGACTCAATACTTTTATCAGTGCATATGCATCGGTAATTGATGTTGGTTCATCACAAACCACTAATAAAACATCCTGTGACGCTCTGGCAAAGCTGACAACGGTATTACCAATACCAGCTGCGGTATCGACAATTAATACGTCATAGTTTCCCTGAAGCTGGCTGAAGGCTCTTATTAATCCGGCGTGCTCAGATTCACTCAAGTCCACCATAGAACGCGTTCCCGATGTTGCCGGAACAATTTTGATTCCTGCCGGGCCTTCAATCAGAATATCTTCCAGCTCACACTGCCCACTCAACACATGAGAAAGGTTGCGCTCAACCCGCAGGCCTAACATAACATCGACGTTAGCCAGACCTAAGTCGGCATCCAGCACTAATACTCGTTTGCCCTGCTTTGCCATTGCGATAGCCATATTCAGCGACACGTTGGTTTTCCCAACGCCGCCTTTACCACCAGTTACCGCAATAACTTTTACTTTCGATTGTTTCATTCTTCGCAGACCGCTTGCTTGATCCATCGGGCGTATCTCTTTTCTGACTAGATTGATAACAGCTTCATATTATATTGGCTCATTCAGCGAGAAAACGCCTCATTCCAGTACGATTTTGGCACGTCTGACACTGAGGAACAAATGCTTTTATCAAGCAGCCGCTCAGCCTCGGCAACCATAAAGTTGGCATCCGCTACCCGAATGTCTTCAGGTACTTGCTGACCATTTGTTAAATAGCCAACTGGTAAGCCATGTTCTATTGCTACGCTGATACTCTCACCTAAACTTAAGCATTCGTCCAGCTTAGTAAAAATGCAGCCAGACAAAGGTAATGCTTTAAACTGCTTAACAGCATCCATCAGCACCTGGCTTTGTGATGTGGCAGACAACACCAGATAAGGGCGGATGCGCAGCCGGGAATTCTGAATTAACTGGCTTAACTGTTCATTCAAACGCTTATCGCGTTGGCCCATGCCTGCCGTATCAATCAAAATAAGACTTTTTTGACGTAGCGCAAGTAATGCATCTGCCAGTTCCTGTGCATTTTTAGCCACTTTGACCGGACACCCTATTATACGACCATAAGTTTGTAATTGTTCACTGGCGCCAATACGAAAGGTGTCTGTGGTAATTAAAGCCACTTTATCGGCACCATGGCGTTGCGCATAACGAGCCGCTAATTTAGCAATCGTCGTTGTTTTACCTACACCGGTGGGGCCAACTAAAGCGACCGCACCACCGCGTGTCAAAATATCGTCAGAGGTGGTATTCAGTTGGCCTTCCAATAAATGCAAAGTCTGTTCCCAGGCCTCATCATCTGATCCGCCTTCAGGAATAAAACACGCAATCTGGTCGGCAACTCGTTCGCTCAAGCCCATATCCATTAACCGATTCATCAGCATAGAGCGGGTTGGTTCTTCACGATCCATTTCTTGTTTCATCAAGCCGCTCAACTGGTGTTCCAGCAATTGACGAATACCATTGACCTGAGAGCGCAGTTCAGCAATGGCCTGGGAGTCGTCGGCTGCCGGTGCGTTTACTTGTTCAGGGAAAATATCGTCGTTGAGTTGAGAGTCAGCAAAGTTTTGAGACTCTGGTTGAGGCTCTGGTTCAGCCTGCGGCTGCGCGGCTGCACGTTGCGCAGGCTGTTCAGCCTGTGCCTGACGCTGTAACAATTCCTGCAAAGATTCAGCCGGCACTTCTGGCGTCTTTGACGCGGCCGGCTCATTCGGCGCTTGTTCAGCCAATGGCTGTGCCTGTTGCGCATCGGGGTCAATGGCTGCAACCAGCTCAATACCACCGTTTACTTTCTTATTGGACAGGATAATAGCATCCGGACCTAAAGTTTCTTTAACCTGTTGCAAACCACGGCGCATATCTTCGGCAAAAAAGCGTTTAATCTTCACAAGCGACTCCCGTTACTCTTGTGTGGCGGTTTGTTCACCACCTTTTTGTTGTCCACCAATTGAGCTGACAATGCGAATTTGTTTATCATCCGGTACTTCCTGATAGGACAACACACGCATACCATCGGTAGCGTGACGCGCAAAACGCGCCATGGTTGACCTCAGAAGTCCAGAAGTCAGCAGTACTGAAGGCTCACCATTCATTTCCTGCTGCTGATGCACTTCGCGTAATGACTGTTGAAGGCGTTCGGCCAAACCAGGTTCGATTCCGGCCCCTTGCTGATTTCCGTCATTACCAGCCATTTGCAATGACTGATGCAACATCTGTTCCAACTCTGGTGCCAAAGTTATGACAGGCAACTCTGCGGCTCCCTCAGCAATGTCCTGAACAATTAAGCGACGTAGTGAGATTCTGACTGCAGCCGTCAATACTTCAGGGTCCTGGCTACGTCCTGCATACTCAACCAAAGTTTGTACAATGGTGCGCATATCCCGAATCGCAATGCCTTCATCCAGTAAGTTCTGCAGTACTTTCACAAAGTTACCCAGTGACAATAGATCCGGAATCAGGCCTTCAACCAGCTTAGGATGAGTACGGCCCAGACGGTCCAGCAATTCTTGTGCTTCTTCGTGACCCAGTAACTGAGATGCATGATTGGTTACAATCTGACTTAAGTGCGTAGCGACTACAGTTGCAGCGTCAACCACGGTATAACCCAGAGTTTGTGCGTGCTCTCGTTGTTCCGGACGGATCCAGACGGCATCAAGACCGAAGGCAGGATCTTTTGTCTTCTCACCGTCCAGTTCACCGAATACCTGCCCCGGGTTAATCGCCATCTCCCAGTCATGACGAATTTCAGCTTCGCCCATGGTCACACCCATAAGAGTAATGCGATAACTGTTGGGGCCTAAATCGAGATTGTCCCGAATGTGTACGGCGGGAACAAGGAAGCCAAACTCCTGAGACTGCTTCTTACGTACGCCTTTAATTCGTGACAGCAATTCACCGCCCTGCTGCTTATCCACCAAAGGAATTAAGCGATAACCGACTTCCAGGCCAATGGTGTCTACATGGCGCACGTCATCCCAGCTAAGTTCTTTTTGTTGCGCCTGCTGAACTTGTTGCTCCTGCTCTTTCTCGACCAGCTCGCCTTCTTCAGTTTTGCTTTTCTTGAGTTTGAAGTACGCGGCGCCCGCTAACACAGCAGACATACTTAAGAAAGCCAAGTGCGGCATGCCAGGGATAACCCCCATGGCAAAGAGTACCGCACTGGTAATGACCAAAACCTTAGGGTTATCGAGCAATTGCAAAACAACCGCATCGCCCATGTCCTGGCTGTTATTTTCACGAGTAATGATAATGGCAGTCGCAACTGACAGTAACAATGACGGAATTTGAGCTACCAAGCCATCACCAATGGTTAACAGGGTATAAACCTCAACGGCCTCATTAAAGGTCAGGCCATACTGGATCATACCAATGAGCAGCCCGCCAATAATGTTGATAAAGAGAATAAGAATACCGGCAATGGCGTCACCTTTAACAAACTTGCTGGCGCCGTCCATAGAGCCGTAAAAATCAGCTTCACGGGTTACATCGCTGCGTCGTGCTTTGGCTTCTTCCTGGTTAATTAGGCCCGCGTTAAGGTCAGCATCAATGGCCATTTGTTTACCAGGCATAGCGTCAAGGGTGAAGCGAGCGGTTACTTCTGAAATACGGCCGGCACCTTTGGTGATAACCACAAAGTTGATAATAACCAGAATGGCGAACACCACCAGGCCGACAGTGTAGTTACCACCTATGACCACGCTACCAAAAGCTTCAATAACAGAGCCTGCAGCACCTGGCCCGTTATGCCCTTCTAATAAAACAATACGCGTAGAGGCAACGTTAAGGCTTAAGCGTAGTACCGTAGCAATAAGCAAAACGGTAGGAAAAGCGGCGAAATCCAGCGGACGTTGGGTATAAACCGCCACCAGCATAACTACCAGTGACAAAGTAATTGAAAATGAAAAGAGAACATCCAGCACCACAGCCGGAATTGGCAAAACAATCATCGCCAGAATGGCCATAATGGCCAAGGGTGTTCCAAAACCTTTGATCAGATGCGCATTGTTCTGCGTGAAATTTCTAAAATTTACTAACTTTTCGGCACCGCCCGCCATACGTCTTCCTGTTGCGTCAAAAAGTTGAACCTGCGGTGTTTTATTCAAGAATCGAGCCAGCTTTCGTTTTATTCGGAGGTTATCTTACATTCGTTTCAGTTGGGGCTTACAGACAAAGCTTAAACAGCTTCTATACTCGTTGCTCTTCTTCAAAATAATGTGTTTTTATGCGCGGTTACTCTCTTATGGAATTGGTCGTGGCAATGGCTGTCAGTGCGGTGCTTGGTGCTTCTGCCCTGCCAATATTTACTCAGCAGACAGAGTCTTTGTTGCTTCAAAAAGAGGCTGGCCGCTGGCTGTCTTATTTGCAGCTGGTAAAAGCCAGGTCCATAGCGAATAAGGAATCTATTGAAATCGACTTAGTCAAATTCAGCAATAACTCCGAAGCCTCAGGTATTCAAACCGAATACACCTATAGCCCCTCCGCGTCGCTTACTTTTTATGGAGAGTCATCTGCCGCGAAACCCGGGCATATCAAACTAATAGGCAAAAGCAGGCAGGTAAAAGTTATCATAAGCAGTATCGGTCGTATTCGATTGTGCTTAAGTGAGGGTAGCTCACTTCCGGGAATCCCCCCATGTTAATAGTTTCTGAGCGTGGCAGTAGTTTAGTAGAAGTTCTTATAGCATCGGCTATTGGTGCGATAGTTGTTCTGGCGGCACAGCAGCAAATGCAATGGCAAACAGGGGTGCAACACCGCCAGCTAATGCGGGTCAATTTACTATTAGGTGCCCAGTCAGTTGCAAATCAGTTTTTTGAAACTTTAAAAAATGCCGCCGCAGCGCAAATTTCGAACCCTCAGGGCAATTGCTATTTGTTTCCTCAGCAAAACGGAGGCTCAGTTGGTTTCAGGGTCAGGAATGAACAGCTACAGCATAACTCAATGACTCTCGATTGCGCCGGGTATGGCTGGCAGTCCCTGACCGATAAGTCTCAATTCAAAGTCACGCAATTTACTGCTGACTCTTACTCTCCGGAATCTGGTAGTGGGTTATCAAAACTCGTTGTAACTTTAACCGTTACCAATAATGCGCAGAAACACGTTTTCAAACGAACAATCACTCCTCTGGTTAAC
>Ga0207897_100248_pt1 | contig 21575 bp, 14 predicted proteins | sample LinPmetageLP42_FD_184054 | JGI IMG/M metagenome (GOLD analysis project Ga0207897, IMG submission 184054) | Marine viral communities from the Pacific Ocean - LP-42 (SPAdes) | ecosystem: Environmental > Aquatic > Marine > Oceanic | place: Pacific Ocean | collected 2010-08-27
GTGGCGGTGGTGCCGAAAAATGATGGTGCGCCTTGCAAACCAATTAGCAGAAAACGGTGATAGCGTTGAAATGATTCTGTTAACCGCAGGCGGGGTAAATAAACCTTTTTTAAGTAAATCAGTCACCTTAGTTGAATTAAACTCGACACGTACTTTATCGGCTTTTTCCCCTTTGCGTAAACATTTAAAAGCATCGCAACCAGACGGTATCTTGGCTGCGTTAACTCATGTTAACGTGATAACCAGTGTAGTGTGCGCCAGTTTAGGGTGGTTATCACGTTTATCCGTCAGCGAGCGAAACACGTTTTCATTAGACAGGAAGGTAAACAACGGCCTGGTAATGAAAGCGACTTACGCCATAGCCCCTTTTATCTACCGTTTCATACCCAACTCTGTTATCGCCGTTTCAAAAGGAGTTGCCGACGACCTAGTAGCATGTTCTGTCGTTAGGCAAAAAGATGTATGTAGCGCATCAAATCCGGTTATTACTAACGAAACACTCGAAGCCGCTAAGCAACAGGCTAAGCACCCTTGGCTAACGAACAAAACAGGTAAGACGGTGGTTGCAGTAGGTCGCCTTAGCGATCAAAAGGGTTTTGATATGCTAATCGATGCCTTTGCTACGGTTTTGAAAGAGGTAGACGCGCGATTGGTCATTTTCGGTGAAGGTGAATTACGCGATGAACTTCAGCGTAAAATCGAGCAACATAATATCAGTCAATCAGTTGACTTAGCTGGCTACACTGACAACCCCATTGCAGAAATTAAACAAGCTGACTTATTCGTCTTGTCTTCACGTTTTGAAGGAAGTCCAAATGTATTGGTCGAGGCGATGTCGGTAGGGTGTAAGGTGGCTGCTTTTGATTGCCCTTCGGGACCGATGGAAACACTCGATGGTGGCAATGTAGCCCCCTTAATTGAATACAAAAACGTATCTGCTCTAGCGCAAACCATACAAGCTGAACTGGCCACCGATAACAGTTTAGAGAACCGTAATAGGATTATTGGCGCGGTAGAGCGATTCAGTGCTGAAAATTCAGCGAATGAATATCGACAACTCATTTTCGCCAATACTCGCGAGAAGTAAATGGCGACTATGAAAATAACTCTCGACACGTTAAAACGCGTATATTTATTTACCACTGTTTTTTATTACTTCGGTTTTTTGAGCTTTACTTCGCGCATTTTAAGCGGTGGAGGCTCAAGTGATTTAATGAGCGCGAATGCCTCGGGCAATGCCGCAAAGCAAGTTATTGGTATTCTTTTATTGCTTTCAGGGGTTTATCTGTTATTGAAAGTTGATAAGAAATTATTATTTTCCATGCTCATTAAAAGTCTATGGTGGTGGGTGTTAATTGCTTTCTTTCTAGCATCTATTTATTGGTCATATGAGCCAGGAATCACCTTCCGTCGCAGTATTGCTTTTATTACCTTGGTTGTTGCCGGCTTTTGCGTTGTATCTCATTTCACCGCTGAATCTTTGATGTATTTTATCGCTAAGGCGATATTTGTTGCCGCAGTCATGGGGCTTATTTATTTGGTGATCTCCCCCAGCAACGCTTTAGGCGGTCATGGTGAGGGTGACAGAGCTAATATGTTCATCGGTATCATGAGTGATAAAAACGGCGGTGCGCGCTTATATGCTTACGGTATCTTGATTTTGGTTGGGTTGGGGTACTACCGAGCGCGTAATCATAAAATAATGCTGGCAGTTTTAGGTGTCTGTTTAATTTTTGCCAACTCAGCAACTGCTATAGTTATGGTATTTGCAGGTGTTGGTCTAATAACGCTATTTAAGATTATGCGTACACATAGCCCAAATGTAAATTTACGTCGCGTAATCATCATTACTTTGCTGCTCATTGCCGCAGCAGTTGTCGTTTCCTATTTATACGCTTTTTTATTAGAACTACTTGGGCGAGACCCGACTTTAACTAACCGAACTGTCATTTGGGGACTGCTTGATGAATATATTCAAGCTGAAAGTACCTTGGGATATGGCTTTGGTGCTTTTTGGGTTAGTGATGCGGTAACCAGTTTTGTAGATCGCTGGAGTTATATAGGAAATGCCCACAGTGGTTATTACGAAGTCATGCTGTACGGGGGGAAAGTTGGTCTGTTTTTGGTGATCTTTCTTACCCTTAAAATTGTCAAAGATTTGGTGCAGGGTTATATCGTCAGTGAGAAAAATGGACTGCTTGCTGCGCTCTTAGCCATTATTTTAATGCAATGCATAGTGAATTACATTGGTTTTGTCATTATGAACCACAATAGCGCTGACATGCTTATATATGCCGTTATTTCATTTGTCGCTATGCTCTCTATTACTGACAAGAGGCCTGCCAGCGAAATAAAAAATCCCTCTTTAATGGTGAAAAATTTATAAATTATGATAGTCAATGCGAATCTAAATCCGATTTATTCAGATGTCTCTGTCATTATACCTGCCTACAATTGCAGCCAAAGTATACTCAGAGCGCTAGAGTCTATTTTTATGCAAAGCGCACCGCCAAAGGAAGTTATAATTGTCGATGATGGCTCACAAGATGATACACAGGGTGTGGTAGAGGGCAGCGAGTACGCTAACCGTGTAACATATGTAAAACAAACCAATGCAGGCCCTTCTAAAGCGCGTAATAACGCAATTTCATTAGCTACTTGTGAATGGTTAGCTTTTCTAGATGCAGATGATTTGTGGGTAGATAAAGATAAGCTTCGCCTACAAATGGAACTGATTGATAAACATCCAGACGCAGTATTAATTGATACTTATGCTTCGGTGGATTGGCATGGTCAGCGAGAGGAGACTGAATCGCGTCAGAAAGACGGCGATGTTTTAAAGCAGTTCCTTTATAGCAATATTATTAATGCCACCTCATCTGTTTTAGCCAAGCGAGAAGACGTTGTTGAAATAGGTGGGTTTGTCGATGATTTACGCTTCGGTGAAGACAGGCTACTGTGGGCGCAACTAGCTAAAGTCGGGGGGGTGTACACATTGCCGCTGGTGACGGTTAAAAAATTTAATGCAATGGGTAACTTAACCTCAAAAGGCGATAAAAACTACCATTATCGCGTTGATTTAGTGAATAGGTTGCTCGGGTTTATTGATGCACCGAAGTCAGAACTTGCCGATATTTGGTTAACAAATGTAATCGACTTTTTCCGGTTAAGCTTTAAAGCAAACGATCCTGCCACTTATTTATTGATATTTAATGATACCCTAAAGCACAAGGGTGCTAAATTATGGCTTACCAAATATGGATTTTTGGCTATTCAAGCTAAGATATTTAGTAGTTTTACGCCTTTACTCTTTCTAAAAAGTAACTTAAAGAAATGAGGTAAAACAGACTCTGATACAGCGAAAATCTAGCTCAGCGGTGGTAGTAGGCTTTTTATTTTCCGCATAATTTTGACAAATAATGCTATGTTTATGTTTCAGTATTTTTAATGTAGACGATTCTTAAGAAGAGTTAGACTTGCAACTTCTTTGTAAGTCTAGCACCTCTGTTGCTCTGGATACTTTCTAATAGCAAACTCAAGGATGTCGCTAATGAATAAAATATCACTACAGCTAACAGAAAAACTCGCCTTTTTCCTTGCCTCGCTCTGTTTTTGCCAAAGTCTATCGGCCACTGTGATTAGTACAGCGGTAACAGCAGAAGCTTACACCGTTAGTTATCCAGAACCTGATAAAGGCTGGAGAGAGCATGATGCGGGGATGGAGTATGCCTCGGCTCTTACCCGCTCTGAGATTTATGATACGAGCGTCTACGCCGATGCTTACATTGAGGCGAATGCACGAGGTGTTGCTATTTTGTCTATGAATAAGTATGAGGCTAGCGCTGCAAGTGGAAGCGCCACGATAAGTTATCAATTAGAAAATGATTCATCACTCGCACAACAGTTCGATCTGCGATTCAGCCCTCTTTCTGGCTACTTACAAGCTTATTGTGCTGACCCTGAAGATTTGTTCAAAGACGGTAGTGGATCAAGACTACCGTGCGCTGCTGATGACTTTTCTTCTGCGAGTTACGCTGCAAAAATCTTGCTAAATGACGAATTGATTTGGTCGAGTATGGCTAGTGTGCGCTCAGACATTATTGGCGTTGATGTTGTCACCGAGGGGGCTGTGCTGGGCGTTTTTGATGCTGAAACCTATTCATATCGCTGGGATACTCAATGGTTTGACCTTCCGCTCGGTGTATTCGAGCCAAACGAAAAATTGAATCTTGTTTATAGTGTCAGTGTAGTAACTGATGGCAAAGCGAGCTTAGACGGTACAGCAACTTGCGAGCCTTTTAATTGCTCTTATCCTGAAAACAATGCCTTTGCAGAATATGGCTTTCTGCAGTCTATTAACTGGCCTGAGAGCATTTTTCAATTTTCGACCAGTTCAATTTCAGTCAATGAGCCTATTCATTTAGGGCTGTTAGGCTTGGCTGCGCTTCTGATTATTCGTTTGAAACGAAATGATTAGCGCATTTCATATTCGTTACTTGAAGGTTGTTGATGAAATTGCGCAGTTAATCATTTCGTCAAACCAATCAAAATTTCGAGGTCGAACAGCCGCTTTTGTTTTTCATCAGCTCAGTTCGATCTTATTTAGTTCACACTGAATAAGGCGTAACGTTTTTAACTTCTTTTCGACGCTTTGGCCGTTCGAAGAATAGCTTGATCGGTTGCTTTGTATATAGCTTGCTCGCAATGATACCAATACATACTGCTAATCCTACCGCTATAAGTATATTGGCTGAAAACGAATAAAGGCCAATCTTACTTAATAACATCCGTGTCGCAGCAGGTAACGCAAAATGTGTGAGGTATATGAATAAACTAATGCTCCCTATATATACGCTAAATTTAAATAGCATAGTATTTTTAAATACTAATTCAGCGCGATAGCAAATAATTAAAAATGAGATCGCCATAAATAGGGAAACAATAGGTTTAGTTACCCAGGGTAACTCTGAGCGAAATAGCGCTATAAATACCCCAAAACCGACAAAAAACAGTGGCCCCCATGTTGCTAACTTTTCATTCTTTATCATTTCGATCAACCAGTTACCTTTGAAAAAACCAATGGCATAGAACAGATAAACCCAAGCGAAACGCTCGAATATACTTCCTGAGAACCAGCCAAAGTAATAACTATTTAAAAGGTTCGCTGCGAGAGCAACGCTAATTACCAAGCTTGGGGGCACGTTTTTGATAAGTAAGGTAACAAAATGCGAAAGTGCTAGCGCATAGATAAACCAAATGGTGGGTACTGGGTCCCACAAAATTAATAGTATTTCATCTGCAGCCATATTGGTATTAGTAAAACTATTTGAAAATAATCTTACTAAATAAATAATAATGCTCCACACAAAATATATATAAACCCAATCTAATAGCTTCGAGCGATGCTTTTGAATTGGTTTATTGCAGATTGAGTTTCTAATAAGAATCCCTGATACCATAAAAAACATCGGCATCAGCCAGCTTCTAAAAAAATTCGTTAATGCTTGAATGGCTTCAGCGCCAAATTGAAAACTATTGAGTATTCCTTCACATGTGTGATAAGTGACGACTAGGCAAATACCGATACCTTTAGCTAAATCAAGGTATTTTTGGTGACTCATTACATAAAGTTTTGGATCGCTCATATCGTGCGCCCCTCGGTTAAAGGTAGTTGTCTATCAGCTGGCTCATAGCAGTAAGAAGGTCGCATCCAGCTTAAGAAAAATGGCAAAATGGACTGAATGGTAGAAAACAGGCTTTACTTTCTCTTACTGTGCTAGAAACAAGTTTAGGTGTTATTCGCTATAGCTTTAGCAGTTTTTGAGCCATATAATTTGCTTAAGTGCGAAGATGTTGGTAGTAGCGGGAAGGTTAATCTAATGTATTGTTACTTAACGTTTTTTAATTTCTCTTTTTTCCGTTTATAAATTAAAAAGATAGAATCTCAGGGCTCAGAATATAGTAATGAATAGAAGTTAAGGTAATAAACGAATATGTGTCACCTTTTTCCGACTCTCCACACAAAAGTACCGAAAATTGCTAATAAAAAGTGAGTGGGAGGTGGCTGTGTATTATATATTAGCTAGGTGGTTTACGTGACCGCAGCTTCACTAACGGTTTTTAGTGTTTCGAAGATAAGAGTCTTTCTTAGCATACTATCTTCGAAAACAAGAGGCTGCACGTAGTAGTAGAGTCCCAAAGCGTTAATCAAAATGTCTCCTAGGCGTGAATATAAAAACTATTCCATTAATACCTATCCTGGTCATTGTACTACTGGTGATGTTTGCTAGCATTTAACCTAATAAATATTCCCATTGTTTAGGTTGTAGTTCAGCTTTTTACAATTCTTTTGAGCTTTCTTAAAACTTTGCGCACAAATGATTTTTTGTGAGCGGCGACATTTTGTTTTGGAAAGGGTGTTGTTGGTATAGGCACTTCGAGGAAAGGGCATAATTTTTCCCATCCATCCCCTTGCGTGACATCAAACACTAACAGTTCGTTTTCTCTGCCTTCGAAGTGTTTAGTCACTTGTTGATAATGATTGTTAAATTGTTTTGTCCAACCCTCTCTATCAATTGTAAGCCATTGGATATCCGCGTCTGGGTTTTTTCTTTTTCTTTCTTGGTTTCGTATCACATGTTTTTCGCGGCTATTGAGCCAGCCATCTAAGTCCCTAATATTCAGTATGAATTTACTGTTTGGGTACTGTTTATCAAACTCTTTTACGATATCAACGGTTGAAGGCCCTAAATCCCAATCTGAGAATGCCTCATAGTGCTCCAACCCCTTGAGTATGTTATCACCAGCGAGATAATTGCTTTGAATAATATCCTTAATATTTCTCTCTTCAGCGCCCTTAAAATGCACGCTTTCTATATTCAACATTAAGAACGCGTCATGCAAAGAGGATGTTCCCGTTTTGTTTAACCCGACACAAAATATCTTTTTGTTCATCTTATTTCGTCCACTATCGTTAAGCTGTTGGGCAACTGCGCTTTATTCCACCTGTACTCGTTTGTACTCAATTTTCTAGTTTTTTTGAAGGTGTGCACGGGTGAAGCAAGGTCTGCGCCAAACAAAAAGCTAGCTTGAGTACATGCAGTGTTAGGGGGCGTAATCGTCACGCTCGCAGAGTGAAATTGGCACTACTATGGCGCAAGAACGGTACTATCGCGGGGCGAGGCTGTCATTGTCGCAGGGCGAGATTGGGGTTGAGCCAATACGGGGCAACTGCGGGCTAAACTGGCCTTAATCTACCGATAGCAGGTTTACGCATTCGCGATATCAGCAAATAATACCCTTTGTTTTAGCGAGCCAAAGACTTCGGTTAATCGTCTGCTTTTATAGACGGTTAGCAGACTAGCTTTCATTTATCTGCAAACATATTCCTTTATAAACTGCGCATGTACCAGAGTGAGATCACTCGTTTATGTAGCTGGCACGTAGTTCGCATATTTTTCGTATAAACAATGGGCTAGGGCTATGTGTAATTTGGCTGATCAGTCATAAGTAAGGGAAAAGCGCATTCGCTTTTTTACATTGAAATTCAAGTGTCATTGTGTGACCCCTAAGTGAATATTTGTACAGGAGTATATGTGAGAGTTGTAAGGCAATACGTAGAGAAAGCACAAGATCTCACCAGTCTAAAAGGAATACGGTTATTGAGGCGAATGACGCCTAAACAATTTTCTTCACCGTCAGTGTTGCTTTTGTCGTATCCTCGAAGTGGATCCTCGTGGGCTGGCAAAATACTGGCTACATCAAAACAGTTGGCGTATTTACGAGAGCCCATCACTCAGCCTTACTTAAAACGGCTGGGGGGCGAGCAAGCGGTTTTTAACGTGGAAGATAGTCACTCCGATTTTGAAAAATACAGACAATTGGCCGACGAGGCGTTCGCTGGAATACCCAGAGTACACAGAGGTGTAATTGATAATAAAAGAGACTTCTTGCCTTTTGCAAAAAACACCAAGCAAAAATTGTTGATCAAAGAGGTTAACCCGGGCGCAGCAAAGTTTTATTGCACGCGGTATAACTTGTTTTTGTGCTTGTTATTGCGCCATCCGGCTGCTGTCGCGTTAAGTTTTCATGAAAGGGGGTGGTTGCAGCGGCACAGCGAACTATTAACCGACGAATCTGAGCTTGATGAATGGGGGCGCTTCGGGAAACTATACGGTACTTTTGTGGCAGAGGCAGTAGAGGTTGTCGCACAACATCATCATGCTAAAATTATTCAGTACGAGGCGTTAGTGAGCGACCCTAAACAGCAGTATGCAAACCTTTTTAAAGCTTGCGGTGTGGCCATGCCAGACAACTTCGATTCGGTCATTGAGCAATACTGTTACTCGAAATCCGACTTAAGTAGTGGTTATCAAACCCAAAGAAATTCACAACTTACCGCACAGAAATGGAAAACTAAGCTCTCGGCTGAACAAATAAACTCACTGCGAGAAGGTTACTTAAAAAGCGCATTAGCTTATTACCGTGAGCCCAGTGATTGGCCCAGCTAGCGTTTTAAGGTCAAACACGGTTGAAGGGGTGATAATTTCCCCGGTAGCCATGTTTTTGCCCGCGATAATATGCTTGGGCTAATATGGGGGACGGTGACGCTCTCTCTTGTATTAGTCGAAAATCTTGCCTTTAGATTGTGTGTATCGAGCTTCGAAGAAATGCGCTTAGCCGATATGAGATTAAGCTTGAGGGCGAAGCTGGTCCTAACTCACACTCAGAAGATTCACCTAGTCACTGCGCCAGCAAATAAACCCCCTCGCGCTAGCAAGCTTACCGCTGGCGCCAATTGTCTTTTTTTACAGACTACTTACTTCCATTTTGTAAGGTTTACACCCTGAGTGGTGTAAATAACCTTCGGTTACCCTTAGCCTTTATAGCAATGTACCACCATGACTAGGCCTTGTGGCATAGGGCTTTTAAGAGACTGTGACGGAGAAACAGTCCTTAGTTGACTCTGTGTAAAACGGCGAAATTAAAGCTGGTACAAGCATTGCTGTAGCAGTATTGCGGTGTCGTGCATGACGAGTGTAAACGACGACGAAGTATTTTTCAGGTCATGGCAGTTAACCGCAAAGAGAACAGTTTCGTGAAACCGACTTTGCGCTAAATATAAGGGGTAGGAAGTTGAATTTATTTAGAAAGAAAGTCGATGACAGACGTTATCAAAACGAGTTTGAAAGTAAGGCTCAGTCGCTGGCCTATTATTGGCAACCTAAGACGAAAGCACCGAATATTGGCGATTATTTAGCCTTAGATACAGTGCAACAAATGCTGCATTTAAAAAACAAATCTGTGCTGGATAAGCTCAATTCTTCCAATAAGTTATTATCAATAGGTTCAGTACTGCACTTTGCTGAAAATAACGATGTGCTCTGGGGGGCAGGTAGAAACGGTAAGGTAAGAGAAGATATGCACCGTTTCGAAAAGTTAGATGTAAGAGCCGTGCGCGGTCCATTAACGCGAGAATATTTAATTTCTAAAGGCATTGAGTGCCCAGAGCTGTATGGCGACCCAGCAATTTTAACGCCCCACTTTTATTCAGAGCAACTTATGTGTCCTGAGGGGCCCAGCCAAGAGTGCGTTATTGTTCCTCAGCTAAACGATGATATGAATTTTTACGCCGGATACGAAGCGCTTCTGGTTTCACCAAGGTTGTATCCTGGTGATTTTATTAAAGCTATTTTGAAAGGTAAAACCGTCATTAGCTCAAGTCTTCATGGTGTTATTTTAGCTGAGGCCTATGGCAGAAATGCAATTTTCCTTGATTCAGGTAGTGGTGAAACGCAGTTCAAATATGAAGATTACTATTCAGGGACAGGGAGAGATTCATACCACAGAGTCAGTGAAATCGAAGAAGCGAAAACCTTAGTATCGCAACCGATCCCTGATTTAAAAGCACGTCAAAACGCCCTTGTTGACGCATTCCCTTATGATTTGTGGGGCTAGTGATGAGCAAATATATCATTCAGTGTGTGTAAAGAAAGTGCCGCTAACTGCTAATAATTAAATATCAACTATTATAAAGTGGCACTTACTATCTTTTAGTAAATGCCGCTTGTTTGAAAACGCTGTCTCGCTAAAAGTAGGTAAAATGTCGCGTTTTAAAATTGTTCTTCTTTCCATTGTTTTGCGACTTCCAAAGCTCCTTCATGAGTAAAATGACCATAATCGAAAGCTAATGGAATATCTTCGAAGGTGATTGTTTTACAATGAACTAGCTCCTTTTCTGAAACACAAATTATATCAGTCAACGATACATAGGAGGCTCTAGGATTACTCTCTACTACTTTTTTGAATTTTTCGTTCATGTTTGAAAAAAATGAATAATCGTAATGCACGTTATTTTGAATATTGTCCACTCCAGCAGTCGCCAATAATCTCGGTAAATCTCGCTTGTATTCAATTGTTCTTCCAATAACTACTAGTTTATCTGTAAAAGCAGTCAAGTGGTTAACCGTAGACCGTAAATTTTCGAATTCAGTTTCTTCCCATCTAGCCGACAGAATAATTTTGTCAAATCGATATGATTTTACTAACTCATTTAAACCAAACGCCATTAGGTCAACACAACGCTTGCTGCCAGTTAAGGGCATTATGGGGCGGCACCCAGATGACGTGACTTGGCTTATAGTTTGGTTGGGCTCAGCTAATTGGTTGAGAGCGCTATTCCAATGTGCAGCGTGGCTATCCCCAATTAGCAAAATGTTATATTTTGTTTCGTCATAATTTATACATTGCTTCTTATCGAAGAATCTAATGTCATCATGCGCGGTTGAAAGAAAACAAGTACCAGCGTTAAATCCTGGTCTGTCATATTCGAGAAATGATGAGTAGTGTAACTGTTCACTATCAAACCTGCCGGTTAAGCCATTTGTCGAGTAAATCATTAGGGAAATTAGAGCAGCGCTTACGCCAATAGACGTTTTGAAAGTAACTTTATTACTTGTTTTAAAGCGTTTTGAGCTGAAAGGTAGTTCGATAAACTTCCAACTTAAGTATCCTAGAATAATTGAAGAAATGAGGATAATAATGTTAACGACTTGGGGGGCAATACTACTAGGGTTTAATTTAACAAAAACGATTATGGGCCAATGCCATAAGTATAATGAATAAGAGATGTTCCCAAAGAAACGATTTATCGGGTTCGCCATTACGTCAGAAAATGGACTTGAGGTATTGCCAGCTAAGAGTATCAATAAAGTAGCTATCGTTGGAATTAATGCGTTTATACCAGGAAATAATGTTTCTTCGTTATATGAAATGAAACATATTAAGAGTGTTATTAGTCCAATACCGCCCAATAAATTGCTACTCATTTTCGAAATCGAAAACCGATGAATATTGAGAGCTAAAAGACCACCCACAATAAATTGCTACTCATTTTCGAAATCGAAAACCGATGAATATTGAGAGCTAAAAGACCACCCACAATAAATTGCCAAAAACGCGTAGGTGAGATAAAAAAGGACATTGACGGTTCAACGTGAAGTAAGTATTCACTAAGTATGAAGCTAGCAACACCTATTAGTATTAAACTTATGTGGAGTCTAGCGGGTTTGTATTTAGATATGAGTAGGAGAAGAACCGGGAAGATAATATAAAATTGCTCTTCAACAGATAAAGACCAAGTGTGTAATAACGGAGCAAATTTTAAGTCGGCATCGAAGTAATCAGATTGCGTATAAAAAAACATATTAGAAATATACAAGAGTGTTGAGAGCACACTCTTCGCGAAAAGTGCTGTTTCTTTAGGTAGAAATAAAAAATATGCACCAAATGAGGAAGCGATTACAGTTGCTAGCAATGCAGGAAAAAGCCGTTTTATCCGACGAGCATAAAATGTACTTAAACTGAAAGTTTTTTTTGCTATGTCTCTACAAATGAATCCAATAATCAAATAACCAGATATAACAAAGAAAACGTCAACTCCCAAATAACCGCCCGGTAATCTATGAGGGCTTATATGAAACAATACGACGGCCAAGACTGCTATCGCTCTTAAGCCTTGTATATCCCAACGGTAACTAGTTTTCGTTGTCACAGAAATTCCTTTTAAGTTCACTTTTTAAATTTGGATTGCGGTTTGGCTAATATTGACATAGCAATAAGTGTTCCACAAGCTTGAGGGCCGCGGTTTATATTGTCTGCTTGGGTGTATTTAGTTTTTTTGTAAGTGCGGACAGCCTGGTAGTTTGTTCTGGTTTTAGCTATATGAAGGTAAATAACTAATAAGATGATGTTCTGTATTCAATTACCTTAGATTGCTTTCTAGGTTTGTCATGACTTCCTGTAAAACAATGAAGTAGAAGTCTGACAGATAATAAACGGTTTCCAATTTTCTGAATTTGTATGAATCAAATTAATACAATTCTTAAAGAGGGAATCTCAAAGGATTTTGTCGCATGTTTTCAATATTGCTTATTATTATCAGGATATTGCGCAAAACCAGCTAAATTCTTCATTTAGCTGGTTTGCATATTTATCATTTGAGTACGCCTTAAGCGGCGTACTGCCATAAGCTTACTTACGGCGTAAACGAAATACTGCAGCGGCTGCGCCTAATAATACAAGCAATGTTCCAGGGGCTGGAACGTCAGTCGGTGCACTAGGGTTAGCAGAAACGAACGTGAAGCGCACTGCATCGGCAATTATGTTTTGACCTGATGTAGAATTGCTGTCATCGATCATGATTGATGCGCCACTAAGATCAAAGCTATATTCGCCTAGGTCGTTCCAAACCGTGCCATTAAGTAACTGATTGACGACTAAGTCAGATGTGGTCGAACCAGAATCAATGGTGACTGCGGCGTTATCAGCACGTGTCGGGCCTGAGGTCCACATCATTTCCACTTTCCAAATACCAGCCACCCAATCGCTGCTACCTGTTGGATCCCACAGACCGAAATCGCCGGCAGAGTCCCTTGTATCGGCCATGTAATTATCGCCAAAATAGCCAGGCTCATAGGTGCTCAAGTTAAGGCCGCTTGAGCTAAAGCCTGCATCTGTGTTGTCAACAGTAATCACCGCTGCATTTGCGGCAATAGAGGTAGTTAACAATGCACCAGCAGCTAAACGGGAAAATATACGTCTTAAATCCATTTTATTGTTCCTACTAAGTTAAAATACGACATGTCTAACTGATTGAATTTTCTAATAAATGAAATTCAACCTCTTAGACTAAAGTCTAGATTAGCAAAAAGTGGGCCTTTATTATTTATCTATATTTTACAATGAGTTATTGTGGTTTTAGGTGTAAATAAATTTCAAGTGTAAAATTATCTGACATTATCTGGTGCAGAGTGTATGAAAATTGCTAACAAATTCGTACAATTATTGTACTAAAAAAGCAGCTGGGAATTGCTGGTTAGCCGAAAAGTGATACGAGCTTAGTCCATATCGATGACTGAGTGATCAGTGAATATAGCTGAAAGTAAATTAATTTTTGCTGGCTTAAATATACATGCTGTAGCCATACGTATTGTCTCGCCAATTATGATTAATAAATTATAACTACGCCTATCTTTACTAGCTTGATACAGCCAGTATTGGGTGTGCTGGTAAATCATTCAAAAATAGAGCACAAAGCTGATTAAAACTTTTCAAACACAAGGGTTTCTGCATCAGACGCTTCAGTATCTAAAATCTAGTGGATGACTTTTCGCACAAATGAAGCAGGGGCGTGCGTGATATTGCAAATTGCCTTGATACTTTAACCATTGTTAAAAAATCGCTAAGGTACTGATGTGAATGGCGATAAAAATGACAACGAATAATCATAACAAGAGGCTCTGGGATGTTGGTATCAAGTAGTAGAGGCGTTATTTTTTTATTGAGTGCGCTAGTGTACTTAGTGGCAGGTGTGGCGAATGCGCAAAACATTAGCGAATTTACTGATGGGATGGAGCACAAAGCTGGCTTTTTTGATTTTTATTATGACGGCGAGAACGACAAAGTTTATGTAAACATTGATAAATTAGCCCAGCCGTTTTTGTTTCAAAGCAGTATGCCACAAGGTATTGGGTCGAACGATATCGGCCTTGATCGTGGCCAGTTGGGAGAAACACGATTAGTGGAATTTCAGCGCTTTGGCAACAAGGTGCTACTTAAACAGCTAAACACCGCATATCGCGCTAGTTCAACCAACCCAGCAGAGCAAGCCAGTATCGATGAGGCCTTCGCAGACTCAGTGTTAGTGGGCTTACCCATTGTAGCGACCAGCAGTGATAGCGTGCTGGTGGATTACACAGATTTTCTACTCTCTGATATACACCAAATTGGCGACCGCTTAAGCGCAACTAAGCAAGGTAGTTACAAACCTGACGCGAGCCGCAGCGGAGTATACGTTGCCCGTAGTAAGGCCTTCATTGATAACACTGAGCTTGAGGCATTGGTGACTTTCGGCGGCACTAAACCTGGTGAGTACGTGAAGCAAGTTACCCCTGCGCCGAAAAGTATTTCGGTGCATTTGCATCATTCGCTTATTCGTTTGCCTGATAATAAATACCAACCCCGTCAATTTGCGCCCTTTTCGGGTTATTGGGCGCTGGGCTATCAGGATTATTCTGCCCCTATTGATCAGAGCATGAATACCCAGTTTATCCCTCGTCATCGTCTTTCTAAGAAAAACCCTAAGGCTAAAGTGAGTGAGGCGGTTGAGCCTATCGTATATTACCTTGACCCTGGCATACCTGAACCTGTGCTAGGCGCATTGCTCGATGGCGCACGCTGGTGGGATCAGGCGTTCACCGACATAGGTTACAAAAATGCCTTTCAAGTGAAAATTCTGCCCAAAGGGGCTGACCCAATGGACGTACGTTATAACGTGATCCAGTGGGTGCACAGAGCGACTCGTGGTTGGTCTTATGGCAGCTCAGTGGTTGACCCGCGCACAGGAGAGATCATTAAACGCCATGTGACTCTGGGCTCACTGCGGGTACGTCAAGATTATTTAATTGCCCTTGGTTTAACCAGCCCGTTTACGGGACAAGCAACAGATACCCAAGCACAAAAAGACATGGCTTTAGCACGTATTCGCCAGTTGTCAGCACATGAAGTAGGGCACACGTTAGGCATTGCCCACAACTTTGCCGCCAGTGAATATGGCCGTGAATCGGTGATGGATTATCCACATCCGTTCATTACCCTGAAAAACGGCAAAATTAGTTTAGAGGGCGCCTATGCCACGGGCATGGGCAAGTGGGACAATTACGTTATCACCTATGGATATCAGACCTATGAAACAGCACAAGAAGAAGCCAAAGGATTAAAGGCACTTGTTACCCAAGCAAGAGCCAGCGGCATGCGTTATCAATCTGATCCGGATGCCAGACCGTTGCACGCAGCGAACCCATCAGGCAATTTGTGGGACAGCGGCGCTGACGCAGTAGCCGAGCTTGAACGCATCAGTGAGGTGCGCAAGGTTGCCCTAGCGCAATTCGGCATCAACAGTATTCCCACTGGTAATACGTTGTCTTCACTAGAAGAGCGCTTAGTACCCATTTATTTGCTGCATCGCTATCAGCTTGATGCGGTAGCCAAAGTGATAGGCGGCGTGGAATATGAGTACGAAAGTAAGGGCGACTATGCTCAGCCCAAAGGGGCCAAAGTGGTGGACAGCAAAGCGCAAAGCGCCGCGCTTGATTCGCTGCTTAATACCTTGCAGCCAAGTTATTTAACTTTGCCTGAGCATATTGTGAGCTTGATACCACCAAAAGCTTACGGCGAGTCGCGTAATCGAGAAAGTTTTAACGGCCGCACGGGCCTTACCTTTGACCCAATATCAGCCGCAGAATCAGCAGCAAATTACAGTTTAACCTTGTTGCTTCAGCCTCAGCGCTTAAATCGTTTGGCTAGCCAGCACAGCATGAATAAAGACGCCCCAGGGGTTAGCAGTGTTATTTCGGCCTTATTGGCACGCAGCTTAAAACAAGAAAGTGACAGTCAACTTGCTCGGCGTATTAATTATGTGGTGCTTGATGGATTGGTAAACATATTAGCTAACCCAACGCTGGCACCAGAAGTGGGCGCTACGATCGAGCTGCAATTACGGGATCTAACGAAATGGCTAAACAGCATGAAAAAACGCGGGCAGAATCAGATACTAGCCGAGCAGCTCAAGCAGTATTGGCAGACAGGGCAGTGGCAATCGCCCTTTGAGGCAAAACCACTACCGCCAGGTTCGCCAATCTAGCGCTTCGTTTGCATATCTGAATAACCACTGTATTTACAGTGGGTTACTTCGCTAGATTCGCTAGAGTGCTAAATCAAGAGAAGTTCACTGCAAAGTGAGTCTTGATTTAGCCTTGTGTGTTGGCAACTTCTTCCCGTAGCCATGCTTTCGCTTTTTGTTCATCATCGAAAAACGCATGCTTTAAGGAAGTTCGTTGGTATATGCCCTCCCAGAACTGTTCTGACACTGCCTTGTATTGCACATCATCAAATACCACAGCGGTGGCGACTAGGCTCATATTTTCCGCTTGCTTGATTGATTCGACCAACATGCCTGACGCTTCAGGGGGCAAAAGAGGTTCGCCACTTAATATGGTCAAGCTTGCCCAAGGTTTACCGCACAATTGCAGGCGGTATTCGTTTACTTCGCGCTGATATTGCAACACCATCTCAGTGTTAGCAGGGCCGCGGGCACGTATCACCATTAGGTTTGGCTCAATACATATTTGTAACGTACCGTGCACCGCGAAACTTCTATTTACCATTAAACCTATTCCTTTGATTTATATCAAATTGCCTAGTAGGTATAACACAGTTTTTCGATTCGCACCTGTTCTCGTCCCAATTAATAACGGGCTATATCGTCGCCGAATATTTTTGCCCCGTAGCTAGCCCTAAATAGGCATCAAACACCATACAAATACTGCGCAGTAGTAGCTGGGCTTTTGGCGCAACGATGACTGCGTAAGGCAAATTAGTGACCAACCCATCTTCAACAAAGGGGGTAAGCTGCTGTAGTTCATCGGCAAAGTACTGATCAAAATCAATCTCGAATGCCAGTGATATAGTGGTTTTGTCGAGCATCGAATTGCACATAATGTCGCTTATTACGCGCTGACGTATCAGGTCATCTTTACTCAAGGTTAAGCCTTTTTCTAAGGCCGAGCCTTGGTGTTCAATGGAATAGTAATAGCCCGCTAGATCCTTGTGGTTTTGACTATAGCTGTTGCCCAGCGCGCTGATGGCTGAAACACCAAGCCCCAATAAGTCGCTTTGGCTATCAGTGGTGTAACCCTGAAAGTTTCGCCCTAATACTTTATTTTGTTGGGCTTTGGCCAGCTCATCACTGGGTAAAGCAAAGTGATCAATACCGATAAATTGATAACCATTAGCGCAAAGGGTTTCAACGGCTTGGCGCATAAGGTGAAACTTTTGCTCACTATTGGGCAATGCATCTGTGGCTAATTTTCGCTGGGCCGCAAAGCGTTCGGGTAAATGGGCATAACTAAACAAAGACACGCGCTCTACCTGCATTTTGTGCACAAAATCTAACGTGTGGGCAAAGGTGTCAGGCGTTTGAAAAGGCAAGCCGTAAATTAAATCTAGGTTGATAGAGCGAAAGCCTTTTTCCTTGGCGCGGTTAATCAGGCACTCGATAAGCTCGCTAGACTGAACACGATTTATCGCTTCTTGCACTCTGGGGTTTGTGTCTTGTATGCCGATACTCAAGCGGTTAAAGCCCATTTTAGCCATACTATCGATGCGCTGTGGGCTCATATTTCGCGGGTCAATTTCTATGCTTAGCTGCGCATCGTCCGTGAAGTTAAAATGCGCTTTTAAACCATCAATTAACCTTTGTAATTGCCCATCAGTTAAAAAGTTTGGTGTGCCGCCGCCTAGGTGCAATTGGGTCACTGGTTTGTGGCCTAATACCTCGGCTTGAAGCGCTATTTCCTTCAGCAAATAATCCAGATAAATATCTGCTTTTGACTGTAAGCGAGTGACAATTTTATTGCAGCCACAGTAGTAGCAAAGGCGATGGCAAAACGGAATATGCACATACAAAGACAGTGTTTTATTTTTACTCATTTCAATAGCACGGCGCAGATCTTGGGCTGCAAACCTGGGGCTGAAGTTTAATGCCGTTGGGTACGAAGTGTATCGAGGGCCTCTGCTTGGGTACTTGTGTAAAAGGGTAAAATCGAGGGTGGGTAAATCAAACGGCGTTGAAGTATTTATCACAGGGGTGCGCATGCGTTAGCTCGCTCGGTTATTGCGAAAAACCCATTTTATTGCACGTGAAACACAGGAAATTGATCTGAAACAAGAAAGCGCTAGGGCGACAAAATAGTCGCCCTAGCAATGTTCTAAAAATGCCCTAGCAATGATTAACCCCGAGACTTTTGAAAGAGGGTTTCAGCGCAAAGGTTAGTTAGCGAGAGCCCTTAAACCCGAAGAAGTTATTTTTCATGATTTCTTCTACCGCGCCTTCAGGGAGTGCGTTTTCCCACTCGCCACGGCCTTTGGGTAATTGTTTGAGTACATCACGTGAGAATATTTTAAATAAATCATGATCGCTGCAATCAATACCCTGAATAAAGTCATTCTCAAGCAAGTGACGATACAAAAAGCGTAAATGATCTGGCACTTTAACCGAGGTAAAGTCATTAAGCTCACCACTATCATCAAGCTCTGGGTATACAAATAAGCGGGTATTGTCAGGGAACAACTTACCGAAACCTTCAAGAATGCCCCCTTCAACACCACGATAAGATTCTTCATCGAAGATCTGCTTGATGTTGATCATACCGACCACTATGCCGATCTGTAGTTTGGTGTACTGCCTAAAATAAGCGCGCAGCGAGAAGTAGCGAGTGTAATCCGACACCATCACGTTGTAGCCCAGAGAGTTGAGCAATTGCACCCGGGCAATAATGTCTTTCGACGGGACTTTAGCGTCATTCCCTCGGCTGTCGTTTAGGGTGATTTCGGCAATGGCTACTGTGTTTTCTTGTTCCACGCCCGGCAGTTTTCTAAAAGCCAGTTGCCCTTGTTCAATCATATCAACGTTTAGCTTAGTCACGGGCCTGAATGAGCCACGGATCGTTAATACGTTCTTTTTGTAGAGCATTTCAGCCGGCACGGCTACTGTGCCGTCGGGTTTAAACATGATGGCGCGGGTCTTCCAGCTTCTGATCAGGTGAATGTTTTTAGCGCGGTTATCTACATCTTCGAAGTAGGGGCCTTTAAATTCGATTGAGTCAATTTCAATGCGATTGGCTTTGATGTTATCGGTCAATGAATCAATGATTTTTTTCGGGTTTTCAAAGTAGTAGTAGGCTGCATAAATAAGGTTTACACCTATTACGCCAAGCGCTTGCTGCTGGGCTTCTGCGTTATCGTCAAGCATGCGCACATGCACGGTAATATCTGAAGGTTCAGCACCTGGATACATTTGCACGCGAATACCACACCAAGCGTGACACTCGTTGGCACGGTTGAAACTTTTAGCGGCAACGGTTGCTGCGTAAGCAAAATAGCGTGAAGAGCGCGAGCGGGTGTCGCCAACACGATCCAGTACTAAATCAAACTCTTGCTCCATCATGGCTTTGACACGGTTTTTGCTCACATACCGTCTGTCTTCTTGCACGCCGTATATCGCATCAGAGAATTTCATATCATAAGCAGACATGGTTTTGGCGATAGTACCTGCTGCAGCGCCTGCTAAGAAAAACTGCCTAGCGACTTCTTGGCCTGCGCCAATTTCCACGATAGTGCCGTATTTTTTCTCGTCAAGGTTGAGGCGCAACGCTTTGGCACTGGTATTTCGTGAACTGGTCTGGTTGTCCATGTCTTCTCCTAAAGAATGTATAGGTTATACCCATGTTTTATTTGGTATTTTTGTTACTGGGCTGATTATACCCGCTAACGTATTTAGTTGTCCTAACCGAATAGCGCTTTTTATTCGATCGTCGATGTATTCAAATTAACCCGAGCATATTGATTAACTGCGTTTGCTAAAACTGAGTGAGACACTGCTGGTTTTGCGCACTCAACAGGTAATTTACATGCTGTAAATTACCGTCATTTTTCGCCGGCGTTATGCCTAGGGCACACGCAATTACGTTGTATACCTCTATGTTGTCAAATGGGGCAACGGGTTTACTGCCTTGGCTACTAGCAAAAGCTGGGCCGCTCGCTATAAATGTAGCAGCCATTTCAGGAGCTTGATTGTCGTAACCGTGTGTTGCTTTATTTTCTAATTTTGTTGGGTCAGGGGCGCTATTGTCTTTACTGGCGAAAACACTCCAGCCGGGATCGGCGAGCAGCATTAGATCTGGCCCTCGTTGGGGGTGATCAAAATGATAATTGGCCGGTAATGCCCCGCGCTTTATGACGCGTAAATGTTCTATTTTGTTCTCAGTTAGTGCTTTATATGCACTGTCGACGTGCGCCTCATCACCATATAAGTTCAAAAATGGCGCATAAACAGGTGTGTTTTTATTGTGCCAATCAGGAATAGCAAACTGCGACCAGTCGACTTGAGAGTCGAGGTTAATAATACGCGCGCCACTTAGGTTAATCATGCCGTGATCAGAAAGCACAATGATATTGCTATCAGCACTAATACCGCTTTTTTCAATGCCCGCGATTAAGTTCCCTATGTGTTTATCGACGGTTTGTATGGCGTCTGTTTCTTGTGTGGAGTTAACTCCAAACATATGCGCGGCGCTGTCTACCGCTGAAAAATACAAAGTCACAAAATGGGGACGCTCGGCTTCAGGTAGGCTAAGCCATTGCAATACTTCGGTAACGCGTTCGCCATAGTCTTTGCTTTGATTGAACGGTTTCCAAAACGAGGGGCGCACATTGCCGATGGGAGTTTCAGAGCCGACCCAATAGTAAGTGGCTGATTTAACGCCTTGCTTTTCTGCTGTTATCCAAATGGGCTCGCCGCCCCACCAATAATCTTTAGTGGTATCTGTTCTGCGTGAAAACGCGCGTTTTAGTTTGCGATCAAATGGGTAGTTAGATACCAAGCCATGATGCTCAGGATGCAGCCCAGTGGCTAATGAGTAAAAGTTGACGAAGGTTTTACTGGGCATGGCGGGCCTCATGGCTTGAGCGTGAATGCCTTTTTGCGCAAGTTTGTACAAGTTAGGTGAATCGTGCGCATTCATGCTTGCTGGGCGTAACCCGTCGACACCAATCATAATCACGTAAGGTGCGGTGTTTTGTGCACAAGCGAGGCCGTGCAACCCAAGGGTTAACAATAAAAATAGAAAACGAAAACATGTCATAAATGTACTCAAAGTGTGTATGTAGCGCGTATGTATGGGGAGGCTGCGTCGTGCTCACGCCAACAAAACTAAGACGTTAGACTTCGAAAATTATATCGAATAATAGCGCCGAGCTATAGATGGGTCATAAATAATTAATTTTTTGCTGGAAAAACGTCAGTGAGCAGCTCAGCAAGTCATGACGTATTATACCATTCCACGTTAATAAGTGATCACTCAGCGAGAGTTTAAAAGGGCTTAAACAAGGCGCATGACTGAATGAATAGTTGTTCTCTTTCGAAGTCATGCAACGCAGTGTAAGCCCTTTTAAAACTC